>Ga0207952_1001050_pt1 | contig 13899 bp, 24 predicted proteins | sample SubbioR12Aug_8Ca_FD_184831 | JGI IMG/M metagenome (GOLD analysis project Ga0207952, IMG submission 184831) | Serpentinite rock and fluid subsurface biosphere microbial communities from McLaughlin Reserve, California, USA - CR12Aug_8Ca (SPAdes) | ecosystem: Environmental > Terrestrial > Deep...
TCCCCTTTGTCTCAATATATATCTTCTTACCAGACTTCGTTGTGACGATGAAATCAGGGATATAGTTCGATGTGATTGTGTATTCAAGTTTCTCAGTCTCATAGCCAAACTTTAGCTTTTTGGACTTTAAGAACTCGCCTGTTACAATCTCGAACTTGTTCTTATACTTATTTACCCCCATGTTCAATATCTCGCCCCTGTAGTTAATCCAAAAGACGAGTTTTTATCCAGAAGATGGGTTCTTGTCGCTCTTAGCCTTTTCCCAACGTATTTTGGCATATTCTCTCGCTTTCTCACTAGTTAGGGTTTTTGCGAAGCCCTTCTTCACTTTCCGTCTACCGCCCTTACGACCAGCAAACTTCTTTATGAGTCTACCCGAGTCGTTCATCTTTACGAGCACCTTGCAAATCAATTACCCGAGACTTGATAGCGTCAATTAAGTCATGGCTATCAGCAACGATTGATTTGAGTTTCTCGAACAAGACTTTTGCATCTGTATATTCGTTTTGGGCTTTTATGAACTCTTCATCAGTGTACTTAGCATCTCCTGCAGTTGTAGCGTTGTGCTCTGCTTTAGCACGTAAGAATGCTTCTCCCTTAGCCTTTTGCATAAGAGTTTCTTTACGCATTGCATCTGCATGTGCATCAACTTTTACATCTAGCAATGATGCCTTCATAGCACTGAGTTTAACCCCAATGTATGAAAGCACATCGCCTGTAAGTGACTTTAGAAATGCCTCGTCAGACAACTGATGGTTGATTTTCATAATCTTCCCAATCACTTCTGCTGTCTGCTCTGGATTCATATTAGATGTCCAAGTCGTCTAGGTCTACTGGCTTTGAACCAGGAATAACCTTATTCACATTTGCTAGGTCAGGATTTGTAAGCTGTTCTAACATACCGATGATGTAGTCTAGCTTGTCCTGTGTAAGCTCATCCAATTCACTCTGTTGAGCTGGGCTGGTAGCATCTACTGCTGCTGCACCTTCTGCTGGAGTCGCAGGACGTTTTGGAGCGTCTGCTGGGTATTCTACACCATCTGGTACTTGCTGTCGAACAAACTTAGCCTTACCATTATCCCATTCGTCAACGATACCGTAAACGTAGTCACCTGCCTCAAGTGTACCACCTGGTTTACGCTGAATACTCATCCAACCTTCTTTACCCTGCTCTTCAACCTGGAACATGAACTTCACGTTGCCGTGGTCATCTGTTACTGGCGTTTTGTCTTCCTTGCTTACTGTTGCTTGGAATGCCTTTGATACTTTATAGAACTTTGCCATCTTATTCTTCTCCTACTATTACTGCTGTTATGTCAATCACATCGTGACTGAACTCTTCCCAAGGATTCTCACCCTTGGCTAATTTCTCACCGTTAACCCAATATACATCAAGTCCTTCTACTTTCCAACCTGCACGTTGCAAGATGAATGCGTAGAATGAAAGCTGTAACCAGTGGTAGTCTAACAATTCCTTACCCATTGTTGGGTTCTCGCCTTGTGTCAAGTCGTAGAATGGACTGTCAGTCTTCTGGTATTTAGTTTCGTGTATATCTGCATCTGTTTTGAAGTCTTGAATCCTAATGATTCGTTTCTTCAGGTCAATAACCTTGATGCGGTCAATAGAACCACATAGCTTCAGACCTTTATCCCATACAAACTCTTCATTGAATCGGATGTAATCGCCACCAAATAGTTCATGGAAGTCGTTCACAATCTTCTGCAAGAATGGGTTACGGTTCAATGCTTTGTTAGCTGATAGAACACCTTCTGGATTTGCTTTGGTAGGTTTCTTAACATAGTTACGAACCTTTTCACCAAGAACAAAGTTCCTATCGTAATTCTCGAGTGCTGCATGGATGGCTGTACCATATCCAGTAGACACCTCTGAGTTGATAGCCCACATTGCAAGCAAGTCTTCCTTCTTAACACCGTACTTCTTGACCATTGCTTCGAGGATTTGTTCCTCTTCGAATGGTGCGAAGAACTGCTCTGGGAACTTACTACCGCTTAGGAATCCTTCAAGTCGTTTGTGACCGTCAACTTCCTGGATTTCGATGTTCTTGCCTATCAGTACCGAATTGTACATCTTAGGCTCTACTGTCTTTTTACCACTAGCATCAACAACCTGAGTCAAATAAGCTAGAACGTTTTGCATCTGTGCTTTCGTTGGCTTCTCGACAGGCTGTACGTCCTGTGATGGCTTGGCTACTGGTGCATTCTTTGGTGCTTCTTGGTATTGTAATTCGATGTTAACACCGAAACTTTTACCATCGCCACCTGTAAGTGATGCTAACTTAATCTCTACTGGAATACCTGCGTCCATTGATTTAGCAATTTCAAGATTCTTGTCTTTTGCTATGTAACCAATAGGTAGTAATTCTTCACCAACTTTTACGTCTACCGCTACTGCGTTAGGGTCGTATTCGTTATCAGCCTCACGCCTTACACGCAATGGCTCGTTTCCCTTGAGTGTTGAAATGACAGCCTGACGACCTTCAAATGTAACACCCACAAGTTTACTATTATATTTGAATAGTTTACTCACTGTCCAACTCCTTTATGAACTTTCTTGAGCCTAGTAATACTAGAATCAAAGCCCCTACTACTATTATTGTTAATATCATCTTTGCCTTTCATCATACTGGGTATTATATCAAACTTGACATCAAAAGTCAATAGTTTTTGCGAATAATATGTTGTACTATTTACAATTCCTAATCTATTACCCTGATAGCTATTGACATTAGAAAGGAGTTATGGTATAATACCGAGTGTAGAGATTTCTTTGTCGTTACTCTACGCTTAACTCCTTTCTTTGAACACTTGGTATCCCCTGCCAGGTGTTCTTTTTTTATTGCAAGTTTTCTATGGCTCGGACTGCTTCTTCTAGTGCTGCTTCGTGACCAGCATCAAAACCTTCGTCATATCGGTCTTCGAAATCATCAATCTCACTTTGCAGTGTATCAATCTCATCGTTTGCGTTCTCGAGGTCTGATGTTAGCTCACTAACTTCATCTTCTAGCTCTGCTACTTTGTCTTCTAATTCTGCTTTAGTCATTACTTTGTCCCCTTATTTACTTTCTTATTAGCTTTTGCAAACTTCTTCTGTGCTCTGCGTTTGATAGTCTTGCGTTTCGCAACATCATCAAGCCGTGCTTTACGTTTTAGAAGTTTTTCGATTAAATTGATATTCCTATTCATTTTCTTTGCTCCGTTCCTTAAACTTAGTGTCTATTGCTCGTGCTACTGGACTGACCATTAGTGACCTCTGGTTAAAACCTTTAAGGTATAACGTCTTCAGACTCCTGACTCGTGATAGACCTACATATCCCATACCTTCTACGAAAGCATTTGACAGGTCTACCTCTGCTGTGTCTAGTGTCATTCCCTGCGATTTGTGTACTGTGATAGCGTATGCTAACCTGATAGGTATCTGGGTTAACCCTGCTGTCGTCTTATCACCACGTTTGTACTCCCATTCTTCGGGGTAGACCGTGTAGGCGTACATATCGTTAAAATCAACAATAGGAAAACCGTCACTAGAAAATCCTTGTACCGTTCCGATACTGCCATTGAAAAACCTTCCTTCTGGGTCGTTCTTTACCGCCATAACTACTGCGTTTTTCTTTAACTTCAGTACCTCTGGTGCTAGAACATTCCTTTGTAATATCTGTGCATCGTTCCAAGAACTACCTCGAGTAGTACGCAAATAATAGTGCGTATCACCTGGTAGTTCATCTAACTTCTGATTATTTATATTCTCAACATCTACGTTTAACGTATATAGTCGTGTTACATTATCGGTTGCCTTGTGTCCTATACGACTCTTCAAGAGTAATAGATGGCGTTGATTCAACGTTCCATCACGCATAGCATTCAAGATGTCCTGTAATTCTGCATCGTCTTGTCGAAACTGCTCTTCGAGGTAACATACCTTGACATTCATGCGTTTCCAGACTTTACTAAATACTACGAAGTTCCCACTACCGCCCTGTTTAACAGGTGGTAATTGAAAGAAATCTCCAACTAGGATAACTTGAATCCCCCCAAACGGCTTATCATTCTCACGTATAAGCCTCATGGCTTCATCAACCATATCCAAGTTATAATCGTGCATCATACTGATTTCGTCTATGATTAGAATATCAGTCTTACGAATATCTTTCTTCCTAGTCTCGCTCATAGTATATATGTAGTCATCGTGTAGATGGTCATCAAGACCCATGCCAGACCAGCTGTGGATAGTTTGTCCACCAATGTGTGAAGAGGCAAGTCCTGTTGTAGCTGTTACAACAATCTTCTTCCTGCTCTTTTTAGCTTTCTTCACAAACTCATTGATTGTCCATGTTTTACCACTGCCAGCCTGACCTGTCAATAGTACGTTGTTCCCCTCAAGCATTATCTCTAGTGCTCTGGGATACTTCATACTTAGTCGTCCAAATCTAGGTCTAAATCATCTTCCAATGTAAAACCAGTTGATGCTGCTATAGCTCGTACTGGTGCTAGACCGTTTCCACCCTCAATCTGAAAGCCACGTGAACGTGCTTCTGCCTTTAATTGTGGTGATGCTTCCCTATCATGCTTTGGCAAGTAAGTAAGAATGTTTTGTAGGTGCGAGTCTTCGAGGTCGTGTATCGCTGTGATACGTCCATCTTCGCTACCCCACATAAACTTCTTGAGTTTACCGTGTCGCTTAACGATGCTTCGTAGGTATTCTGCTCTTCGCTCTACTTCTACCAATTCTGTCAATGCCTCTGCCAATTCAGACGCTTGCTCGTGGTCGTATTCGAACTTCTCTTCTAGTTTACTATATGTCTTCATTATATAACTCCTGCTTGTTTCTTACGTCTTTTAACTTGCCACCCCTGTTGTAACCATGGTGGTTTCTCTTTAGACTTAATATCTGGTACTAATTTACGTGCTATCGCCAATGCTGTTTCAACATATCTAGGCGTATCTACTTCTTTTTGTGCTATTACTAGCTTGACAACTTTCAGACCATCATGTTCTAATACTTCTGGTTTACTGACAAGTTTATCAAGACCTTCGATTTCGCCAGATAGAAGATTCCCCTGCCCGACATGCTCAACTCTTTTCTTCCTTGCCATAAACTCCCCTTATCGTTTTTCGAACTTGATATGTGTCTCGAACACTAGGATATTGATTTTAATACCATTATCAATGGATACCATAGCACCAAATCGCTTAAAGTTCAAGTATGTGTAAACACTTAATGTGTTTTTTGTCTTTTCCGTATTGCTACGCTTAACTGCTGGTTTAACTTTCGCTTCCATATTTTTCTCCTTCTTTTTGTAAATGTTAAATATCTTGCCGTTCAGTTTGGATTCCTCATAGAACCACTGATGCTTCTTCACTGTATTCAATCTCCTCCCTTAGTGCCGTGATAGCTAATTCTCTAGTTATCTCGCCTCTATCCTCCATTTGCATATAGTCTTCGAACCTCTTAGCCCTATATTCTCTCACTTCTTCTTCTAGTTTTCTTGGTGATTTCCATTGTTCAGCCATTTTAATTATCTAGCTCCCCACTTGTTCTACGTTCAGTATACTCAGCAGACAATGTTTCTATAACATCGTCAATCATTTGATAATGATTTTGAGTTAAATACTCTTTAGCTAAAACTAATTTACCAATAACTATTTCATACTCTTCAATTCTCATATTTCCCCTATCGCCACCGCTGTCACGATGGTATTTATTATTGAACGCTCTGAGTTTTGGATACACTCCCCCCTACTATCCCCCAGTACAATCGAGTTACGATTATATACTTCTGAGAGAAGTAGGAGAGAGTTAATGTATTTACCATCGTTACGACTTCGTATCATCAACACCTAGAGTTCCCCTTGAGTCCTCTAAACATATATCCCAGTATTTCGACTACCGCATTCGACCTGTTGCCCGAGCTAGTATTATCAGTCCACATTGTGTGTTCTACCATTGAGGGAATTGCACCCTCTCTACTTTCGTTGGATATATGCTCCATCATAGAGACGTTTCGTCTTTAATCATGTGGGTATTATATCAAACTTTGTTGCGAAAGTCAATAGATTTAGTGTTGTAGAATATACAATCTCCAAAATATGTACCATATTACTACTAGAACCGCTGCTAACAAAATGTAAATGTGGGTATTATTTTTGGGGTCTAATGCCATACCAAACCTTTTCCCAGAATACATCGTACAATTCTGTCTCGAACCTATTACCGAACTCGTTGTTGTGCTCTTCAGCCCATTGAAATGCTTCCGCTTCTATACCACTTTTACCTGCTTTACGCAATCTGGCTAGTAGCTCTTCATTCCCCTTTACATATCTGATTATGTACTTGGTGTTCTCTAGCTTAAACGCTAGTACCCCCTTATAGATTGATTCTCTGCTCATTTTAACCTTTCGAGTAGTTCACGCTTGCTCAAACTGCCCTCATCCCCATATAGGTATGTTGCACAATCATCGCCTGACGCATAGTTGAACTTACTTTCTTTAGTTGACCATTCAAAACTATGAGGTGCTCCACAACAGTTGCAACCTTCATCGGTTACACTCTGTCCTGTAACTTTCTCGAACTCTTCCATTGCTGCTTTTACTGTCTTAAATGTTTTGCTTGCTTCTTTCGCAAGTGCTCCTAGCCAACGTTCATTGTCTTCTAGTTTATCCTTGAAAAACTTTTCCTCTGCTACCCATTTTACATCCCAACCAGCTTCTTCAAGTGCTAACCAGTTTTCATCTGTTAGCCACCAACCACCACCGCTGTTGTTACTACTGTATGTTACTTTCATTATAGCATCCCCTTTTCTTCTAGTGCCTTAAATAGTTTCTCTTCTGCAATTTCTTCTGGTGTTTTGTACACCTTCTTAATCGTCTTCTTCTTCATATTGTGCCCTTTCTGATGCTTCGTCCATACGTGCATCCATTTCACATTCTTGCATAAAGTCAAGGTGGTCATCATAGCATGGTTGGCAATTTCTATAGTGCTCCTCATCGAACCTACTGTGACGCTCATCCTCTGCTGGTGCTGCTACTGTCATAGATAGTTATCCCTCACCTTTATTACGTGCTTAACAACTTCACTATCCTCGCCCTGGTCTTTAATCAATTTGTCAATCAATTTGTCCCATCGCTCAAGCTCATCTAGTGTTAACGTTGCCCCATATCGCCATGCCTCATCAAAGTCTTCTAGTGTAGTTTTGTTCAAATAGCTCATTATAGTACCCCATTCTCTTTTAGTTCTGTCAATAGTTCACCGCTTGGGTCTGCTGCTGTTGCTAACTGTTCAATAGCCCCTTGCCATTCTGCTAACTCACCATAACTCAAGCTCTGTTGACTAGCCCAATCTTGCCAATCTATCGCTAAGTTTCGTACTGTATCAATCATCACTCGCCCCTTTCATATATTGATTCACCGTTGCTAAATGTTGCCGTCCTTCTAAACGCTTGTGTATTGCCCTTGACAATATCCACCACTCGTGTTACGTCACGCTTGTTGACTGTCACCTCGTGGTCATAGTCTAGCAATTCTTTCAATACTTTACCAGTATAGATGTTGATATTTGCCCCTGAGTAGTAGCCTGCACAAAGTTCTAGCAGTGCTACATTTTTACCATCCTTGTTATATACTGCAAATTGTTGTCCAGTATCAAAACTTCGTGGTGTGTCTACCCAATTTTTAACGTTGTCTACACTATATCCTGCACTTGACAACTCCTCAACTATGTTGATAAGTGTGTCCTCTACCGTTGTATCTAACTCATCATCTTCAGATGGTACAATCACATTTAAGCCGTGATTGCCATCCTGATAAAAATTACTTGTTGCCATCGCTTGACTCCTCTATGTCATTATTTTCTAATATCCAGTCAATATCAATGTTGCCATCTTCAATCAACCTCAAGGCGTTTTCTATAATCTCATCTGTTGACTCTTCTACCTCTTTATCATAAGCATAATCGCTTAAAGTTTCAAGGTTGCCATATCCGTTAAACCTGATATAATCATCTGACCAATTCACCTCGCCAAAGTGTGTTGCTCTAGCTGCCTCCATCGGTTTACCTTCAAAATATGTATCAAAGAACTCATCATCGAACTCTTGCACATCTAGCCAATCAAGCGAACCATCATAGCTTATTACTTCTCTTGCTAACTCTTTCAACAGTTCAATATTATCCCTGTTGTCTTCTAGTATCTTCTTATAGTTCATCTTATTACCTTTCTTGTTATGTTTACCTTATCAGTGTATCACGCCCCGATTATATTGTCAAGACTTTTTTGTTGTGCTTTTTACATTCTCTCTATGCAGATTACTTTACCACCACATCCAGTATGTGTCAAGTTGTTACTTTTCCGCTTTCTGGTATAGAATGGGAAGTCATAACCACATCCTTGACAATACACGCTATATGTTTTAGAACTATATCGCCTTTCCTTGTTAGGATTATTGACATTTCTCTGTCCTCTGTTGTAATATGCTTCACCAGTACCGCCCAATTCTCGACATTTAGCAGACCATACTCTATCATGTCCATGCCCCTTTGTCAAGGCGTGTGCTATCTCATGTACTAGCGTTTGCATTATCTCTTCTTCTGTGTTATGGTCTAATAACCATCCTGCTAACTCTATAGTCTGTTGAAAATACTTGCAACGTCCAGCAGTTTGTGTTAATCTATCATTTCTGACATATCGCCACTCTACTAGCCCATGTTCTTGCAATTTCTGCAATATCTGTTCTCGTGTCATAATTCAATCCCCTTTACTGTTAGTATTAAAGCAATTTCTTCTTCGATTGTCAAGTAGTTTCTCATTTGATTATTTCCCCTTTTCATTATATAAACTTTACGCTATTATCTGGATATGTTACCATTACAGCATCCTGTTGGAACATATCACGCAACAATTCACAAACTTTGTCAATGGTATTACCGTCTTCAGTTGCTACACCTATTTTATAGCTCTTTTCTGGTACACCTTGCCAATAGCCATAAACTTGCTCTATTGTAAAACCATCAATTTTATGTTGTGCTAAAACCTCGGCAACTCTAGCAGGATATGACTTGTGATTGTCCTTATTCTGTTGTATAGTATACTTATGTTGTTCACACGTTGCATTGATTGTATATAGTTGCATAATATTTTCCTTTCCTTTATTGCTAACTGTCTCTAGTATAGTCGATGCTTATCATTTTGTCAATAGTTTTTTGTTGTAGTTTTTACGTTTACCCCATGCCATAAGCACAATAGTATTTTTTACAACATTATAACATATTGTTAACAGATACGCAAACCGCCCATCCCTGCTAGTTTTTGGTTATGTCCCAATATACCATATAGACGTATACAGAGTATACAATAGTCACCAATAGCATTATAGACTGTAAACCATTAAATATTTCTACACTAAACAGATTGTGAAGGGTGTAAACCCATAGACAAACTGCTATTATATGTTGTAATATCATCTTGTAATTTAGCATTGTTTTTCTCTTTTCTTTTATTGTTTTTATGTCTCTGTGATTCTAAACGCATCACCTTTATTGTTTACCCTATTTAGTTTATCGGGTAGCCGTTAGATAGTGTTTATGTATCACTTATCTTATGTATCTATAATAGCACAGGCGTTAACGCTTGCATAGTGTAATAATTACAACAGTGATTGTGGATAAAGTACACCATCCCCCGTTACATATTACATCATACTGCTATAGCTTTGTCAAACCCCTAGTGCTTGGGCTATATGGTATATCATATTACAATACATTGTTGCCCTTATGTCAATATGGTATTATGTTAAGTGTTTTATAATGCTTTTGTTTTTAATTTGATTATTCTTATGATTATGTTATGGTAGGTGGGGTGGGGTAGGGCAATCAGTTGTATAGCTGTTGTATATTAGACATCGGGGTATGTAATTAGTGTAAATACGCAAACACTAATTTTCTAAAAGGTATGGATACGTTGTAACAGATACCACAAAACAAACTGTGGGGTAGGGTATGTATTTATTACAACATTACTATTGACTTTTCTGGCGACATGTGATATAATACCTAATATGACAGAAATTGAAGACCTGATTATTGAACCTGCCGAAGAGGTAGAATCAAAAGTTGTAGTAAGAAAAACTACACGAAGAGGTAAGAAGTTCGGTCTCCGAAAGCAAGGTGAGAAAGGTGTAGTCGCTAATCAGTGGACTAACTCTCCACAGCAGAACGAGTTCCTGAGATTCTACCTTGACCCTAGTGAAAAAGAAACCTGGGGTAATGCTTATCTAGCGGCAACAAAAGCTGGGTACTCAGAGAGCTACGCATCGAGTATAATCAATGTAGCACCACAGTGGATTCAACAGGCTAATAACCTAGTGAAACTACAGCCAGAACACTTAAAGCAAGCATTGGCATCTATTGCCAGTTCTACATACGAGAAGGCATCTGACCGTATACAAGCTATCAAACTGCTAGGTATCGACCAGGGTATGTTTGTACAGAAGCAACTGGTGGGACATGTTAACATTGAAGATGCCCTAAAGGACTTAAAATGAGACAAGACCCAAATGCAATAGGATTACTGCATAATGAAGAATACTTTCAGCAATTATGCTTTAGTATTATAGATGACCTCGAGAACAACAACTTCCACTGGGAAGGCAATGAGCACGGAGTACATCTTACAATTAACGGACAAAGCCAATTCATTCCAAATGAAGCGGATGAAGAGAAGGAGATTAAGAAACTATGGAAGACAGCCAAAAAGAAGAAATAATCCGTAAACGACAGCCATTTAATTTCGGTATTAAGGAACTCAAGCGAGTCCTGTCCCGAATGGATATGCCTAAAGCGGAAAAGAATCGCACGATTCGCATGTATAAAGAACGACTATATACAAGAATAGATGAAGTTAAAGCAAAGATGGAAGAAAAGGGATTGAACCCTTTGGAGAACTTAGATGCCACAAATCAATAAGGTACAGCTCTACATCTGGGACGACAACCTAGAGTTCCTGAAGGATGTTAAAAACAAGAGCAAGCTGATTAACCTGTTACTTATCAAATATCGAGAAGAGATTCAATAAGATGGATGAGTACCAGTTATCGGAGGAGCAACTCCAGAAGATACTGGACATCAAAAACGACTTCTATAGGTATGCGGATAACAACCTATGGATTAGGAGCAAATCTGGTGAAATCATCAAGTTTGTCCCTAACAAGCCACAAAAAGCACTGATTGATTATGTCATTTACTGCCTTATACATGGTATTCCTATCAGGGTTATCGTACTCAAGGCTCGACAGATGGGGTTGTCTACTGCTATTGAGGCACTTGGATACTGGTGGAACTCAACAAATAAGAACCAAACTGCAGTCATTATCGGACACGAAGATGCTTCTGCAAGGAACTTGTATCGTATGTTCCGTAGGTATTATGACAACAGTAATCCTATATTCAAACCAAGTATTAAATACAACACAAAATCTGACCTTACTTTTGAACGATATGATGAAGAAGGCAACCAGGTAGGGCTTGGTTCGGTTATTAAAACAGCCACAGCTAAGAACACTAGTGCAGGTAGGTCGGACACAATCCAGTTCCTACACGCATCGGAGGTCGGTGAATGGGAAAACGGTGAAGAACTTGTCGCCTCGCTCATGCAGACTGTACCTTACTTGCCAAGGACATTCATTTTCCTAGAGTCAACTGCAAAAGGTAAAGGAAACTACTTCCACAAGGAATGGCGAAATGCCGAGAAGAAGCTGAATAACTTTATTCCATTCTTTTTCCCATGGTGGTTGATTGATGAATACGCAGATTATGATGATGAAGAGGTGGGTGAGCTTACCGAGTACGAAGAGTTCTTGATTGACCTGTTCGTTAAAGGTTTTGACACCTGGTCTGGCGACCATTATGATGTAGATGAAGAGACTTGGATACCTAAGATTAAGTTCTATAGGCGTAAAGCTCGAGACTTCGCATCTGACCCTGCCAGAATGTTCCAGGAATACCCAAGTACAGCCAATGAAGCCTTTGTTGCCTCTGGTGCTAACGTATTTCCAGTGCTTAAACTCGCTGAGATGGAACTAGAGTGTCCAGAAGAGTCAGAATATGACTATTACAAGCTAATTACAGGTGATGCACACGAAGATTTCGTGCTAGAATCAACTCCATACGACCCAAATGTGGACGATTTTACCTATGTAGCACCACTGAAAATATTCGAAATGCCAGTCCCTGGTAAAGAGTATGTTATCGGTGGAGACGTTGCAGAAGGGCTAAAAACAGGAGACTATTCTGTAGCAGAAGTTGTAGAAGTTACAACAATGAAGACAGTAGCACGATGGAGAGGTCACGTAGACCCTGACAGATTCGGGGAAATACTCGGTGCTCTCGGTGTACTGTACAATTACGCACTTATAGGTGTAGAGGTAAACAACCATGGACTCACAACAGTCCAGAAGTTGCGAGATACCTTCTATACTAACCTATATAAGCGAGACAGAGGCTATGATGAAGACTTTGAAGAGCCTACATCTAACCTTGGTTGGAAAACTGACGTTCGTACTAAACGATTGATGATTGACGATTTGATTCGAGTCATCCGTGAAGGTCTCAACGAAGAAAAGGACGAAGTATTTGTCCAAGAAGCATTCGCTTTTGTACGTGATGAGCGTGGTAGAATGAATGCTGAAGAAGGTGAACATGATGACACGATTATAGCCAAGGCTATAGCGTTCCAACTGTTCCCATGGGGAGACAACGATACGAGCAAACTTGCGGTTACTAAACCTAAGAGTCACTCTGACCGTAAATCTAAACATAAGGTAATTAAAAAATAATGAGTAAAGATACAGATACTCCTAAGCTGACCGATGCTGATATAGCAAGAGGCGAACCGCTTCTAGGCTCAGTTATGGCTGATTTCGAACGTGCTAGAAAGTATGTCGAGACCAACTACCAAGAGATTTGGGAAGACTGTTTTAAGGCTTACAACGCTATTCGCACAAGACGAGGCTACTCAGGTGTAGCAGATGACTTCATTCCAGAAATCTTCTCAATCGTTGAATCGTTGAAGGCTGCAATCGCAGGTTCAAAACCTAAGTTCAAATATATGCCTCTCGATGAGGAACAGGAGCAGGATACAGAGGTTCTAAACGCCTTGGTAGACTACTACTGGTCATGCAACAACATGACAGAAAAGATGCTCAACTGGGTAGGTGATATGATTATCTACGGTAACGGTGTGTTCATGGTAAGCTGGGAAAACAATATGCCACTTGTGCATCACATCCCACTGTCAGACTTCTTCGTTGACCCGACTGCTACTCACATTAACCGTCCCGAGGAACGTGGCTATGCTAAATACGCTGGTTATCGCTACCTTACTAGTATAGAGCAACTTAAAGCTAAGAAGATGTTCGATGTAGACACTGGTGAAATGGTGGATATGTACAAGAACCTCGACTTGGTTACTGAAGGTACACTTGGCGATGCTGATGACAAGACTCGTAAAGAGCAACTACTTGGTTCAACACTAGGTAAAGATGCTGCTAAACATCAGGTTGAAATCATCGAATACTTCACCGCTAAGAAAAAGATTGTTATCGCAAACCGAAGTGTTATTATCTTCGAAGGCGAGAATCCATTCCAACGTGCAGAAAAGACAGTCACTGGTGTAGCACTAGTAGATGGTCAACCAGTAGAGACTAAGACAGTTATACCAGCGATTCAAGGCTTCTTGCCATTTGCAATCCTGCGTAACTACACAGATTCTAACCTATTCTTCGCACGTGGAGACGTTGAAGTGCTCATCCCTATGCAGGAAGCTCTTAACGATACAAGCTCTCAGAAACGAGACAACCTTGCATACGCTCTCAATAACATGTGGCAAATCGACC
>Ga0207952_1001051_pt1 | contig 13879 bp, 15 predicted proteins | sample SubbioR12Aug_8Ca_FD_184831 | JGI IMG/M metagenome (GOLD analysis project Ga0207952, IMG submission 184831) | Serpentinite rock and fluid subsurface biosphere microbial communities from McLaughlin Reserve, California, USA - CR12Aug_8Ca (SPAdes) | ecosystem: Environmental > Terrestrial > Deep...
CGATGTCGGCTCATCACATCCTGGGGCTGTAGCCGGTCCCAAGGGTATGGCTGTTCGCCATTTAAAGTGGTACGTGAGCTGGGTTTAAAACGTCGTGAGACAGTTTGGTCCCTATCTGCCGTGGGCGCTGGAAATTTGAAGGGACCTGCTCCTAGTACGAGAGGACCGGAGTGGACTAACCTCTGGTGTACCGGTTATGACGCCAGTCGTATTGCCGGGTAGCTAAGTTGGGAAGAGATAAACGCTGAAAGCATCTAAGCGTGAAACTCGCCTTGAGATGAGATTTCCCTGGGGACTTGATCCCCCTGAAGGGTCGTGGAAGACCACCACGTTGATAGGCCGGGTGTGGAAGCGCAGTAATGCGTTAAGCTAACCGGTACTAATTGCCCGTGAGGCTTGATCCTATAACCTTAAGCAGCAACTCAGTGCTTAATGCAGTCACAACCAAAACCATCATTCTTCTATTTTGCGCACGTCGCGTCGTTATCATTAACGCGCCGTGCCTACAAGTTACGCTTGGCGGCCATAGCACTTTGGACCCACCCCTTCCCATCTCGAACAGGACCGTGAAACGAAGTCGCGCCGATGATAGTGCACTTACCGTGTGCGAAAGTAGGTCACCGCCAGGCTCCCCCATTCAAAGCCCTCCCCGCATTTGCGGCGAGGGCTTTGTGCTTGGCCGGCCTTGCCCTCGTTATTGCCCCTTCCTCTGATTGTAAGCGGTAAGCGTCTAATCAGCCCATATTGCCGCAGCGGAGCGAGTCGTCGAGGATAGTGTCCACGCAAAATTGATGGACACATTGAGGTGCTCCCCCTAAACAGTGCCAGCAGCAATTTAGTAAAGTGTAAGCGTCTAACCAGCCCATATTGCCGCAGCAGATCGAGTCGTCGAGGATAGTGTCCACGCAAAATTGGTGGACACATGTACGCAAATCTAATCAAGACACCCAGACACCGTCGTCGGCGGAAGCACGCTGAGGATTTCAAGACTCAACTGGTTGCGGCCTGTTTGCAGCCGGGCATCTCGATTGCGGCAGTTGCGCAGGCGAATGAGCTCAATGCCAATCTACTGCGTCGTTGGGTCAAGGAACACCGCGACGAGCGGCAAGAAGAGAGTGAAGGCGGAATTGAATCTGTGGCCACCTTGCCGCCGAGATTTGTACCGCTCACTTTGTCGTCGCCAGAGGTCGAGCCCTCCGGCGACATCAAGATAGAAATTCACCGGCAACAAACGGTTTTTGAAATCACCTGGCCGGTTTCGCAAGCAGCGATTTGCGCGCAATGGTTGCGCGAGATTTTGCGATGATCCAGCCGGAGCAAGTCTGGCTTGCCGTTGAACCCGTCGACATGCGTCTGGGCATCGACGGCCTGTCGCTAAAAGTACAGCAGGCTTTGGGGCGATCGCCTTGCGACGGGTCGGCCTATGCCTTCCGGAATCGCAACGGCAATCGCATCAAGCTGCTGATCTGGGATGGAACCGGCGTCTGGTTGTGCGTGCGGCGTTTGCATCAGGGGCGCTTCACCTGGCCGCAGAGTAATGACGCCACCTGTGCGCTGAGTCAAGCCGAATGGCGCTGGTTAACCTGCGGCGTCGACTGGCGTCGTTTGCAGGCAAAGCCGTCCGCACAATGGCAAGTTTGATGCGGCAATATATTCGGCAAAACCCAGTATCTACAAGGGTTTCGACACCATCCGAATGGTATAATACACCCCATGGATTCCACCGCCGAACTGTCCCGTAAAGCACCCGATCAGGTACTGCCTGATTGGGTCAAAGCGCAGGTTTCGGCATTGCAATCCCAACTCGCCGAACGAGATGCCGAACTCAAACGGCGCGAACTGAAGATCCTGCAACTCACGCTCGAACTGGCCCACCATAAACGCATCCGTTTCGGCTGCAAGAGCGAAGCCTTGACCAGCGAGCAGCGCGATCTGTTTGCCGAGGCCAGCGATGAGGATGGTGCCGCTATCGTCGCCGAACTGGAGCAACAACAGCAACCGGCCGCCGCGCCGCGTCAGCACAAACGCTCCGGCCGCAATCCGTTGCCGCCTGGATTGCCCCGCATTGAACATCGGCATGAGCCGGAATCCTGCACCTGTGGCGAATGCGGCCGTGACCTCATCAAAATCGGTGAAGACATCAGCGAGCAACTGGACGTTGAGCCGGCCCGTTTCTTCGTTCACCGCCATATTCGCCCGCAGTACGCCTGCCGTAACTGCGAAACCATCACCGCTGCCCCGGTGCCTGCCGCCATCATCGACGGTGGTCTGGCCGCCCCGGGCCTGCATGCGTGGGTATTGATCCAGAAATATCTGGATCATCTGCCCTTGTATCGCATCGAGAAGATCAGCGACCGCCACGGCGTGCCGATTGCCCGCTCGACGCTGGCGCAGTGGGTGGGCCAACTGGGGGTGAGCCTGCAGCCCCTGGTGGATCGGCTGGCGGAATTGCTCAAGCAGGGCAAAGTGCTGCATGCCGATGAAACCCCGGTGCAGCAGCTTGATCCCGGGAAGGGCAAGACCAAACGGGCCTATATGTGGGCCTACCGCAGCAACGACCTGGAAGGGGCGCCGCGGATCGTGGTGTTCGACTATCAAACCAGTCGCAGCGGACAGCATGCGCGTAATTTCCTGCAGGATTGGCGTGGCCATTTGATGGTCGATGATTACGGCGGGTATAAAGAGTCGTTCCGGCAAGGGGTGACCGAACTGGCCTGCCTCGCGCATTGCCGACGAAAATTCTTTGATCTTCATGCGGCCGGTGGTCACCGGGTGGCGGAAGAGGCTTTACGACGTATCGGCGAGTTGTATGCCGTCGAAGCACGGGCACGCGATGGTGATGTCACCGCTCGCCTCACCCTGCGCCAACAGGAAGCCGTGCCGCGGCTGAAAGCGTTGCACGACTGGCTGATCGCTCAGCGCGTAAAAACGGCCGATGGCAGTGGTCTGGCACGCGCCATCGACTACAGCCTGAAGCGTTGGCCGGCCCTGATCCGCTATGGCGAGAGTGGGAGTTTGCCGATCGATAACAACATGGTCGAGAACGCGATCCGGCCGATTACCTTGGGGCGCCGTAATTGGTTGTTCACCGGCTCCGAGCGCGCCGGCTGCCGTGCCGCTGCGATTCAGAGTTTGCTGGCTACGGCCAAGCTCAATGGACTGGAGCCGTATGCCTGGCTCAAGGATACGTTGGAAAAACTACCGACTTGGCCCTACAGTCGAATTGATGAGTTGTTGCCGTTGAGAACCGTCGTTGCCGAAAACTTGGCTGGCAATATGGTGGCGTAGAACGCTTACCCTCGTTATTGCCCCTTCCTCTGATTCTCCCGCACGCGGACATCTACGCAGGAATTCTGCACCGCGTCTTTCGCCACTCCTGAAATTCTCCTATAGTGTTCCCGTAGCCGTAAAAATGACGCAATGGCGTTCATTTGGCTCATCTTGTGGAGGAGGCGTCATGCAGAAATCCTTACATATCGATCCTGCGAAGTGCACCGGTTGTCTGCAATGCGAGATGGCGTGTTCCTACGAGCACACCGGCGTGTTCAATCCGGCAAAATCCCGCATCAAGGTTTTTGATTTTCACCATGAAGGGCGCAAGGTTCCCTATACCTGCACCCAGTGTGCCGAAGCTTGGTGCCTGAATGCCTGTCCTGTCGAAGCGATCAAAGTTGATCTCGCAACCGGTGCCAAGGTGGTGGCGGATGCGGTGTGCGTCGGATGCAAGGTCTGCACCATCGCCTGTCCGTTCGGCACGATCAACTACAACCACGATAGCGGAAAGGTTCAGAAATGTGACCTTTGTGGTGGTGTGCCAGCGTGCGCGGCGGCCTGTCCGACCAGTGCAATTACTTATGTTGATGCTGACTGGACCGGTCTTGACCGGATGCGTCAGTGGGCGCAGAAGACCGATGCTGCAGCACGGGTTTGAGGAGCGACAATCATGGCATGGACACGTAAAATTCTCCGCGTCAATCTCACCCAGGGTAGCTGCGCGAGTGAGCCGTTGAATATGGAATGGGCAATGCAGTATCTTGGCCAGCGCGGATTGGGGACCAAGTACCTGATGTCCGAGATCGACCCGAAGGTCGATCCGCTTTCGCCGGGAAATAAAATCATCTACACGACCGGGCCGTTGACCGGCACCATGGCGTCGACCGGTGGGCGTTATTCGGTGGTCACCAAGGGTCCTTTGACCGGTGCAATCGCATGCTCGAATTCGGGTGGGTATTTTGGCGCCGAGTTGAAGTCGGCTGGCTGGGACATGATCATCGTCGAAGGCAGTGCGGCGAAGCCGGTTTATCTGCACATCGAGAACGACAAGGCGCAGCTGCTCGCTGCGGATGATCTCTGGGGCAAGACGGTGTGGGCGACGGAGGCCACGCTCAAGCAGCGGCACCAGGATCCGCTGACCCGCGTGTCGAGTATCGGCCGCGCCGGCGAAAATCAGGTCTTGTTTGCCGGCATTGTCAATGACCTGCATCGCGCGGCGGGCCGTTCCGGCGTCGGCGCCGTGATGGGCTCGAAAAACCTGAAGGCGATCGCAGTTCGCGGCACGCTGGGCGTCGGCAATATTGCCGATCCGAAGGTCTTCATGTCGGCGGTGGTCGCCAGCAAGAAAGTGCTCGCTGCTAATCCGGTAACCGGCCAGGGGCTTCCGAAGTACGGTACGCAGGTGTTGATGAATGTCATCAATGAGATGGGCGCATCGCCAACACGTAATCACCGCGATGTTCAGTTCGAGGGCGCGCGCAAGATTTCCGGTGAAGCGATGCACGAAAAACGAGCGACCGATGGCAAGACGCATCTTGTCGCCAATCAGGCTTGTTTTGGCTGCACGATTGCCTGTGGGCGTATCTCGCAGATCGATCAGACGCATTTCTCGGTCAGTACCAAGCCCGAATATTGGGGCGCTTCCGGCGGGTTGGAGTACGAAGCCGCGTGGGCCCTCGGCAATGCCAACGGGGTGGATGATCTGGAGGCCCTGCAGTATGCCAATCTGATTTGCAACGAGGATGGCATGGATCCGATCTCGTTCGGCGCGACGATCGGTGCGGTCATGGAACTCTACGATCTTGGCATTCTGAGCAAGGAAGATATCGGTTTGGAGGCGCCTTTTGGTTCAGCCGAAGCATTGTGCAAGCTGACCGAAATGACGGCGCGTGGTGAAGGCTTCGGCAAGATTATTGGCCTTGGTTCGAAACGGCTTTGCGCCAAATACGGCAAGCCCGAACTGTCGATGACCGTCAAGGGGCAGGAGTTTCCGGCCTATGACGGACGTGCGCTACAGGGTATGGGTTTGGCCTATGCCACGTCGAACCGCGGCGCCTGTCATCTGCGTGGTTATATGGTGTCTACCGAGGTTTTCGGTATTCCGATCAAGACCGACCCCAAGGCGACCGAAGGCAAGCCGGAACTGCTCAAGGCATTTCAGGATGCGACGGCCGTGGTTGATTCGAGTGGCCTCTGCGTATTCACCACCTTCGCGTGGACGATGAACGATATCCAGCCACAGATACAAGCGGCTTGTGAAGGCGACTGGTCGCTCGAAAACCTGCTGGCAACCGGCGAGCGCATCTGGAACCTTGAGCGTGATTTCAATCTGGCGGCCGGCATTACCAGCAAGGACGACACGCTTCCACCACGCCTGCTCAACGAGCCGTGCAAGACCGGTCCGCAAGCCGGCATGGTGGCTGAACTGGGCAAGATGCTGCCGGACTACTATCGTCTGCGCGGCTGGACGCTTGAGGGTGTGCCAACGGCTGAAACCCGTTCGCGACTCGGCCTTTAGGATGACCCGGCACGTCATTATCGGCAACGGTCCGGCTGGCGTTGTCGCCGCCGAGACGCTGCGTCGTGCTGATCCGGATGCGGAAGTTGTCCTGATCGGCGACGAAGCTGAGCCGCCCTATTCGCGGATGGCGATTCCTTATCTGCTGGCCGGCCAGATCGGCGAAGCGGGAACCTACCTGCGCAAGGATGTTGATCATTTCGATCGTCTGCGTATCCGCTTGCTGGTCGCCCGCGTATCGGCGGTCGATGTAAAGGCACGTCTGCTCAGGATGCTCGATGGCAGCACGCTTGCCTACGATCGACTATTGATCGCCACCGGTTCGCATGCCGTGCGTCCGCCGATTCCGGGAATTGATCTTTCCGGCGTGCTGTCCTGCTGGACACTCGCCGATGCGCGCGCGATTGCCGCAGCGGTGAAGCCCGGCGCGCGCGTGCTGCAGATGGGCGCCGGCTTCATCGGCTGCATCATCATGGAGTCGCTGGCCATGCGCGGCCCTGATCTAATGGTCGTTGAGATGGGTGATCGCATGGTTCCGCGCATGATGGACGCGGTAGCGGGGGGCATGATTCGCCGCTGGTGCGAGGAAAAGGGCGTTGCCGTGCGCACGGGGCGGCGTGTGACGTCAATTGTCCCGACAGGCGAAACCCTGCTCGCCACGCTCGATGACGGTGAGCAGGTCGAAGTTGATGTCGTGATCAGTGCGACCGGCGTCAAGCCGAACGTCGCTTTCCTTGAAGGCAGTGGCATTGCGATTGATAGCGGTATTCTCGTCGACGAGGCGATGCAGGTCAGCGTTCCCGGCATCTACGCCGCCGGGGATGTGGCCGAAGCCAGCGAATTCGGTACCGGTCGCCGGGTGGTCAACGCCATCCAGCCCGATGCGGTGGAGCAGGGCCGTGTTGCCGCGCTCAACATGGCTGGGCAGGCAACGAAGATCAATGGTTCCTTCGTGCTCAATGTGCTTGATACGCTGGGGCTGATTTCCGCTTCGTTCGGGCAGTGGCAAGGCGTAGCGGGCGGCGATACGGCGTATTTGCTTGACGAGAAAGGTTATCGCTATCTGTGCCTGGCTTTCGACGGGGACCGTCTGATCGGTGCCAACAGCATCGGCCATACCGAGCATATCGGCGTCTTGCGCGGCCTGATTCAGGGGCGTGTACGCCTCGGCGAATGGAAAGCCCGTCTGATCGCCAATCCGCTGGCGATCAACGAAGCCTACCTCGCCAGGGGGCTGGCCTTTGTCCCCTGATGCAGATCACTTTCAAACTGTTTGCCTCGCTTTCTGATCATCTGCCCGAAGCTGCGCGCCGGACCAATTCCCTGTCGATCGAAGTTGCCGAAGATTGCTGTGTGAGCGATGTCATCAGGCAATGGTCCCTGCCGTCGCGCATGGTTCACCTGGTGCTGGTCAATGGCGAATTCATTCCGCCGGAACAAAGGGCTGCGCACCGTTTGCGGGAAGGCGATGCCCTGGCCATCTGGCCACCGATTGCCGGCGGCTGATGGTTACGCAACATTTCGAGATGGCGCTGACGTTTGCCGAATTCGAACGCCAGTTGCAGCCGCTTCTCGACGGCTGGATCGTCGATTTTCTGGCTGATGGCTGGCTGTTGCGGCGGGAGTCATGCACGATACGCATTTGCTGCCAGCCATTGCCGGTCCGTCAGCTTGGCCGGCTGGCGTTACCGCGTCTCGACGTTGATCTGTGTTTCTCGGCTTGCGAGAAGGTTCGGCAAGCGCAGTTTCTTGAATGCTTCCAGCGCTATTTTCGACGAGGCGGCGGGTGATGTGATAATATTCTCATCGGCGGGTCTCCCCGCATTGCAGGATGGTGAATCTGGTCAGGTCCGGAAGGAAGCAGCCACAGCCGTCTACTGCAAGTGCCGGGGGTAAGGCTCGCCACTTTCATTTCCGGAGCGCCTTCCGTCGCCGATTGCTGAATTGCGCTGGCGGATATCCGGAAAACTCCAAAGAAGTCTGCTTCCCCATCTGCTAGAATTTCGCGCATGAGTTATCAAGTCCTGGCGCGTAAATGGCGCCCGAAAACGTTTTCCAGCCTGGTCGGGCAAGATCACGTCGTCCGGGCGCTGACGCATGCGCTGACTGAGCAGCGTCTGCACCACGCCTACCTGTTTACAGGAACGCGCGGTGTCGGCAAGACCACTCTGGCGCGCATCCTTGCAAAATCACTCAACTGTGAAACCGGTCTCACCGCAACGCCCTGCGGCACCTGCTCGGCATGTGCCGAAATCGATTCGGGGCGCTTCATTGATCTCCTTGAAGTCGATGCGGCGACCAACACGCGCGTCGATGAAATGCGGCAACTCCTGGAAAACGCCGTGTATGCGCCAACACGCGGACGTTTCAAGGTTTATGTGATCGACGAAGTGCATATGCTCTCGAACTCCGCATTCAACGCCATGTTGAAGACCCTCGAAGAGCCGCCCGAGCACGTCAAATTCATTCTGGCAACGACCGATCCGCAGAAAATACCGGTCACCGTGCTGTCGCGCTGCCTGCAGTTCAATCTCAAGCAGATGACGCCGACTTCGATTTCCGGGCACCTCAAGCACATTCTCGAAGCCGAGGGCGTCAGCGCCGAGCCCGGTGCCTTGAATCTGCTCTCGCGTTCGGCGGCCGGCAGCATGCGTGATGCGCTTTCGCTGCTCGATCAGGCGATTGCCCACGGTTCAGGCAAGGTCGAAGAGGCGCAGGTGCGCGACATGCTCGGTACCGTCGATCTCGACTATCTGTTCTCGATTCTTGATGCGCTGCTTGCCGGTAATGTATCCGGCATGCTGCGTGTGGCGGACGACATGGCAACGCGCAGCCTCTCCTTCGATGCCGCATTGCAGGAACTGGCCGGGTTGCTGACGCGCCTGCAGGTCGCGCAACTTGCGCCGCAGGCAGTTGCCGATGATTTGCCGGAACGCGCTCGTTTGCTCGATCTGGCCGGCCGGCTTGATCCGGAATTCGTTCAGCTGGCCTATCAGATTGCTGTGCATGGTCGCAAGGAGTTGCCGCTGGCGCCCGATGAACTGTCTGGTTTCATCATGACGCTGTTGCGCCTGCACGCCTTTCGTCCGGCGCCGGCAGCCGATGCCGCGACGCCGAAGCGCGCGAATGGCGGTGCAAGTATCTCCCCGGTGGTGGAGCGAGCGAGTGCGCCGCTGGTTAAAACACCCATCGCCAGCTATCGCGTGGCCGATTCGGTAGCGCCGGAAATCGCTGACGAAGGCACGCTTTCCAGCGATGTCGATTCGGCGAGAGTGGCTCAGTCCGAGCCGATGCCGGCGCTTCGTGAAGATGACTGGCACGGCATCCTGGCGGCGCTCAAGCTTGGCGGCATGGCGCGCGAACTGGCGCAGCATTGCGAGTTGCGCGGGATGGATGGCTTGCAGATTGCGCTGCGTCTTTCACCAACGCATCGTCATTTGCAGATGAAGCCCGCACAGGACAAGCTGCAGCAGTCTTTGTCCGAGCATTTCGGCCGACCCTTGCAGTTACGCATTGAACTTGCCGAAGTCGAAAGCGCGACACCGGCGGCGACCGCCCAGCGCGACCGGCGCGAGTTGCAGGATCGCGCGGTCGCCGCCATCGAGCAGGATGGCTTCGTGCGCGAAGTGATTGAAATGTTCGATGCCACCCTGATTGAATCTTCCATCAAACCCGTTTAATTCCACTAGAGGCAAGCAAGATGATGAAAGGCGGAATCGCCGGCCTGATGAAACAGGCCCAGCAAATGCAGGACAACATGAAAAAGGCGCAGGAGCAGCTTGCGCAGGTTGAGGTCGAAGGCCAGTCGGGCGCCGGCATGGTCAAGGTAATGATGACCTGCAGCCATGATGTACGCCGTGTTTCGATCGATCCTTCGGTGATGGATGACAAGGAGATGCTCGAAGACCTGATCGCAGCTGCTTTCAATGCCGCCGTTCGGCGTGGTGAAGAAGTGAGCCAGGAGAAAATGGCCGGCTTTACCTCGGGTCTGAATCTGCCGCCCGGATTCAAGATGCCCTTCTGATGTCCACGCCATCCAGCCTCGAATCGCTGATCGAGGCGTTGCGCTGCCTGCCGGGGATCGGCCCGAAATCGGCACAGCGTATGGCCTATTACCTGATGCAACGTGACCGGCCGGGCGCCCAGCGTCTGGCGGACTCGTTGCAGCGGGCGCTCGGCGCGCTCCGCCATTGCCAGCGCTGCAATACCTTCACCGAAGCCGAGATCTGCGAGCGCTGTCTTTCGAACAAGCGCGATGCCAGCCTGCTCTGTGTCGTCGAGACCCCGGTCGATATGAACATGATGGAGCAGACGCACGCCTATTCGGGGCTCTATTACGTCCTGATGGGGCGCGTGTCGCCGCTCGATGGCGTCGGGCCGCGCGAACTGGAGCTCGACCGGCTGCTGGCGCGCGCCTGCGACGGCGTGGTGCAGGAAGTGATTCTGGCGACCAATTTCACCAACGAAGGTGAAGTGACGGCGCATTATCTTTCCGAAATGTTGAAAAGCCGCGCCATTCGCGTTTCCCGTATTGCGCGCGGCGTGCCGGTCGGCGGTGAGCTTGAATACGTCGATCCGGGCACGCTGGCACAGGCGGTGCGCGAGCGCCGGTCCCTTGCCGATTAGGCGTTCTGCATCCCGAGCCCTTCAAATCAGGGCGAAATCAGCGTATAATTTTTCGGTTTAGTTTCTACCTTCTATTATTTCCTCCTAGGAATCAGCGCGATGAGCAAAGAGTGCAAAGTAGACTGCGGCAGGCGGCGGCTGGTTGTCGCTACCGCAGCGGTCGGCGGGGCAGGGGCGGTGGCAGCGCTTGTGCCCTTCCTCTCCAGTATGTTGCCTTCGGAGCGTGCCAAAGCAGCCGGTGCGCCCGTTGAAGTCGATATCGGCAACCTCGAGCCGGGTCAGATGATGACCGTCGAATGGCGTGGCAAGCCGGTATGGATCATCAACCGCAACAAGGAAATGCTGGAAACGCTGGCCAAGCTTTCGGACACCGTGCTCGATCCGAAGTCGGACAAGACCATGCAGCCCGATTACTGCAAGAACGAGACGCGTTCGATCAAGCCGGAAGTACTGGTCGCAGTCGGTATCTGCACACACCTTGGCTGCTCGCCTTCGTCAAAATTCAAGAAAGGCGCCGAAGAAGGTATGGGCGCCGAGTGGCTGGGCGGTTTCCTCTGTCCCTGCCACGGTTCCAAGTTTGATTTCGCCGGCCGTGTCTTCAAGAGCATGCCGGCACCGGATAACCTCGAAGTGCCGCCGCATACGTATCTCACCGATACGCGCATCCTGATCGGCGAAGACAAGAAGGGGGCGTAAGCGATGGCATCCGATACCCAATACGAAAAGTACAAGTCCGACGGTTCCCTGCAGGGTAACGTGCTCGAATGGTTTGACGCCCGCTTCCCGGCGACTTCCATGTGGCGCGGCCATCTGTCCGAGTACTACGCACCGAAGAATTTCAACTTCTGGTATTTCTTCGGCTCGCTGGCGATGCTGGTGCTGGTCATCCAGATCGTCACCGGCATCTTCCTGACCATGCACTACAAGCCGGACGCTTCGCTCAATGCAAGCGGCATCCCGGTGGCCTTCGCCAGCGTCGAATACATCATGCGCGACGTGTCCTGGGGCTGGCTGATCCGTTACATGCACTCGACCGGCGCTTCGGCATTCTTTGTCGTCGTCTATCTGCACATGTTCCGCGGCATGCTGTACGGCTCCTATCGCCAGCCACGCGAACTGATCTGGGTGTTCGGCACGCTGATCTTCCTGTGCCTGATGGCCGAGGCATTCATGGGCTATCTGCTGCCCTGGGGGCAGATGTCCTTCTGGGGTGCGCAGGTGATCGTGAACCTGTTCTCCGCCATTCCGCTGATCGGCGATCCGCTTTCGCTGTGGATCCGCGGCGACTTCGTGGTCGGCGACGCAACGCTGAACCGCTTCTTCTCCTTCCACGTCATCGCCGTGCCGCTCGTTCTGCTTGGTCTCGTTGCCGCCCACATCCTGGCGCTGCACGAAGTCGGCTCGAACAATCCGGACGGGGTCGAGATCAAGAAGAAGAAAGACGCCAACGGCATCCCGCTCGACGGCATTCCCTTCCACCCGTATTACTCGGTGAAGGATATTGTCGGCGTGGTCGTCTTCCTGATGGTCTTCTCGATCATTGTCTTCTTCGCTCCCGAAGGCGGCGGTTACTTCCTCGAATACAACAATTTCCTGCCGGCCGACCCGCTGAAGACGCCGCCGCACATCGCGCCGGTCTGGTATTTCACGCCGTATTACTCGCTGCTGCGCGCCATGGTGTGGCCGATCTTCGGAATCGATGCCAAGTTCTGGGGTGTCGTGGCGATGGGTGCCGGCGTGGTGATTCTCGCCTTCCTGCCCTGGCTCGATCGCAGCCCGGTCAAGTCTATCCGCTACCGCGGCCCGATCTACAAGACCCTGCTGACGATCTGGGTGATCTCCTTCTTCATCCTCGGTTTCCTCGGTACGAAGCCGCCGTCCTACGCTTTTTTCGGCGTGATCCCGGGTGCTCCCGTGACCCAGATCCTGACTGCGTATTACTTCCTCTTCTTCCTGACCATGCCGTGGTGGTCGAAGATCGACAAGTACAAACCCGAACCGGAAAGGGTGACGTTCAAATGAAAGCGAACAACATGAAGAAATTCCTGCTGGCGCTCCTGTTTGCCCCGATCACGGCCTTCGCCGCTGGCGCTGCGCTGCATCTGGACAAGGCGCCCGACGTTCAGGGCGACAAGGCGGCGCTGCAAAGCGGCGCCAAGACCTTCGTGAACTACTGCCTGAACTGCCACGGTGCGAGCTTTGTCCGTTACAACCGCCTGACCGAACTCGGGTTGACCGAGCAACAGGTCAAGGACAACCTGATGTTCACCGCCGAGAAGATCGGCGAGCCGATGCGCGTTGCGGCGCGCCCGGCCGAGCAGAAGCAGTGGTTCGGCGCTGCGCCGCCCGATCTCTCGCTGATCGCCCGTGCGCGTTCGTCGGAAGATGGCAGTGGCGCCGACTGGTTGTACACCTATCTGCGCTCCTTCTACCGTGACGACAAGCGTCCGACCGGCTGGAACAACACCGTGTTTGAAAACGTCGGCATGCCGCATCTCCTGTGGGAATTGCAAGGTCAGCAAGTGCTGAACCACGAGTCGCACAAGCTGGAACTCGCCGTTCCGGGCAAGCTGACGCCGGCCGAGTATGACAAACAGGTCGCAGATCTGGTTGGCTTCATGGTCTGGATGAGCGAGCCGGGTGCCGGTTTCCGCAACAAATTAGGTTATGGCGTATTGGCCTTTCTCGGTGTTCTCTTCGTCTTCGCTTACATGCTGAAGAAGGAATACTGGAAAGATATCAAGTAACACCAGAATCAGCGCCTGATTTCCAGGCCACGGCATCACCGGCAGAGGGGCGAAGAGCGCCTTTGCAGGCGATGCCGATTCGCTTTTGAGGGTATTGATCATGATGAACCTCTATTCGGGAACCACCTGCCCGTTCAGCCACCGTTGCCGCATTGTCCTTTACGAAAAGGGCATGGATTTCCAGGTGATCGACGTCGATCTCTTCGCCAAGCCCGAAGACATCGCCATCATCAACCCGTACGGCCGCGTGCCGGTGCTCGTCGAGCGCGATCTCATCCTGTATGAGCCGAACATCATCAACGAGTACATCGACGAGCGCTTCCCGCATCCGCAATTGATGCCGGCCGATCCGATCATGCGCGCGCGTGCCCGCCAGCTGCTGATCACGATGGAGCGCGAAGTCTTCTCGTACATCGAGGCGCTGGAAAAGAACCAGAAGACAGCCGAGAAATCGCGTCAGCAGATCCGCGATCGCCTGACCGAAATGGCGCCCGTTTTCGTCAAGCAGAAGCATATGCTCGGCGAAGATTTCTCGATGCTTGACGTCGCGATCGCGCCGCTGCTCTGGCGCCTCGATCACTACGGCATCGAGCTGCCGAAGTCGGCCGCGTCGCTGATGAAGTACGCCGAGCGGATTTTCAGCCGCCAGGGTTTCATCGACGCGCTGACCCCGTCGGAAAAGGCCATGCGCAAGTAGGCATGACCGCAAGGACGC
>Ga0207952_1001052_pt1 | contig 13850 bp, 15 predicted proteins | sample SubbioR12Aug_8Ca_FD_184831 | JGI IMG/M metagenome (GOLD analysis project Ga0207952, IMG submission 184831) | Serpentinite rock and fluid subsurface biosphere microbial communities from McLaughlin Reserve, California, USA - CR12Aug_8Ca (SPAdes) | ecosystem: Environmental > Terrestrial > Deep...
CGAGCGGATTCGCCAGATTGAAGTCAAGGCGATGCAGAAGATGCGCGCACACCTCGCCCCGCTGGTTGCCGCAGCCTAGCCAAAAGCTGCAAAAGCTTTACCGAAGGCCGGATTCTCCGGCCTTTTTCATTTCTGCCGCAGGTCAATCCGGCACACGCTCTGCGCGGGCCTGACCTAGACCTCAACGATTGTTTGGCGCGGCAAACATCGGCACAACCTCTTTTGCAATCAAAAAGTTGCAGCACACCGTATTGTTACGGCAAATTTGCCCGTGCTAGACTGCAAAACAAATCCTTGATTTATGTCAAATCGCGAAACATTTTGAACGAACGATGCATAAACCCGGTCAGTTAACCGGGAAACATAAGCAGGTAGTTTGCTGACAGCAAAAATAATAACGATGCTCGCCAAAGCATCAAAACAATAACCGGGCGCCCGATCGCCTGCATCAACACTGGAAGGAGAAAACTTGAAGACGCCTCATCGTCCCTGTCTGCGCCTGGCAATTCCATTGCCTGCCCTGCTCGCGGCGCTGCTGCCCGCGCTGGCGCACGCCGATTACAGCTGGAACTTCCCGACCCCGGTTACGCCAATCGCGCGCAACACGCTGCATATCCATAACGAATTCATGATCATCATCACCGTCCTGTTCGTGACGGTGTTCGCGATCATGATTTACTCGATGTTCAAGCACCGCAAGAGTCTTGGCCATCAACCCGCTAAATTTACCGGTCCGACAGGCACCGTGCAGTGGCTGTGGGCGCTCGTTCCTTTCGCCATCCTGATTTTCATCGACTACATTCTGGTCGGCATTCCCGCCTATCACGCGGTGATCCAGATGGAAGACACCAAAACCAAGGCTGACATGGTGCTCAAGGTCACCGGAATGCAATGGAAATGGCAGTACGAATACCCCGATTCGGGCGTCAAGTTCATCAGCAACATGGCCACTTCGCGTGAGCAGATCGCCAACAAGGAAGCCAAGGGTCCGCATTACCTGCTCGACGTCGACAACCCGGTGGTCTTGCCGGTCGGCAAGAAAGTACGCATCCTGATCACCTCGACCGACGTCATCCACACCTGGTGGGTGCCGCAGTTCGCGGTCAAGCGCGACGCCATTCCGGGCTTCCTGCGCGAAACCTGGGTCAATATCGAAACCCCCGGCATTTACCGTGGCCAATGCGCCGAACTTTGCGGCAAGGATCACGGTTTCATGCCGGTTGTCGTGCAAGCCCTGCCCGAGGCGGAGTACCTCGCCTGGATCGACAGGAAGAAAAGCGAAATGGCCGCTGCTGCAGCCGGCAGCGAGAAGACCTGGAGCAAGGACGAACTGATCGCCGCCGGCAAGGACGTCTATGAGAAGCAGTGCGCCGTCTGCCACCAGCCGAACGGCCAGGGCATGCCGCCCGCCTTCCCGCCGATCGCCGGCAGCAAGATCGTCACCGGCCCCCTGCTCTCGCCCGAAGGCAAGCTGATCAAGGACAGCCATGTTGATCGCGCGCTGAACGGCAAGGAAGGCACCGCCATGCAGGCCTTCAAGAACACCCTGTCGGACACCGAACTCGCAGCCGTGATCACCTACCAGCGCAACAGTTTCGGCAACGCCAAGGGCGATTTCATCCAGCCCGCCATGATCAAGATCCTGCGCCAGACAGAGAAAAAGGAGATCTTATGAACAAGGCAAGCTCTCTCGACCACGCGGCCCCATCGGGCGACGCAACCGGTCAGCACGGCTACGGCAGCCACCCGGCAGGCATCCTGCGCTGGCTGACGACGACCAATCACAAGGACATCGGGTCGATGTACCTGATTTTCGCGCTGATCATGTTCTTCGTCGGCGGCGCGATGATCCTCGCGGTGCGCGCCGAACTCTTCCAGCCCGGCCTGCAGCTGATGCAGCCGGAGTTCTTCAACCAGCTGATCGGCGTGCATGCACTGGTGATGATTTTCGCCGCGCTGATGCCGGCCGCCACCGGCTTTGCCAACTGGCAGATCCCGCTGATGATCGGCGCGCCCGACATGGCGCTGCCGCGCATCAACAACTGGGGCTTCTGGCTGCTGCCGCCGGCGGCCATGCTGCTCACGCTGCCCTTCATCCTGGCCATCTTCGGCATCGGCGACGGCGCCGTGGCGACCGGCTGGACGCTCTACGCGCCGCTCTCGGTGCAGGGCGGCATGGGCGTCGATTTCGCGATCTTCGCCATCCACATCCTCGGCATCTCGTCGATCCTCGGTTCGATCAACATCATCGTCACCATCTTCAACCTGCGCGCACCGGGCATGACGATGATGAAGCTGCCGCTCTTCTGCTGGGGCTGGCTGATCACCGCCTTCCTGCTGATCGCGACGATCCCGGTGCTGGCCGGCGCGGTGACCATGCTGCTCACCGACCGCCACTTCGGCACCAACTTCTTCAACGCGGCCGGCGGCGGCGATCCGATCCTCTTCCAGCACCTGTTCTGGTTCTTCGGCCACCCCGAGGTCTATATCCTGCTGCTGCCGGTCTGGGGACTGATGCCGCACGTCATTTCGACCTTCTCGCGCAAGCCGGTTTATGGCTACAAGGCGCAGGTCTATTCCTTCATCGCCATCGGCGTGCTCGGCGTCGTCGTCTGGGCGCACCACTTCCTGACCGCCGGCCTGCCGGTACCGGCACTGCTCTACTTCATGTACAGCACGATGGCCATTTCGCTGCCGCTGGCCGTGCTCTTCTTCTGCTGGATCGCCACCATGTGGCGCGGCGCGATGAGCTTCGAGACGCCGATGTTGTTCGCCATCGGCTTCATCGTCCTGTTCGGCATGGCCGGGCTGACCGGGCTGGTGCTCGCCGACGTCGCGGCCGACGCGCAGTACCATCATAGCTACTTCGTCGTCGCGCACTTCCACTACGCGCTGTTTGCCGGCGGCATCATGGGCGTGATGACTGGCGTTTATTACTGGTTGCCGAAGTGGACCGGCCACATGGTCGATGAAAAACTCGGCAAGCTGCACTTCTGGCTGACCGTCGTCTCGTTCAACCTGACCTTCATGCCGCAGTTCTTCCTCGGCCTGGCCGGCATGCCGCGGCGCATTCCCGACTACGCGCTGCAATTCACCGAATTCAACGCGATTTCGACGGTGGGCGCATTCATTCTCGGCCTCTCGCAACTGATCTTCGCCTACGTCGTCTGGAAGTGCATGCGCGGCGGCGGCAAGGCCAGCGACCGGGTCTGGGAAGGCACGACCGGGCTCGAATGGGATCTGCCGTCGCCGCCGCCGCATCACTCATGGGAAACCCAGCCGGTGATCAAATGAACCAGATATTGCGCAAGGACGGCGAAGCAGGCAAGGCAGCTGACCGCCGGCCAGCGGTTTTCTCGCCCGCAGAACTGGCGCGTCGCCAGCGCGCCGGCCGGCGTCTGGCCTGGGTACTCGGCGCAGTGGCTGTTGCGCTCTACGTCGTCGGTTTTCTTCTGAAACGCTGAAACGACGGACGATGCAAACCATGCCCCCGTCGACGGCACCCAGCCCGCAAGCCCCCACGCATCGCCGGCTGGTCTTCAAACTGCTCGCCGTCGTTGCCGCAGCTTTCGCCTTCGGCTTCGCGCTGGTGCCGCTCTATGACGTCCTCTGCGAAGCCACCGGCTTCAATGGCAAGACACGCGCGGCAATGGGACCCGGCGGACTCAACGCAGCGGGTGCCCCGACGGCGGTGCCGTCACGGATCGACCGTAGCCGCATCGTCACCGTCGAATTCACCGGCACCGTGATGCCCGGGCTGCCCTGGGAAATGCGGCCGCTGACCAACAGCCTCGACCTCCACCCGGGCGAGCTGCACCAGGCGAAATTCCTGGTGCATAACCGCTCCGGGGAAACGATCGTCGGCCAGGCGGTGCCCAGCGTTTCGCCGGGGCAGGCTGCCCAGCATTTCGAGAAACTCGACTGTTTCTGCTTCAAACAGCAAAGCCTGGCACCCGGTGAAACCCGCGAGATGCCGCTGACCTTCATCGTCAAGCCCGAGATCGATGCCGATATCCGCACCGTGACCCTGGCCTACTCATTCTTCAATGTCGCCGCACAGAAAAAACAGTCCAAGGAAAGGGAGTGACGCATGAGCACACAGACCAGCACCCAAGCCGAATCTGAGGTCCGCGGCTACTACGTCCCGCAGCCCAGCCTCTATCCGTTCATGCTCTCCGGCGGCATGTTCCTGCTGGCGCTCGGCTTCATCCTGCAAATGAATACCTTTGCGCCGGGAACGTGGATCATGCTCGGCGGCACCAGCGTCATCATCTTTGTCATGTTCAACTGGTTCGCCAAGGTGATCAGCGAGAACCAGCGCGGCGACTACGGCCAATGGGAAGACCGGTCGTTCCGCTACGGCATGGTCTGGTTCATCGCCTCGGAAGTCGCCTTCTTCGCCGCCTTCTTCGGCACCCTGTTCTACGTTCGCGTCCTCTCGGTGCCGGCGCTCGCCGAAATGGACCCGGCATTCACGCTATGGCAGGGCTTCAACAGTGCCTGGCCGTCGGCCGGACCGAAGGGCGCCAGCTTCACGCCGATGGGCGCGTGGGGAATCCCGGCACTGAACACGGCGCTGCTCCTGACCTCCGGCGCGACGCTGACCTGGGCGCACTGGGGAATGCTGCAGAACAAGCGCAGCCAGCTCAATCTCGGCCTGCTGCTGACCATCCTGCTCGGCGTCAGCTTCATGGGTTTCCAGCTCTACGAATACCACCACGCCTACACCGAACTCGGCCTGACCATGGGCGCCGGCGTCTATGGCGCGACCTTCTTCATGCTCACCGGCTTTCACGGTTTCCACGTGACGCTCGGCACGATCATGCTGATGGTGATTTACGGGCGCTGCCTGAAGGGGCATTTCAGCGCCGAGCGCCACTTCGCCTTCGAGGGCGTGGCGTGGTACTGGCACTTCGTCGATGTCGTCTGGCTCGCCCTGTTCGTCTTCGTCTATTGGGTGTAACCGGGGATCCAGCCGAAGCGGAAACCGACCAGCAGCAGGACAAAGATGGCGATCGACAGCCCGATGCGCAGCGTCAAGGCCTTGACCGTACGCACGCCACCGTCGCGGTCGCGGTAGAGAAAGAACAGCCCGGAAAACAGGCTGCCGATCACGCCGATCAACATGAGAACGATGATGAGCTTGAACATGGCCGACTCCGCTAAGGTGAAAGCTGATTATGCGCGTGCCGACAGTGCGCCGGCAACCGCGGCGGCCCAGCAAAAACCGCGGCGCCGCTTTCGTCCGCGCCTGCTGACGACGCTGCTCGCCATGGCGCTCGTTGCGCTGTTCATTTCCTTCGGCCAATGGCAATGGAACAAGGCCAGCGTCAAGGGCAGCCTGCAAACCCTGCTCGATACGCGCAGCACCGAACCGGCGATAGCGATGCCGGTGCTGGCGGCCGACGGTCAGGCGCTGCGCTATCGCCAGGTCGTTGCCCGCGGCCGCTACGAGCCGGAACATCAGATCCTGATCGACAACCGCGTGCACCGCGAACAGGCCGGTTATCACGTAATCACCCCATTGCGTATCGAAGGCAGCGAAATGCGCGTGCTCGTCAATCGCGGCTGGGTACCGGCACTCGCCGAACATAGCCAGACCCCGCAGGTGGCGACGCCGGCCGGCATCGTCGAGATCTCCGGCATGGCCGTCGTTCCCGGCACGCGCTACTTCACGCTCGGCGCCGAGAGCGGCAATGCCGGCGACTGGCAAAAAGTCTGGCAGAATCTCGACCTGCCACGCTACAGCACGCTGGTCGATTTTCCGCTGCAACCGGTGATCATCCAGCTCTCCCCCGCCAGCGCGGCCGGCGGCTTCGCCCGCGAATGGCCGCGCCCGGACGAACGGATCGAACGGCACGTCGGCTACGCCTTCCAGTGGTGGGGTTTCGCGCTGGCCACCGTCCTGATCTGGCTGTTTGTCAATTTCCGCCGCGAAAATCAAAGCACCCAATGAGCGCCTGCGCACCAACCCTTACCCCCGTTCGCCGCGCCATGCTGCTGACCATCGCGCTGCTGATGCTGCCATTTCTCATCGCGTTCGGACTCTACTGGTTCGAATGGCGTCCGGCGAAACTGGCCAACCACGGCGAACTGATCCAGCCGCCGCAGGCCTTGCCGGAGTCCGGCCTGAGCCACGCCGACGGCAGCCCCTTGCCGACCGAAGAACTGCGCCGCAAATGGACGCTTGTACTGGTCAGCGGGACGCCGTGCGATAATGTCTGCCAGCACGATCTGCATCAGATGCGCCAGGTCCAGGTCGCGCTCAACAAGGAAATGCTGCGTTTGCGCCGCGTCCTGATCGGCAGCAGCGTCAGCGCCCTGGCCGCCGACCCGGCGCTGCCCGAGTTGCGGCACAGCTATCCCGATCTGCTGATCGCCGCGCCGAATGCCGACCCGCAGGGTACGCTGTGGCGCAGCGCAATTGATGGAACAAACTACCGCTTCTACGTGATCGATCCGCTCGGCAACGTTATGATGCGCTATACCGACAAACCCGACATGGCGGGGATGCTCAAGGATCTTGAAAGGCTGCTGAAGTACTCCTGGGTCGGATGAGCCATTGCCAGAAACGTCGGCCAAGGCAACCCGTAGGAGCGCACCCCAAGGGTATTTCCTGCGGGGCACAGATTCTCTGCGCGATCGGCGGTTGATTACTCAACGGCTGCAATCGCCCGGTAAAACCGGGCTCCTACAGGATAGTCGCTGCTCATGAAGCGGCCGCGTCAGAAAATTACGATGAAAGAACCACTGAATTTATGACCATCGCCACCACCCGTTCCCCGCGCTCTCCAGGGCAACGCCTGGCCGCTTTTTTCGAGCTGTGCAAACCGCGCGTGAACAGCCTGATCGTATTTACCGCGATGATCGGCATGTTTCTCGCCACACCGTCGTTTCCGCCGCTCGGACTTTTTATCGCCGCATCGCTGGGCATCGCGCTGGTTGCCGGTGCAGCGGCCGCACTCAATTGCCTGATCGAGCAGCAGATCGACGCGCGCATGGCACGCACCCGGGCGCGCCCGACCGCCCGCGGCGAAGTATCGACGACCGAGACGCTGACGCTGGCGACGCTGGTCGGCGGCGCCGGGCTATGGATACTGCACGCTTTCGTGAACCCGTTGACCATGTGGCTGACCCTCGCCACCTTCGTCGGCTACGCGGTCATCTACACCGTGCTGCTCAAGCCGGCGACGCCGATGAACATCGTCATCGGCGGCGCCTCGGGCGCCATGCCGCCGCTCCTCGGCTGGGCAGCAGCCACCAATCACGTCGGGCCCGAAGCGCTGGTCCTGTTCCTCATCATCTTCATCTGGACGCCGCCGCACTTCTGGGCGCTCGCCTGCTACCGCCGCGACGATTACGCCAAATCCGGCCTGCCGATGCTGCCGGTGACGCACGGCATTCCGCTGACCTGCCTGCACAGCCTGCTCTACGTCGTCATGCTGACCGGCGCGACGGTGCTTCCCTATACGCTCGGCATGAGCGGCCCCTGGTACCTCGCCGCCGCACTGATCCTCGACGCCATATTCCTCGTCTACAGCTTCGCCCTCTGGCGCGAATACAGCGACAAACTGGCCAAACTGACCTTCCGCTGGTCGATCATCTATCTGACGCTACTGTTCGCTGCGCTGCTCGCCGACCACTTCTTGCGCTGAGTCAGCGGCCTACCGGGGGCAGGCCAGCGCCGTCAGCAGCTTGTCGTGAATCCCGCCGAAGCCGCCGTTGCTCATCACCAGAATCTGGTCTCCGGCGCGCGCCGCGGCGGCGATCTGCGCCACGAGACGGCCGAGGTCGTCTTCGACCAGCGCTTTTTCACCGAGCGGCGCCAGTGCCTCGGCCGCGTCCCAGCCAAGATTCGCCGCATAGCAAAAGACCAGATCAGTCTCCCTGAGGCTGGCCGGCAGTTGCGCCTTCATCACACCGAGCTTCATGGTGTTCGAACGCGGCTCAAGGACGGCCAGGATGCGCGCACCGCCGACCTTGCGCCGCAAGCCGGCGACGGTTGTCGCAATCGCCGTCGGATGATGCGCGAAATCGTCATAGACGCTGACGCCATTCACCGTGCCACGCAACTCCATGCGCCGCTTGACGTTTTCAAAGCGCGACAGGGCTTCCAGCCCTTGGTCGAAAGGGACGCCGACATGGCGCGCGGCGAGCAGGGCGGCCAGCGCGTTCGCGCGGTTGTGCTCGCCAGTGAGCGCCCAGGACGTGCAGCCGATCACTTCATCGCCATGCAGCAGGAGCAGCGAACCATCGGCGTCGTTGCCCTGGACGCGCCAACCGGCCGCATCGTTGAACTTCTCGACGGGGGTCCAGCAACCGCGCGCCAGCACGCGATCAAGACTGGCCTCTGCGGCATTCGAAACGACCAGGCCAGTACGCGGCAAGGTACGCACAAAGTGGTGAAATTGCGTCTCGATCGCCGCAAGATCGCAGAAAATATCCGCATGATCGAATTCAAGATTATTCAGGACGGCGGTTCGCGGCCGATAGTGGATGAACTTGGACCGCTTGTCGCAAAAAGCGGTGTCGTACTCGTCTGCTTCGATCACGAAGAACGGCGAATCGCCGATTTTCCCTGACAATCGTGCAGAAACGCCGAAATTCATCGGTACGCCGCCAATCAGGAAGCCCGGACTCAGCCCGGCATCCTCAAGAATCCAGGCGAGCATCGCCGAAGTCGTCGTTTTGCCGTGCGTACCCGCCACCGCCAGCACCCAGCGCCCGCGCAGAACGTTGTCGGCCAGCCACTGCGGCCCCGAAACATAAGGCAAACCACGATCAAGAACTTCCTCAAGCAAGGGGTTGCCGCGCGAAATGGCGTTGCCGATCACATAGACATCGGGATTCAGCGCCAGCTGCTCGACGCCATAGCCTTCAACCAGCTCGATACCCGACGCTTCGAGCTGGGTGCTCATCGGCGGATAGACGCCGGCGTCGCAGCCGGTCACCCGATGCCCGGTGGCGCGCGCGAGCTGGGCGACCCCGCCCATGAAGGTGCCGCAGATGCCGAGGATATGAATGTGCATGCTATAAATCCCAGTTAAAATGCCCCGAATGCAGCCGCGATTGTACCCTTGCCAGAGGGTCCTGAAGCCACGCCAAACCATCGTCACGACTGATCGCCACCATGACCCATCGGCAGGATCGCCCGCACAGCCATCACCTGCAGCGCACACGAATCGCCAGCGCAGCCGCCCGGCTGATGGCCGAGGACGGGATCAGCGACTTCGCTTTCGCCAAGCGCAAGGCGGCGCGCAACCTCGGCTTGCCGGAAACGACCCGGCTCCCCGACAACGCCGAAGTCGAAAGCGAATTACGCACTTATCAGCGCCTGTTCCAGGACGAGGAACAAAGCGCGATTCTTGCCCATCTTCGGCGAAAAGCGATCGAACTGATGGTGATCACACAGGAATTCAGGCCCTACCTGACCGGATCGGTGCTCGACGGTACGGCTGGCCGCTATGCCGAGATCGACATCCAGCTCTTTGCCGACAGCGCCAAGGACGTGGAAATTTTCCTGCTCAACCGGAAAATCGACTTCGAACACAGCACGCCGCGCACCGACCGTGCCGAGGCGGTACTGACCATTCATACCGAAGACACGATTGCCAATCTGGTCATTTACCCGCCCAACCAGGAACGGGTGACACTGAAGGCACGCGACGGACGGCTGCGCGAGCGCGCGCGCCTTGAGGCCGTGCGGGATCTGCTGCAAAAGCCATGACCAAAGGCAGGATTTTCCTGGCCGGCCTTGCTGCCGCGACGATCGCCCTGGCCGCCGGAATTTATACCGGCCTGCAACGCGCAGAGCCGCCCGCAGAAAGCGCTCCCGTATTGGCGCCGGGGAGTATCGACAAGTTTTTCGCCAGCACCCTGAACGACATCAATGGAAAACCTCAGGCCTTTGCCCAATGGCGGGGCAAAACGCTGATCATCAACTTCTGGGCGACCTGGTGCCCGCCTTGCCGGGAAGAAATGCCGGCTTTTTCGCGGCTTCAGGCAAAACATGCAGCCAACGGCGTTCAATTTGTCGGCATCGCGCTCGACTCGATCCATGCCGTTCGTGAGTTTTCGCTGCAATATCCGGTCACTTACCCGTTGCTGATCGGCGATACCGACAGTGGCGATCTCGCACGGCAACTCGGCAACCCGAGGCTGGCACTGCCCTACACGCTGATCATCAGCCCCGACGGCGAAGCCCGCTTCTCCCGGCTGGGTACGCTTTCCGAGCAGGAGTTCGATCTCCTCATCCAGCAAAGCACCGCGCGTTAAAAAGTACCCTGCTGGACAAAGTGCAGCGATTTGCGGCAAACTTGCAGCCATGAAGAAGCAAAAGACCACTTCGTCGGGATCAGAAAAGGCGGCACCCGCGTCCAAACTGCTCGTCCTGCACGGACCGAATCTGAATCTGCTCGGAACTCGCGAGCCGAATCATTACGGCCAGACGACACTTGCCGACATCAACCTCGCACTCGCCCGCCGCGCCGAAGCGGCCGGTGTCGAACTGGAATCCTTTCAGAGCAATCACGAGGGCGCCCTGATCGAACGCGTGCACGCAGCGCGCGAACAGAACGTCCGCTACATGATCATAAATCCTGCCGCCTATACCCACACCAGCGTTGCCCTGCGTGACGCCATGGCCGCAGCGGGCATTCCTTTCATCGAAGTCCATCTTTCCAACGTGCATGCGCGCGAGCCGTTTCGCCACAATTCCTATTTCTCGGATCTGGCGGTCGGCGTCATCACGGGTCTCGGCAGCGAGGGCTATCTGCTCGCACTCGAGTACCTGCTGAGCAAACTCAATACAGACTGAAGTCCGGCAAACACCGGGCCTGGTCTGCCGCCAGCCATGCTTTGCTGGCGGCAAAAACATTCAGAGGGAGAAAATTCATGGATCTGCGTAAACTCAAAAAACTGATCGACCTGGTCGAGGAATCCGGCATCACCGAACTGGAAGTCACCGAAGGCGAAGAGAAGGTTCGCATCGTCAAGCATTCGACCTCGCCGGCGCAGCACACTTATATGGTCCCGCAGGCCATGCAGGCGCCGCACGCGGCACCTGCCGCCAGCGCTGCCGCGCCCGCCGTCGTCGAAGAAAACGGACTGCCGGAAGGCCATGTCGTCAAGTCACCGATGGTCGGCACCTTCTACCGCTCGGCCAGCCCCGGCTCCGAAGCCTTCATCGAGGTTGGCGCCACCGTCACGGTCGGCCAGACGCTGTGCATCATCGAAGCGATGAAGCTGCTCAATGAAATCGAATCCGACGGTGCCGGCACGATCAAGGCCATCCTGGTTGAAAACGGCCAGCCGGTCGAATTCGGCGAACCGCTGTTCATCATCGGCTAAAGGGAATATTCCGCCATGTTCGGGAAAGTCCTCATCGCCAACCGCGGCGAAATTGCCCTCCGCATCCAGCGCGCCTGCCGTGAGCTGGGTGTCAAAACCGTCGTCGTGCACTCCGAGGCCGACCGCGACGCCAAGTACGTCAAGCTTGCCGACGAATCGGTATGTATCGGTCCCGCCCCTTCCAGCCAGAGCTATCTCAACGTGCCGGCGATCATCTCGGCGGCGGAGGTAACCGACGCCGAGGCGATCCACCCGGGCTACGGCTTCCTTTCCGAGAACGCCGACTTTGCCGAACGCATCGAATCGTCGGGCTTCGTTTTCATCGGCCCGCGCCCGGAAACGATCCGCCTGATGGGCGACAAGGTCTCGGCCAAGGACGCCATGAAAGCGGCCGGCGTTCCCTGCGTGCCGGGCTCTGAGGGCGCGCTGCCGGAAGACCCGAAAGAGATTCTGCGCACCGCCAGAGCGGTCGGCTACCCGGTGATCATCAAGGCGGCAGGCGGCGGCGGCGGACGCGGCATGCGCGTCGTGCACACCGAAGCCGCCCTGCTCAATGCGGTAACCATGACCCGCTCGGAAGCGCAGAGCTTTTTCGGCAACCCGAACGTTTACATGGAAAAGTATCTGGAAAATCCGCGCCACGTGGAAATCCAGGTGCTTGCCGACAGCTTCAAGAATGCCGTCTATCTTGGCGAACGCGACTGCTCGATGCAGCGCCGCCACCAGAAGATCATCGAGGAAGCACCAGCCCCGGGCATTGCCCCGCGCCACATCGCACGCATCGGCGAACGCTGCGCCGAAGCCTGCCGCAGAATCAACTACCGCGGCGCCGGCACTTTCGAATTCCTCTACGAAAACGGCGAATTTTTCTTTATCGAGATGAATACGCGCATCCAGGTCGAGCATCCGGTGACCGAAATGATCACCGGCGTCGACCTTGTCCAGGAACAGATCCGCGTTGCCGCCGGCGAGAAACTGCGCCTCAAGCAGCGCGACCTGAACTTCCGTGGCCACTCGATCGAATGCCGCATTAACGCCGAAGATCCCTACACGTTCGTCCCATCTCCCGGCAAGATCACCTTTTATCACCCGCCCGGCGGGCCCGGCATCCGGGTCGATTCGCATATCTATCAAGGCTACACGGTGCCGCCGCACTACGACTCGATGGTCGCCAAGGTGATCTCCTACGGCGACACGCGCGACCAGGCCATTCGCCGCATGCGCATCGCGCTGTCGGAAATGAGCATCGAAGGCATCAAGACGAATATCGCCCTGCACCAGGAACTGCTGCAGGATGCCCGTTTTGTCGAAGGCGGCACGAGCATTCACTACCTCGAACACAAACTCGCCGCCAAAGGCGAAGTGAAGAAGGTCGGCTGAGGCCGGCACGCGCAAATGCCCTGGCTTTCCGTCAGCATTGAAACCGACTGCAGCCACGCCGAGGCGCTGGCCGACGCGCTGCTCGATGCCGGCGCGCTGTCGGCCAGCATCGAGGACGCCGACGCCGGCACCCCCGAGGAAACGCCGCAGTTCGGCGAACCCGGCTCGATCACCACGCCAGGCTGGGAACGCTCGCGCGTCATCGCACTGCTCGAAGCGGGAACCGACGCCGGCGAACTGATCGCCGCCTGTGCGGCAACTGCCGGGCTGGGCGCAACGCCGGCCTATCAGCAGGAAGAAATCGCCGAACAGAACTGGGTCCAGCTCACCCAGTCGCAATTCGAGCCGATTCGCGTCTCGGAACGCCTGTGGATCGTTCCTTCCTGGCACGAGGCACCGGATCCCGCCGCCCTGGTACTCGTCCTCGACCCCGGCATGGCCTTCGGCACCGGCTCGCACCCGACGACCCGCCTGTGCCTCGAATGGCTGGAACGCATCGTTGTTCCCGGCGCTTCGATTCTCGACTACGGCTGCGGCTCAGGCATTCTGGCGATCGCTGCGGCAAAACTCGGGGCGACGCCGGTACTGGGCGTCGACATCGACCTTCAAGCGGTCGCTGCGGCCCGGAATAACGCCGAGCGCAACAATGTAAGCGCCCGCTTCGACGACTCGGCGCGCGCGCTGAGCGGACAGTTCGATATCGTCGTCGCCAACATTCTCGCCAACCCGCTCAAGGCGCTGGCGCCGGCGATTACCGGGCACGTCCGCTCAGGCGGCCGACTGGCGCTCTCGGGCATCCTCGTCGAGCAAGCCGAGGAATTGATCGCGATCTACGCACCCTATATTCCGCTGAGCGTTGCCGATAGTCGCGAGGGCTGGGTCTGCCTCGCCGGCGTCAAGGAGTGAGCCGGTGAAGACCTGCTGTCCGAGCTGCCAGACGACCTTCCGGATCAGTCCGGAACAACTCAAGGCACGCGCAGGCAAGGTCCGCTGCGGCAAGTGCCAGGTCGTATTCAACGCGCTCGACAGCCTGCTTGAAGAAGCGGCGCACGCCGCCAACTCACCAACGGCACCGCCAGACGATGCGCCACGCGCACTGACAGCAGCGACGACAACGGCGG
>Ga0207952_1001054_pt1 | contig 13824 bp, 12 predicted proteins | sample SubbioR12Aug_8Ca_FD_184831 | JGI IMG/M metagenome (GOLD analysis project Ga0207952, IMG submission 184831) | Serpentinite rock and fluid subsurface biosphere microbial communities from McLaughlin Reserve, California, USA - CR12Aug_8Ca (SPAdes) | ecosystem: Environmental > Terrestrial > Deep...
GTCCGCGCCGTCGGCGCGCCAAGCCCGAAGCGATCGCAGCGCGCCTCAAGCCCGACGCGCCAGAAACGGGCGCCGCGCCAGCAGCCGAGTAACAATCCGGAGCGCATCGGCGCACTCGCGCCGGGCGTTCCCGGGAGTGGGGCCGCACCTGTGACTCATCCGCAGTTCCTACATTCGACTCCAGCGTAGCACACATACATATGGCAATCACAGCAAAAGACGTTGCCGCACTCCGCGCCCGCACCGGGGCGGGGATGGGCGACTGCAAGAAGGCACTTGAAGAGGCAGGCGGCGACATCGAGAAGGCGATCGACGTCCTCCGCAAGAAGGGCGTGGCCAAGGCGGAAAAGCGCGCTGGTCGCACGGCCGCCGAGGGGCAGATCATCACGTGGGTGTCGGATGACGGTTCGCTCGCGGCAATGATCGAACTCAATTCCGAGACCGACTTCGTTGCCCGCAATGACGAGTTCGTCGCGCTGGCCACGATGGTGGCGCGTCACGTGGCCGAAGACACGTCGCTGGACGGCGTGGCGGAGATCACGGCCGACCACGCGCTCCTGAACAAGCACTGGCATCACGACAAGTCGATGACCCTGGCCGAGGTCGTGAAGGCGGCCGCGGCCAAGACGGGTGAGAACGTCACGCTGCGCCGCGTGGCGCGCTACACGTCGAGCGGCGCGGTAGGTTCGTATCGCCACTTCAACGGCAAGATCGCCGTGCTCGTCGAAGTGTCGGGCGCGACCGGGGCGGCCGCGAAGGCGCTGGCATCGACGGTTGCAGAACATGTTGCCGCAGGCGTTCCGTTCGTTCCGCTGGCCGTCCGCAAGGAAGATGTGCCGGCGGATGTCGTTGCGCGCGAGCGCGCGATCTACGTCGATCAGGCCAAAGAAAGCGGCAAGCCGGAGGCCATCGTGGAGAAGATGGTGGCGGGGCGCATTGAGAAGTATTACAAAGAAGTCACGCTGCTCGAGCAGCCCTGGGTGCGCGACCCGGAAAAGTCGATCATCCAGATTGTGAAGGACGTGCCGGGCGCCGGAGTGGCGCGGTTTGTCCGGTTCCAGATGGGCGAGGCCTGAGACCCACAACGCCAGACACCATGACTCGCAAACCGTCGCTGACCTATCACCGGATCCTCCTCAAGCTGTCGGGGGAGGCCTTGGCAGGCAGTGGCGGTCACGGTTTTGATTTCCAGACCATCGCCGGATACGCCCGCGCGATCAAGGAAGTGGTGGCGGAAGGGGCGCAGGTCGGTCTCGTGATCGGCGGCGGAAACATCGTCCGTGGATCGCAGATCTCGAAGCTCGGCATGGACCGCGTCAGCGCCGACTACATGGGGATGCTGGGCACGGTAATCAATGCGCTGGCCTTCCAGGACATTCTGGAACGCGAGGGCGTCGATACGCGCGTGATGACCGCCATCCGGATGGAAGAACTCGCCGAGCCCTACATTCGCCGTCGCGCGCTCCGGCATATCGAGAAGGGGCGCGTGGTGATTTTTGCGGCTGGCACCGGCAATCCGTATTTCAGCACCGATACGGCAGCCGTGTTGCGCGGTATCCAGATGAAGGCGGATGTGATCATCAAGGCCACCAGCGTTGACGGGGTGTACACGGCGGACCCCAAGACCACGCCATCGGCCAAGCGCTACACCAAGATCAGCTACAAGGACGTGATGACGAAGGAGCTTGGCGTGATGGATCAGACGGCGATCACGCTCTGCAAGGAAAACAAACTTCCCTTGATCGTGCTGGACGTCAACGCGCCGCGGGCCGTACTGAAGGCCATCCGCGGCGAAAAGGTGGGGACACTGGTCTCATGAACACAATCCCGAACATCCTGAAGGACTGCCGCGCCCACATGGAGAAGAGTGTGGAGGCGGCCAAGCACCAGTTCAACTCCATCCGCTCGGGCAAGGCGTCGGCGAACATGCTCGACAGCGTGAAAGTCGAGGCCTATGGAGCCGAGATGGCGTTGAACCAGGTGGCAACGATCTCGGCGCCCGAGCCGCGCATGCTCGTGGTCACGCCGTTCGACAAGACGCAGGCCAAGGCGATCGAAAAGGGCATCCGCGATGCCAATCTCGGACTTGACCCGGCGCACCAGGGCGGCATCATCCGCGTCCCGCTGCCGTCGATGAACGAGGAGCGACGGAAGGAGTTGGCCAAGGTGCTCCATAAGTACGGCGAGGATGGCCACATCGCCATTCGCCACCTCCGCACGCATGCGCGCGAGCAGCTTAAAAAGCTCGAAGGCGTGTCCGAAGATGACGTCAAGCACGCGGAGAAGGATCTCCAGAAGCTCCATGACGATCACATCGCCAAGGTGGATGCGGCGATGAAGGCGAAGGAAGCCGAAATCATGGCGGTGTAGGGAGCCCGACTCCCGGCACTATGGCCGACGCCGCCGAGCTGCTTTCGCAGATGCGGGTCCACGGCGCGGTTCCGCGCCATGTGGCCATCATCATGGATGGCAACGGCCGTTGGGCACGCGAGCGCATGCTGCCGCGGCCCGTCGGGCACCGCAACGGAATGAAGTCGGTGCGCGCGGTGGTCGAGGGCGCGATTGAAGCCGGTGTCGAAGTCCTGTCGCTCTTTGCCTTCTCGAAAGAGAACTGGCAGCGTCCCGCGATCGAAGTCGCGGCCCTGATGTCGCTGCTGGAGGAGTACATCCAGCGCGAGGCGGACGAGTTGGAGTCTCAGGGAGTACAGGTGCGCTTCCTCGGAGAAATCGATCGCCTGCAAGGCCCCGCCGCGGAGGCGGTGACACGTATCGTCGCCCAGACCGCGCACTGCTCGCGCCTCAAGCTCAATCTGTTCGTGTCGTATGGCTCTCGCGCCGAGATGCTTGGGGCGGTGCGCCGTGTGGTTCAGGATGTGCAGTCCGGTACGCTGGATCTCGCCGCACTTGATGACGCGGCATTCGGTGAGCGCCTGTTGACGGCCGGGATTCCCGACCCCGACTTGCTCATCCGCACCTCCGGGGAACAGCGTATCTCCAACTTCCTGCTCTGGCAGATTGCCTATACGGAGCTCTTCATCTCGCCCGTGCTCTGGCCGGACTTTGGCCGTCGCGAGCTGTACGAGGCGATTCTCGACTATCAAAAACGCGACCGCCGATTTGGCCGCGTCACGGTGTGAGCGCGTGATCGCCCGTGGGGCGAAGGCCCGCGCGCATGTCTAACCTCGCCAAGCGTCTTGCATTCGCGGCGGTGGCCATTCCGGTCGTCGTCGCGCTCGTCTGGCTGGGCGGTTTGGCGCTCGCGCTCCTGCTGGCGTTCGCGGCGGCCGTCGCGGCCTGGGAGTTCTACGAAATCGCGGTCGGTACGGGGAGCCACCCACTTTCGTGGGCGGGCGTGGTCCTGAGCGCTGCGGTTCCACTTGGCGTGTATGCCCGGTTTGAAGGGTATTGGGCGCCACCGGTGAGCGTCGTGATGTTGACGGTGTTGACCCTGATGAGCATCACGCTGTGGCGCCGCGGCGCCACGGGGAAGCCGCTCGAAGTTGTCGCCATAACACTGCTCGGCGTGTTCTACACCGGCGGGATGATCGCCTTTGCCTACGCCCTCCGGTACCACCGGTTTGCGATCGGCCCCATGGCCGGCACGTTGCTGGTGCTACTGCCGCTGCTGCTCACGTGGGGGACGGACACCGGCGGGATGGTGTTCGGCAAGGCATTCGGAAAGCGCAAGCTGATGGCCTCGATCAGTCCCGGGAAAACCGTCGCAGGCGCCGTTGGCGGTGCCATGGTCTCGATTGTCGCTGCCGTGCTGTTCGTGGAGTTCGCGCTGCATCCGTACGCGCGTCTGACGATGTCCGTCGCAGCGGCCGTAGTATTGGGACTCGTCGTGAGCGTTGCCGGGCAGGTCGGCGACCTCGTGGAATCCATGCTGAAACGAGAAGCTGGAGTGAAGGACAGCTCTGCCCTCATTCCAGGGCACGGTGGCGCGCTGGACAGAGTGGACTCGCTTCTCTTTACCCTGCCTGTGTCGTACGTCCTGTTTGACTTGTTGCTGATTCCCACGCCCTGACGCGTGCGGCCGACGTGACCAAGCGCATAGCGATTCTCGGATCCACTGGCTCGATTGGGCGCACGGCCTTGCGCGTGCTCGCCCGACAGCGCGAGCGCTTTTCGGTGTCGGCGCTCACCGCGCATTCGAACGCTGCGCTTCTCGCCGAACAGGTTGCCGCCTGGCGTCCCGAATTCGTGGGTTGTGTGGCCGGTGGCGACGACGCGAGTCCCGACTGGCGTTTGGGTGCGGGCGCCCTGGTCGAAGCGGCCACCCGCGACGATGTGGACATCGTGCTCAATGCCGTAGTAGGCGTCGCAGGCATGGATGCCACGCTGGCGGCGCTGGAGGCGGGGAAGCGGGTGGCACTGGCCAACAAGGAATCGTTGGTCGTCGCCGGAGAACTCGCCACGGCCGCCTGCGCGACGAGCGGCGGCGAGATTGTCCCGGTCGACAGTGAACATTCGGCGATCCTGCAGTGTCTGGGCAATCGCCGAGTCGATGAAGTGCGCCGGTTGATCATCACCGCATCGGGGGGGCCATTTCGCGAATGGGATGCCGCGCGCATCCACGGTGCCACCCGAGATCAGGCGTTGCGCCACCCCACCTGGTCGATGGGGAACAAGATCACCGTGGACAGCGCCACGCTGGCGAACAAGGCGCTCGAAGTCATCGAGGCGCATTTTCTTTTCGGGCTGCCATATGAGCAGATCGAGGTGGTGGTCCACCCGCAGAGCATCGTGCACTCCATGGTGGAGTTCGTGGACGGGAGCGTATTGGCGCAGGTCGGGGTACCAAGTATGGAACTCCCGATCCTCTATGCACTCACCCATCCCGAACGCGTGTCGGACGACGCAACACCGCGGTTTGACCCGGTAGCCGGCAGCCCATTGACCTTTGAGCACGTGCGTATGGATGCCTTCCCGGCCTTGCGCCTGGGCATCGAGGCCGGACGTGCCGGGGGCGCAGCGCCGGCGGTGTTCAACGCGGCGAATGAAGCGGCGGTGGCGCTGTTTCTCGAAGGTGATATTCCGTTCGGTGGAATCGCAGCGGCCATAGAGCAGGCGCTCACCGTGGTGCAGGACAACGCTCGACCCACCCGCGATTCACTCATGGATGCTGATCGGCGCGCTCGCGCCGTCGTAAGGGGAATGCTCTGATGCTAGCCTGGCTCGCTCCGCTTCTGGTTCTCGGACTCGTGGTCTTTGTGCACGAGCTCGGGCACTTCCTCGCCGCGAAGATCTGCGGCGTGTACGCGCCCCGCTTTTCCCTGGGATGGGGAAGCCCGCTCTGGCGGTGGCGTCGTCGCGGCGCAGAAACCGAATATGTGATCGCCTGGCTGCCGGTTGGCGGCTACGTGCGGATGGCATCACGCGACGACGACACGATGTCGAAGATCGAGGGAGGCAACGAAGCCGCGCCGGCCGAGGATGCGCCCAAGGAGAAGGGATGGGACGAGGAATCCATGATTCCTCACGGACCGAAACCCATTCCGGAGCATCGGTGGTTCGAGTCGAAGCCCACCTACCAGCGCGTCTTCATCCTGCTGGCGGGCGTGACAATGAATGCGCTGCTGGCCTGGGTGGTGGTTGCCGGCATCGTGTTCGCGCGCGGCAAGGAAATCGCGCCCGATGTGGTGCCCGCCGTGGTGGGCCAACTGATTCCTGACCGGCCGGCGGTCAAAGCCGGATTCGCCCTGGGCGACTCGGTCATTCGGGTTGACACCGCGGTGATCCGCGAGTGGCCGGACTTCTTGCGCGAGGTCACGGCCCGCCCTGGCGCCACGATGCAAGTCGAGGTCATTCGGGCCGGTACGCCGACCACGCTTACGGTCACCGCTGATTCGGTGCGCGAGCGCGATCCGGTCACGGGCGAGCGGCGCCTCGTCGGGCGGATCGGCATGGGTCCACATGTGGTGACCACCCGCGTACCGGTTGGTTTTGGTGAGGCGGTGACGCTGGGTGCCACCGGCACCATCCGCATGGGGACCGAAGTCATCAACGTCGTCCGGGGACTTTTCGGCGGCTCGGTGGGGGTTGATCAGCTGGGTGGTCCGATTGCCATCGCCCGGGCTTCCGTGGCTACCGCCCGCAACGGCTGGGAGCCGCTGTTCACGCTGATCGCCTTTCTGAGCATCAACCTGGCGGTCCTGAACTTGCTTCCCGTCCCGATTCTGGACGGCGGCCAGATCATCGTCACGGTGGCGGAGGGGGTGCGGGGGAAGCCGTTTACGCTCAAAACCCGCGAGAACCTGATGAAGGCGGGAGTGGCGCTCATCCTTGTCCTGTTCTCGATCGTGATGTTCAACGACATCAAATCGCTGGTCACGAGCTTTGTGGGCTAGGGGGAACCGCGCACCGGGGAACAACGGGACGTGGGGGGAGGGCCAAACCACATGGGGACTGCGGGACGTGGGCGGAGGGCTTAGAGACGCGGGGAACTACGGGACGTGGGCGGAGGGCAGGGGAAAGGCCCCAGTCCGCGAGCCCGGCGGCCCTTCCCCTGTTCTCCCCCCCCGTCCCGTCGTATCCCGTTGTTTCCCTAGCACTTGAGCCTTGTCGCCTAACGAGTTATGTTTCTATGCTATAACAAAATCGACGACAAAAGGAACGGGTAAACAGGACATGGCATTCACGAAGACCGCCGCCCTCGCAAAGCACAAGCGGCACGAAACCGACACCGGCTCGCCTGAAGTCCAGGTCACGGTGCTGACGGAACGGATCAACTATCTCAACGATCACTTCCGGGCACACGCCAAGGACCACCACAGCCGGCAGGGACTCCTGAAGATGGTCGGCCAGCGCCGCCGTCTCTTGCAGTACCTCGAGCGAACCAATCTCGACGCGTATCGCAAGCTCATTGGTGAGCTTGGACTGCGCCACTAACTGACCGACTCGCGAACGCGCGGACGCTGACCCAGCGGACCGCGCGTTTTCGCAGTTGGTGTCGAGGTCCGATGTGGTGGAGGGCGCGGCAGCTGCCGCCGCCATCCGTCCCATATGCGCCGACCGTACACCGCTCAACTCAGCACTCAAAACTGACAACTCAGAACGGAAACTCCCGTGTCTGAACCCTGAACTCTCAACTGTACCACTTATGCATCGCATTGAACGCACCTTCGCCGGCCGCACCCTCTCCATTGAAACGGGCCGCATGGCCAAGCAGGCCGCGGGTTCCGCGGTCGTTCGCTTCGGCGACACGATGGTCATCGCATCCGTCACCGTCAGCGACAAGCAGAGCACGCTGCCGTTCTTCCCGCTGACGGTCGAATACAAGGAAAAGACCTACGCCGCGGGCAAGATCCCGGGCGGTTTCATCAAGCGCGAAGGTCGTCCGCGCGACGAGGAAATCCTCTCGTGCCGCATCATTGACCGCTCGATCCGACCGCTTTTCCCGGAAGGGTTCCAGAACGAAGTGCAGGTGTTCGTCTATGTGGTCAGCGCCGACCAGGAGAATGACGCCGACGTGCTTGGCCTCGTGGCCACCAGCATGGCGCTGAACGCGTCGAAGATCCCGTTTGCCGGGCCCATCGCCGGGGTGCGCGTCGGACGCGTGCAAGGGAAGTGGGTGCAGAACCCCACCTTCCAGCAGCTCGAGTTCTCGGACATGGACCTCGTCATTGCCGGCTCGCAGGACTCGATCGTGATGGTCGAGGGCGGCGCGCTGGAGATTTCGGAGTCAGACGTCGTTGAGGCGATCGGCATTGGTCAGCGCGGCATCCGCGAGCTGATCGCGATGCAGAACGAGCTGCTTGCCAAGTGCGCGCAGCCCAAGATGGAGTGGAAGGCCAAGGCGACGCCGGCATCGGTCACGGAGCGCGTTCGCAGCGAGGCCGAAGGGCTGATCGCCACGGCGATCAACCAGGCCGACAAGGCATCGCGTGTGCAGGCGGTTGAGCGCGTGAAGGAGAGCGTGAAGGAGAAGCTCAAGCTTGAGCTGCCGGTGGAAGACCACGGCTTCATCGGCGCCGCTCTCGGCGATCTGGAGTACGTCGCGCTGCGCTCGCAGCTGCTGGACACCGGACTGCGCGTTGACGGCCGCAAGCCGACGCAGGTGCGGCCGATCTCCATCGACACATCGCTGCTTCCGCGCGCCCACGGGTCGGCACTCTTCACCCGTGGCCAGACGCAGGCGCTGGTCGCCACGACCCTTGGCACCGCCAACGACGTGCAGCGCCTCGATTCGATCGATGAGCCGAAGGAAAGCACCAAGAGCTTCATGCTCCACTACAACTTCCCGCCGTTCTCCACCGGCGAAGTGCGCCCGGTGCGCGGCACGAGCCGCCGCGAGATCGGTCACGGCAACCTCGCCGAGCGCGCGGTGCAGGCCGTGTTGCCGCCGTTTGAGGAGTTCCCATACACGCTGCGCATCGTCTCCGAGATTCTCGAGTCGAACGGATCGAGCTCCATGGCCTCGATCTGCGGCGCGTCGCTCTCGCTGTTTGATGCCGGCGTGCCGATCAAGGGCGCGGTGGCCGGTGTGGCCATGGGTCTGATCAAGGAAGGCAGCAAGTACGCGATCCTCACCGACATCCTTGGTACCGAAGACCACCTCGGCGATATGGACTTCAAGGTCGCAGGCACCGCCGCTGGCATCACGTCGATTCAGATGGATATCAAGATCCAGGGTCTCGATCTTGCCCTGATGACCGAGGCGCTTGCGCAGGCCAAGGAAGGCCGGCTGCACATCCTCGGTGAGATGAATAAGGCGCTCCCTGCGCAACGTCCCGACCTGTCGCAGTACGCGCCGCGCATTGTGACTGTGATGATCAACCCCGAGAAGATCGGCGACCTCATCGGTCCCAAGGGCAAGACGATCCGCGGCATCCAGGACGAAACCGGCGCAGAAGTCACGGTGGACGATTCGGGTCTGGTGACCATCGCAGCGGTTGGCGGCGAGTCGATGCAGCGCGCGCGCCAGATGGTGCAGGCCATCACGGCGGAGCCGGTGGTCGGCGAGATTTACGAGGGCCCGGTGAAGAGCACGACCGCGTTTGGCGCCTTCGTCGAGATCATGCCTGGCACCGACGGTCTGGTGCACATCTCGGAACTGCGCCACGGGCGCACCGAGAAGACCGAGGACGTGGTCAAGAAGGGCGACCGCGTGAAGGTCAAGCTCATTGAGCGTGACGAACGCGGCAAGCTCCGCCTTTCGATGAAGGCGCTGCTGCCCAAGCCGGAAGGCTCGTCGAGTGGCGCGGCGCCGGTTCCGAGCGCCGACGCGACGTACGCCGAGGGCGGAAACACGCCTGCCTCGCCGGAAGCGCAGTCGGGTGGCGAGGGTGGAGAGGGTGCTGAAGGTGGATCACGTCGTGAGGGTCGCGGTGGCCGGCCTCGCCGCGAGCGTTGATCGTACCGTACTGCCGAACGGCCTGACGGTCGTTTCGGAGCAGGTGCCGGGGGTCAGATCCGTGGCCCTCGGCGCCTGGGTGAAGTCAGCTTCGCTGCACGAGCCCGCAGAGCTGATGGGGGTCTCGCATATGCTCGAACACCTCTGCTTCAAGGGAACGGAGCGGCGGACTGCACGCGAGATCGCGTCTTCGCTCGAGGCGCTTGGCGGCTCCCTGGATGCCTATACAGCGCGGGAGCACACCGCATTTCAGGCGCGCGTGCTGGACGAACACCTGGCGCAGGCCGTTGACGTGATGGGCGACGTGATGTTCCACCCGGAACTCCGCGCTGATGATTTGCGCCTGGAAAAGAAGGTCGTCCTCGAAGAGATTGCCATGGTCGAGGACACGCCGGACGACATCGTCTTCGAGTTGCACAATGCCGCGCTGTGGGGCGACCATCCGCACGGTTACTCGATCCTCGGCACACGCGACACGGTGAATGCGCTGAGCATCGAATCGGTGCGCGCGCTGCACCGCCGCGCGTTCGCGCCGGCCAATGTTGTGGTGGGCGCCGCGGGGAACCTTACACACGAGCAGCTCATCGCGGAACTGGTGTCCGCAGGATGGGACGCGCTGCCGGCCGGCGAACCCCTGAGCGCCGCCGCGGATCTCGCATTTCCCCAGGCGCCACAGCTGCACCAGATCGTCCGCGACTCGGCGCAGGCGCACATTGTTTTTGGGTCGGTGACGGTGGCCCACGGCGACCCGCAGCGGCATGCGCTGGTGCTCGTGGACACGCTCCTTGGCGGCGGGATGAGTTCACGGCTCTTTCAGCGCGTGCGCGAAGAACTGGGACTCGCCTATTCCGTCTACGCATTTCAATCGTTCCACCGCGACGTCGGCACGCACGGCGTCTATGCCGGGACGGCCCCGGAAACAGCCAACCAGACAATCGAGGCCGTGCAGGCGGAGTTGGCGCGCATCGCCAGCGAAGGGATCACCGCCGATGAACTGGCCATGGGCAAGCAGCAGCTGAAGGGGCAGATCACGCTGTCAATGGAGAGTGTGAGCAGCCGCATGTACCGCGCGGCTGCGGTTGAGCTCTTCGATGAGCCGTGGCTGCCGCTCGATGCGTTGCTGGCGCAGGTCGATGCCATCACGCTCGAGGAGACGCGCGACGTCTGCGCGCAGTACTTTGGCTCCGAGCGTCAGACGATCGTGCACCTCGGGCCGGAGTAGTCCGTAGTTTTTCAATCGCAGCACGCAGTGTCCTGCAGTTTCCGTCAACCGTACACCGTCAACCGTATACCGGTTCAATCCATGCGCATCGGAATTCCGAAGGAAATCAAGACCAACGAGAACCGCATCTCGCTCGTCCCGGCCGGGGCAGAGGCGCTCGTCGCGGCAGGCCACTCGGTGATGGTCGAAAAGGGTGGTGGCATTGGGAGCGGCTTCACCGACGAGCAATACACGGCTGTAGGCGCCACGATCGGCGCGACGGCGGCAAAGGTCTGGGCCGACGCGGACATGATCATCAAGGTGAAGGAGCCGATTGCAAAGGAATGGAAGCACATGAAGAAGGGGCAAACCATCTTCACGTACTTCCACTTTGCGGCGGACGAAAAGCTGACAAAGGCGCATATGGACTCCGGCGCAACCTGCATTGCGTATGAGACCGTCGAGACGGCCAACGCTGAACTGCCGCTCCTGATTCCGATGTCTGAAGTCGCGGGCCGCATGGCGGTACAGGAAGGCGCCAAGTACCTCGAGAAGCTTTATGGCGGATATGGTGTGCTGCTCGGCGGCGTGCCCGGCGTTCCGCCGGCCAAGGTCGTTGTGCTCGGTGGTGGCATCGTCGGCATCAACGCGGCCAAGATGGCCGCCGGGATGGGCGCCAAGGTCACGATCATGGACCTTTCGCTGCCGCGACTCCGGTACCTGAGCGACGTGATGCCGGCCAACGTGACGCCGATCTACTCCAACCGGCACAACATCCTCGAGCAGATATCCACGGCTGATCTCGTCATTGGCGGTGTGCTGATTCCGGGTGCCAAGGCGCCCAAGCTGATCCGTCGCGAAGACCTGAAGCTGATGAAGAAGGGCTCGGTCATTGTGGACGTCGCGATCGACCAGGGCGGCTGCGTGGAGACGATCAAGGCCACGACGCACGAGAACCCGGTCTACACGGTCGACGGCGTGATCCACTATGGTGTCGCCAACATGCCGGGTGGCGTGCCGCGCACGTCGACCCTGGCGCTGACGAATGCCACGTTCCCGTACGCGATGAAGCTCGCGAACATGGGCTGGAAGGCAGCGCTGGCCAGCGACCCAGGGCTCCTCAAGGGGCTGAACGTGGTCGCAGGCAAGGTCACGTATGCCGGCGTCGCCGAGGCGTTCGGTTTCAAGTTCCACGATCCGGCCAAGTTCGTCGGATAGCCAACGTGGCGGGATTGAAAGGGGCGCCGGGGGTCTATCCGGCGCCCTTTTTCACGCCCCTCAACGGAACGTGACCTGCGAGGAACCAAGAGCGTCCAAGTTGAGAAACCGCAACGGCTTGCTGCTCCTCGGGGCGGTGGCTAAGTTTCATCCAGTTCCCGACAACTGCCCGTATACGATCACTGCCCGGTCGCCGAGCCCGCGCGGCCGAACGAGTCGCCAGAACATGCGTTGGCCTTTCTTCAAGTCTGGTTCGCTGTTTCCAGCCAACGCGATTGCAGTGGATTTGGGCACCGCCAACACGTTGATCTACGTGAAAGGCGAAGGGATTGTGCTCAACGAGCCGAGCGTCGTCGCGATTGATCGCGAGACCCGAAAAATCAAAGGCGTCGGTCTCGAGGCAAAGCGCATGCTGGGTCGCACGCCGGAAGGTGTGATCGCGGTGCGGCCAATGAAGGACGGCGTGATCGCCGACTTTGATGTGACGGAAAAGATGCTGCGCTACTTCCTCACACTCATCATCGAGAACCACGTCTTCAAGGTGAAGCCGCGCGTCATTGTGTGCGTACCCTCGGGAATCACGGAAGTGGAGAAGCGTGCCGTGCGCGACTCCGCGCTCGGCGCCGGTGCGAAAGAAGTGTTCATGGTGGCCGAGCCGATGGCTGCGGCGATTGGCGTGGGGCTTCCCGTCGAGACGCCGACGGGGAACATGGTGATTGACATCGGGGGCGGTACGACGGAGATCGCCGTCATCGCGCTTTCCGGAATCGTCAGCGACACGTCCATTCGAGTAGGCGGCGATGAGATCGACACGGCGATCGTGCAGTTCATGCGCAAGAGCTACAATCTGCTGATTGGCGAGCCGACTGCCGAACTGATCAAGATCCAGATTGGATCTGCCGCACCGCTGGGCGAAGAAAAGGAAATGGAAGTGAAGGGACGTGACCTGGTGTCGGGAATCCCGAAGACTGTGCGTGTTCACTCCGCGGAAATTCGCGAAGCGATCCAGGAGCCCGTGCAGCAGATTGTGGATGCCGTGCGTCGCGCGCTGGAAATCACCCCGCCGGAACTCGCAAGCGATATCGTGGATCGTGGTATCGTGATGACGGGCGGCGGCGCGCTGATTCGCGGACTCGACGTGCTCCTGACGCAGGAGACGGGTCTCCCCATTCACGTGGACGAAGATCCGTTGACGTGTGTGGTGCGCGGCACCGGCCGCATCCTCGACGACGAGGAGAAGTACTGGTCGGTGCTGAGCACCTGATCCGCTAGGCCGGCCCCCGACTGTGGCTCGCGCGGCCCGAACCGATGGCAGGGTGGATGCGGCCGTGGCGGCGGCCTGCGTAGTTGCCGCGCTGGTCTGCCTGATGCTGCCGACGGCCACGCGCGATGGTTTTGCCGAGATTCTGCGCGGGTCCCTGATGTCGCCGCTGGTGGCGCTGCAAGAACGCGCCGAACTTGGCCGGCGCACGTTTGCCGGGCACGACGCCGCTGTGCTCGTAGCCGATTCGGTGTCGTTGCGCTCGCTGCGCCTCGCCGGTGTGGAACAGGAGAACGCGCGCCTGCGCGCCCTGCTCGGCTTGGGCGCGTCGCTCCAGTGGGGGTTCGTTCCGGCCGAAGCGCTCCGAGGCCGGAATGTGGGCGACGAGCGGACGCTGCTGCTGTCCGCGGGCAGGCGCGAGGGAATAGAGCCACTCTCTGCCGTTGTGTCGGATGCCGGCCTTGTTGGGGTTGTCGAGCGGGCCGACGCGACCACATCCAGTGCCATCGTCTGGCAGCACCCCGAGTTCCGCGTCAGCGGGATGTCCACCGATGGCGAGGCATACGGCATCGTGCAGGCCCATGACGGCACGGGCGCCGATCGGTATTTCCTCGAGATGCGAGGCGTGCTGCTCCGTGCCCAGCTCAAGCCCGGTGCGCTGATTATCACGTCGGGCATGGGCGGTGTCTGGCCGCGCGGCATTCCCATTGGCACCGTCGTTTCCGAACTGAAAGTACCGGAGCAGTGGGCCCGGAGTTACCTGATCCGGCCGGCCGTACCGCTATCGGA
>Ga0207952_1001055_pt1 | contig 13809 bp, 9 predicted proteins | sample SubbioR12Aug_8Ca_FD_184831 | JGI IMG/M metagenome (GOLD analysis project Ga0207952, IMG submission 184831) | Serpentinite rock and fluid subsurface biosphere microbial communities from McLaughlin Reserve, California, USA - CR12Aug_8Ca (SPAdes) | ecosystem: Environmental > Terrestrial > Deep...
AGATGGGCTGGTTTCTTTTCTACTCAAAGAAATGGATTAGATACATTGTATTATATAGGTGAGGAAGTTCTCCGTAATCCAGCACCAAAAGAGTTTGACTCTACATTAACAGCATGGCAAAAACAGGAACCTGATAGTGTAAGCTATTTTCAAGTATACAAAGATTCTACTTATACCTTTCCTATCACCAACTACCAAAGCTCACTATTAGAAACAAGAATTGCAGGGAATAACGGGCAAGTAAGCGAAGTAAGAAGAGAAGGTGATTTCAAGTTTGTGTATAAGTTAAAGGTAGATGAATTAGCATTGGCTAGAAGAAATGTAAACGCTCGAAATACAGAATACGTTAAGAAAGTATTAGACGATCAAAAAATTGCGGGAGGGAAAGCCATCCAATACAATAACAACAAACCAGCAAATGATACTGCAAAAAAAGTAGTTGTATTTCAAAATGAATTTGCTGATGAACTTCCAGATACGAGTTCCATTAATACACCTTTAATAGTTTCAGCTAATCAACAAAGGCAAAGCAGCTTAGCAAAATCAAAACTATTCGATTATCGTTTAAAGTTTAGTTCTGATTATTTGTTGGGTGGGTTTACAAATAATGTTTTAATTAATCGTTATCAGCCTTATGCTGGTGGATCTGGTCCTATTCAATTAAATAATGGGAATGATTTTAATTTCACTTTTAGGGTAGGTGTGAGTGATTTGATGGAAGATGTAAAATTTGTTGCTGGAATGCGTTTTGGAACAAATTTAGCAGACAAAGACTTGATGTTCTCTTTTCAAAACATGCGTAAAAAATTAGACTGGGGAGTAACTTATTACAGAAGTAATGTCACTAACTTTTTTAATACACAGTTCAACAATATGCTTTATACCAACTTATATCAGGTAAATGCAACTTACCCTATAAATGAAGTGAAAAGTATTAGAGCTACTATTGGGTTACGTTCTGATAGAGGTGTTTTAAAATCGTATGATAATATAGCAGGACAGCCGAATCCAAATGCGTTGGCTTTTCAAGACACTGTTTCAAAGTTTATTCTCTCTAGAATAGAATATGTTCACGATAATACCATTAATCCAACCCAAAATATTTGGAATGGCTTGCGATATAAAGTTTACCTAGATGTAAATATGCCCACCTTAAAAACAGCGATTAATAATGGTAAGCCAACCATGAATTTTGGTTTTGACGGAAGGTATTACCATAAAATTTACCGAAACTTTATTTGGGCAGGAAGGGTAGCCGCTGATTTTTCTTGGGGTAACCAAAAATTAATTTATTATTTAGGTGGTGTAGACGGTTGGATTGGACCAAAGTTCAATAATGGGAATCAACCTGCTGCTGATCAAAACTATGCATTCCAATCTTTAGCAGTGAATATGCGCGGTTACAGACAAAATATTGCGAATGGAAACAATGCTTTTGTAATTAATAGTGAATTTAGATTGCCACTTTTTGCAACAATCTTTGATAGACCTATTAATAATGCATTCTTGCGCAACTTCCAATTGGTGCAATTTCTAGACTTGGGTACTGCATGGAACGGCAAGTACAATGGCATTAAGCGACCAGGTGAAGTAATTACCAATAATCAAACACCAGTAGTTGTTAAAATTGACGCAGGTGGTTTAGGTCCTTTTGCAGGAGGATATGGGTTTGGTGTTAGAAGTACTTTATTGGGCTACTTCATGAAGTTTGATGCTGGATGGCCAATGAAGGGAATCTTCAAAGGCGCACCGGTTTATTATTTTGCTTTAGGTTTTGATTTCTAAATTGATCATTTATTTGGCCTGATCGGAGTATCCTTCACTGGGTACTTCGATATGTGGCTCTCTCAATTCTACTGGGGCAGATTTTTTTCTCGCTTTCATATTGAGTAGTTCTACTGAAAAAGAGAACGCCATTGCAAAATATACATAATGCTTTAGGTGTAGTTCATGCGCTTTTTCTGCATTCCATCCTTCTACTAATAAGACCATTCCAATCATCACCAAAAAAGACAAAGCCAACATCTTTAAAGTTGGGTGTTTATGAATGAAAGAAGAAATATTAGCACTGAATAAAAACATAATTATCATTGCAATTACTACTGCAGCAATCATTACTTCTAAATGTTTGGCAGTACCTCCAGCTGTAATGATACTATCAAAACTAAAGACCATGTCAATCATAATGGTTTGAGCAATACCACTAGCAATACCCAATTCCTTTGTTTTTCTGCCTGCTAATGCATCTTCTTCTCCTTCTAATTTGTGGTGTATTTCTTTTACTGTTTTATAAATCAAAAACAGACCTCCACCTAACATTACCAAACTTGCCAAGTCAAAATCTTTGCTGAATAAGCTAAAGACAGGTTTCCCCTTTTGCGTTAACAACCAACTTAATCCAAATAATAAAATAGTTCTTGTTATAATGCCAGTAAACATCCAAATTATTCTTGCATTCTTTTGAAATGCCTTAGGCATTCTATTCATGATAATGCTCACGAATATGACATTATCTATTCCTAACACTACTTCTAGAATGGTTAGGATTAAAAAACTGATTAAACTTTCGGTCGTAAATAAATGTTCCATTAATTATTTTTTTTCAGCTAAGTGTTTACAAATATTTTTTACGATGGACGGGCCTTCATAAACAAAGCCAGTCCAAACTTGAACTAAAGCGGCTCCCGCCGAAAATTTCTCTTCTGCATCTGCACCAGTAAAGATTCCCCCACTTGCAATGATAGGAACTTTACCCTCAGTTTGAGCTGAAATATATTGTACTATTTCGGTGGATCTTTTTTGAACTGGTTTGCCGCTTAAACCACCCATGCCAATAGACTCGCTTAGTAAAGCAGAAGTGGCACTTAAATTGGATCGATCTAGCGTGGTATTGGTTGCAACTAAACCACTTAGGTTCATCGATAAAGAGAGGTCAACAATATCATCTAATTGTTCTTTGGTAAGATCAGGAGCAATTTTCAATAAAAGTGGTTTAGGTTTTTTCTTCCCAGCATTATGGTGTTGTAATTCGCTAAAGATTTTTGTAAGCGCATCTTTTTCTTGCAAAGCCCTAAGCCCAGGCGTATTGGGTGAACTTACATTAACCACAAAATAGTCTACCTGATCATGCAATTCATTGAAACAAATGCTATAATCTTTCCAAGCATCTTCGTTTGGCGTTATTTTATTTTTACCAATATTACCCCCGATGATTAAATCGCCCACAGAATTCCCCCTACTATTCCAATTAATTAATCTTTCTTTTACAGCAGCTACTCCTTCATTATTAAAGCCCATTCTATTAATCAAAGCTTTATCTGCAGGCAGCCTGAATAGTCTAGGCAAATCGTTACCAGGTTGACCTTTTGGCGTTACTGTTCCTATTTCAACAAATCCAAAACCTAGTGCTTCTAATTCATGTAAATAAGCTGCATTTTTATCGAAACCTGCACCTAATCCTACTGGGTTTGGAAAGTGAAGTCCCATCACATCTTTGGCTAGCGAAGTGGGTTTATATTGAAATAGATTTTTTATAATCGTTTCACCAATCCCCAAAGTGGTAGCCATTTTAAGGCAATTCATTGAAAAATAATGTACTTTTTCTGGAGGGGCTTTAAAGAGTAAGTTTCTTAATAAGGTATACAATGTGTTATTTTTTGCGAAAATACCCCGAAAGCCCCATTTAAAATTTAGTTGCATAAACAACTTTTAATCATTTTTCCTACATTTGAATGATTAAATCAAGTTTATGCAAGAAGCCTATATAGTAGCGGGATTTAGAACCGCAGTTACTAAAAGTAAAAAAGGTGGATTCCGATTTTTTAGACCCGATGATTTGGCTGTTGAAGTTATCAAAGGACTAATGGCATCCGTACCTCAGCTAGACTCGAAGTTAGTAGACGATGTAATTGTCGGAAATGCGGTACCTGAAGCGGAACAAGGATTACAGTTTGGTAGAATCATTGCAGCGAAAGCATTAGGAATTGAAGTAGCGGGGATTACTATTAACAGGTATTGTGCTAGTGGATTGGAGAGCATTGCAACTGCAACCGCTAAAATTAGATCGGGGATGGCAGAATGTATTATTGCAGGTGGTACAGAAAGCATGAGTTTGGTACCCACAGCAGGATGGAAAACGGTACCTTCTTATGCAATAGCAAAAGAAGAACCAGATTATTATTTGAGTATGGGTTTAACGGCAGAAGCAGTTGCCAAAGAGTTCAATATTTCAAGAGAAGACCAGGATGCATTTGCTTACGCATCTCATATGAAAGCAAAAACTGCTATTGAAAATGGATATTTCAAGTCGGGTATTTTACCTATATCTGTAGAGGAAACTTATGTAAATGAAAAAGGGAAGAAAGCAGTAAGATCTTATACGGTGGATACCGATGAAGGATTAAGGGCTGATACAACCGTAGAAGGGTTGTCTAAATTAAAAGCTGCATTTGCAATTGGAGGATCTGTAACTGCCGGTAATTCTTCACAAACTAGTGATGGTGCTGCTTTCGCTTTGGTGATGAGTGAACGAATGATGTTGTCTTTGGGGTTAACTCCTATAGGAAGATTGGTGAATTGCGCATCTGCAGGAGTTCATCCAAGAATCATGGGCATTGGTCCTGTTGCTGCAATACCTAAAGTATTAAAGCAGGCAGGAATGAATTTAGGCGATATTGATTTATTTGAACTAAATGAGGCTTTTGCTTCTCAATCATTGGCGGTAATTAGAGAATTAGGGCTAGACACCTCCAAAGTAAATATTAATGGTGGAGCTATTGCTTTAGGCCATCCATTGGGATGTACAGGTTGTAAATTAACAGTGCAACTACTGAACGATATGAAGCGCTTGAATAAAAAATACGGAATGGTAACTGCCTGTGTAGGTGGGGGGCAAGGAATTGCAGGGATTATAGAAAACTTGTAACTTTAGGGTTATGAAAACCATCATTGTACCTACCGATTTTTCAACTACCGCTAGTAATGCTGCAGATTACGCTGTTCATTTTGCGCAACAAGTAAAAGCAGAGCGAATTGTTTTATTGCATGCTTACGAAATACCAGTAGCGATTGATCCAATGATGCCAGGAATTCAGATTCCTGAAATTGATGGTTTTAGAGAATCTGCCGAAAAAAGATTGTATCAATTTAGGGCAGACTTATTATTAAAGTATTCCAACACGGGTCTTGTATTTGATATACACGCAGTGTATGGTTCTATACTATCAGCCTTAGAAGATTTTGGGGAGAATAACCCTATAGAATTGGTTGTAATGGGTATAACTGGTGGTGGTGCTTTAGAAGAAACTTTAATTGGAAGCAATACCGTTCATATTGCAGAGCACAGTCATATTCCTTTAATTATTGTACCAGCTAATGCTGGTTTTAAGCCAATTCAACAACTGATGTTTGCTTGTGATTTTAATGATGCAGAAAAATATATACCCGTTGAGCAAATAGGCAATTTTCAAGCATTAACTGGAGCTTCTTTACTAGTATTTAATATTGAAACGGCTCCTGATGAATTTGAACAAACATTTCCAGGAACAGTGATGGGCGAAAGTTTTGCAGTACATACTGTTTTAGAAAAATTGAATCCCAGCTATCATTTCTCTCACGATGAAAACTTTATTGAAGGAGTGAATCATTTTGTTGATGAACAAAAAATTGACTTAGTAATAACTGTGCCTAAAGAGCACAATTTTTTCTCACAATTATTTTCTTCAAGTCATACAAAGAAGCTTGCTTTTCATAGCCATGTTCCTATATTAGTATTAAGCAAAAACAATTAGCTTAAATATTTACCTACAATTGGCATTCTTCTACCTACCCCAAATGCTTTGGGTGAAATACGAATAATCGGACAAAATTGATTGCGCTTGTATTCGTTGTTGTTGACCATTTTGATGGTACGATCTACTAATACAGCATCAAAGCCTTGCTCTTTAATATTTGCTGGGCTTTGCCTTTTCTCAATATATTGAAACAATAATTTATCTAAAACCGCATAGTCGGGTAAGCTATCACTGTCTTTTTGATTGGGCCTTAATTCTGCACTTGGAGGCTTGCTAATAATATGGTGTGGAATTATTTCTGATGTTCTGTTGATGTATCTAGCAAGTTCATATACTTGAAGTTTATAACAATCCCCCAAAACCCCTAGCCCTCCAGCCATATCGCCATAAAGGGTTCCATATCCAGTAGCCAGTTCGCTTTTATTGGAAGTATTTAATAATACGTACCCAAACTTATTGGCAATGGCCATTAATATATTTCCACGGCTTCTACTTTGAATATTCTCTTCTGCTAAAGAAAAAGGCAGCCCATTAAATAAAGGATTTAGGGTATCTAAAAAGCTATTGTAAACTTTATCTATTCTAATTATATCAAAAGGATTATTTAAGTTTTTGCTTAATGCTACTGCATCATTTACAGAGTGATCGGTAGAGTATGGCGAAGGCATTAAAATGGCTCTTACATTCTCTGCACCCAATGCTTCACAAGCAATGGCCAATGTTACAGCTGAATCAATCCCTCCTGAAGAGCCAAGAATGGCTTTGGTAAAACCCATTTTACCAAAATAATCTTTAATGCCTGATACCAATGCTTGGTATACTTGTTCAATATTTAATGCAGGTTCAAGAGTTGCTGGGTTTAATTCTTTTTCTGGTATTCTATTGGCGGGCTCTAAAATGGGTCCATTGATTAATCCATCTTCATTTAATTCAACCCAATCCAATGCTTCTTCAAACATAGGAAATGCTTTCATTAAATTGGCATGCTTGTCAAAAACCAAGGACGCTCCATCAAAAACAATTTCTGTTTGACTTCCAACAGCATTGCAATAAAACAATGGAATCTTGTACTTTAATACATTCGATTTAATGACTGCTTTTCTATCTTCATCATGAGTATAATCAAAGGGCGAAGCGCTTAGGTTAAGCATGATGTCTGGATTAAATTTCATTAATTCATCCATTGGACAAATGCGATAAAGCGGGTTGTCTCCTAAATTCCATATGTCTTCACAAATAGTGACCGCCAGTTTCTTTCCTTTAAATTCTACTATATTCCATTCGTATGCTGGTTCAAAGTATCGATACTCATCAAATACATCATAAGTGGGTAATAATGTTTTGTGCACAATTGACTTCACTTCCTTCTCGTATAAAAAATAAGCTGCATTAAAAAGGTCTTTCCCTTTTAAGTGTTTATTTTTTACAGGGCTACCTATCAAAACACCAATAGTATCAGCGTGCTCCTTTATTATATTTACTGAGTTGGTACATTTTTCAATAAAGTCTTCAAATTCAACAAAATCTCTGGCAGGATATCCAGACACTGTCATTTCGCTAAAAAGAATCAAATCTCCACCGGCTGCTTTAGCAGTTTCAATGGCTTCAATTATTTTTTGGGTATTAAGCTCAAAATTGCCAATATGATAGTTTTGTTGGGCTATGAATATTTTCATGCAACAAATTTCATCAATTTAACAACATGATTGCAATCCTTTCCGTTAATTCGCCTATGAATTCAAGGATTATTGCTTTGTTTTTGCTTTTGAGCTTGGGTGCTTGTAATACAAATGACAACGAGCCCGATGTTTCTCAAATTAAATTACAATTAACTCAACAGCATTTTGAACAAGATTTTTTTGCAATTGATACCAATCAATTAGAAAGATCTATTTCTGCGCTAGATAAAAAGTATGCTGGCTTTACAACGGTTTTTTTATCAAATATATTGGCTTTGATGCCACAAACAGAAACGGCCGATTTAAAAAGTTTTTACCGTGCCTATCTACCACTTTATAAACAATCAACTACTATTTTTAAAGAACAAGAAAAACAAATCCAAAAAATAGAACAGGGATTGAAATATGTAAAACATTATTTTCCTACTTATCGGTTGCCGTTGAAACTGATAAGTTTTATTGGTCCAATTAATAGTTTTGGCTCAATTCTTACAGAGGATGCAATTGCTATTGGATTGCAGCTGTTTATGGGCAAAGAACACCCACTATACACAAGTGAAGAAGGGCAAGCTTTATATCCGGCTTTTATTTCTAGAAAATTTGAACCTGCATATATTCCTGTAAGTGCAATGAATAATATAGTGCTCGATATGTATCCAGAACAAATGTCTGGCAAACCGCTGATTGCACAGATGGTTGAATTAGGGAAACGAATGTATGTGGTTGATCGTTTACTCCCTCAGCTTTCCGATACTTTAATCACTGGATATTCTTCTAAACAACTTGACGCCTGCTTAAACAACGAAAAAAATATTTGGAGCTTTTTCATTCAAAACGATCTTTTGTATAAATCGGATCCATTATTGGTTAGAGAATATATAACCGACGGACCTTTTACTCAAGCTTTTGGGAAAGAGTCCCCTGGTAATATTGGCCAATTTTTAGGTTGGCAAATTGTAAAAAAGTGGATGAATAAAAACAAGCAATCAACTTTTGACGCACTAATGAAAAAAGATCCAGTGCAATTATTTGAAGAAGCAAAATATAAGCCTAGTTAATTCATTTTTGAAGGAGCAACTAAATCAAATGAAGGAATAGGTACTGTAAAACTTTGTTTGGAATGTTGATTTTGCATGGTATAAGATCCTTGCATTTTGCCCATTTCTGTTTTTAAATTACAGCCACTTACATAAGTGTATTGTTCCCCTGGAGCAAGAACTGGTTGAACTCCTACAACTCCCTCTCCTTCAACTTCTCTGTGTTCTGCATTGCTATCAAAAATAAACCAATGTCTTCTCAAAAGTTGAACAGCAAACTTATTGTGGTTCTCTATAGTAATACGGTAGGCAAACATGAATTCTCCCTTCAGCGGGTTGCTGTAATCGGCCTGATAGAATACTTCTACAGTGATTTCGATTCCTGCTGAAATTTTTGAAACCATGTTTAAACTGATTGGTCATTGTAAATGTAGGTAAATTAACATTCTATAAGGGGTATTTCACCAAATAATCATGTGAATAATTGCTTAAAATAGTTGAATCGGCTGTACTTTTGCACCACAAAAAAAGACGTTTATGACAAAAATTGCTGTTGCTAAAGGTGATGGAATAGGTCCTGAAATTATGGATGCGGTATTATCCATATTTGATGCCGCCAAAGTGCCATTGACGTATGAAGTAGTAGATATGGGTAAATGGGTATTCGACAAAGGATATAGCAATGGCATGACCCCCGAAGCAAAGCAGACCATTGAAACGTTAGGGATTCTTTTTAAAGGACCAATGGAAACGCCTAAAGGAAAGGGAGTGAAAAGTGTGAATGTAACCGCCCGAAAAACTTGGAATACCTATGCCAATAAAAGAACATTTCAAACCTTACATGGGGTAGATACGGTTTTTAGTAAAGCTGGAATCCCAATTGATATTACTATAGTTAGAGAAAATATTGAAGATACTTATGGCGGTATTGAACATATGCTTACCAATGATGTAGCATTAAGCAGAAGATTTATTACACGTCCTGGAAGCATGCAAGTGATTAAATATGCTTTTGAAATGGCCAAGAAAAAGGGCTGTAAAAGAATTACTTGCGGGCACAAGGCCAATATCATGAAATTGACAGATGGGTTGTTTTTAGAAGTCTTTTATGAAATAGCCAAGGAATACCCAGAATTAAAAGCCGATGATGTTATAGTTGATGATCTTTGTATGAAATTGGTAAGCAAGCCCGATCTTTTTGATGTGGTTGTATTAACCAATTTACAAGGCGATATTGTGAGTGATTTATGTGCGGGACTCGTGGGTGGATTGGGCTTTGCTCCTTCTGCCAATATTGGGGATCATATCTCTATTTTTGAAGCTGTACACGGAACTGCTCCCGATATTGCGGGTAAAAATATAGCCAACCCTACTGCTTTATTATTAAGTGGAATTGGAATGTTAAGGCATTTAGGATTAATGCAGTCTGCTGGTACCATTGAAAATGCTTTGTTGTACACACTCGAAAGCGGAAAGCATACCGGCGACTTTGGTGAAAAGGGAACCACAAATTTGAATACCACCGAGTTTGCGAATGCGATCATTGCCAATTTTGGTCAAAAACCTGCGCATAATCCAAAGCCTGATATGCCAGATGTTTCTGTAACACCTACTATTTTTGCTTTGGAAAATAACCCCATGTTAGAAACAGCGGATACCAATAATGAATTTATTGTGGGAGTTGATATGTTTATTGAAAGCAATGAACAACCAAATGTTGTTGCTGAGAAATGTTTGAAACATACATTGGATCTATTTAAGTTAGTCACCATCAGTAATAGAGGTACTCAGGTTTGGCCAACTGGATCGGTTTATACCAATTTGGTAAATCAATACCGTTGCAGGTTTGAAAGTGTAGGCGATATACCGCTAACACAAATTGATATTATTGAGCTCTATAAAAGACTTACGGCTGATTTTAAAGTTTGCTCTACAGAGATATTAAACATGTGGGGAGACAAAAAAGCTTATAGTCTTGCGCAGGGGCAGTAATTGAGTTGATTTTTACCGTAATTTCACGGCTCATTTAAAGCATATAGTACAATGGCTGAAGTGATTTTAATGCCCCGATTAAGTGATACCATGACCGAAGGGGTAATTGCCGCTTGGCATAAAAGGGTAGGAGATACAGTACAGAAGGGCGACTTACTGGCTGAAATTGAGACAGATAAAGCTACCATGGAGCTAGAGAGTTACCAGGATGGCGTTCTACTTCATATAGGAACCCCCGACGGAGGAAAATTACAAGTGAACGATTTATTGGCCATATTCGGAAAGCCAGGAGAAGATATTACTGAATTAGTAAAGATTCATAGTGGTGGAGCACTTCCGCCAATTCCAACAGCAGCCCCTGTTGAGACAGCTGCACCTGTAGCAGCTCCAATCCCAACGGAAACAACTGCTTCAGTTGATATTTCTTCTATGGATGAAGTTGTTTTAATGCCCAGATTGAGTGATACCATGACCGAAGGGGTGATTGCTTCTTGGCAAAAAAACGTAGGTGATACCGTTAAGAAAGGAGAAGTTTTAGCTGATATAGAAACAGATAAAGCCACCATGGAGTTGGAAAGCTATAAGGATGGCATTTTATTGTATCAAGGTGCTAAGGCTGGTGAAAAAATATTGGTAAACGACTTACTTTGTATTATTGGTAAGGATGGATTAGACGTTGCTGCTATTGTAGCCGCAGTTAAAGCGGGTGCTGGTTCAGCAGCTCCAAAAGAAGCTCCTGCTGCACCATCAGTTGTAACACCAATTGAGCCAGTAGTTGCTGCCACAGCTGCAGTTGAACAAACAGTGGTGAATAGCGGTAGAATTTTTGCTTCCCCTTTGGCTAAAAGAATTGCTGCAGAAAAAGGCATTGATTTAAAATATGTAAAAGGTTCAGGCGATAATGGTAGAATTACAAAGATTGATATTGACCAATATGTTCCATCTACAACTGTTGCTGCCGCTGCACCTGCAGTTAAGTCTGCAGCCCCAGTAGTAAGTAATGCGGTTGCAGGTCAGGTTAGCTTTACAGATGTTCCTGTTTCTCAAATGAGAAAAGTAATTGCGAAGCGATTAAGTGAAAGTTTATTTACTGCGCCACATTTCTACTTAACCATGCAAATTGATATGGATGCTGCAATTGCAGCAAGAACCAAAATCAATGAAGTAGCTTCTGTTAAAGTAAGTTTCAACGACTTGGTAGTTAAAGCAACTGCAATGGCTTTGAAAAAGCATCCAAAAATTAATAGCAGTTGGATGGGCGATTTTATTAGATATAACGACCATATTAATATTGGTGTAGCAGTTGCAGTAGATGAGGGTTTACTTGTACCTGTTGTACGTTTTGCAGATGGAAAATCATTGAGCCAAATTGGTGCTGAAGTAAAAGACTTTGCACAAAGGGCAAAAGATAAAAAATTACAACCATCCGATTGGGAAGGAAGCACATTCACTATTTCAAATTTAGGAATGTTTGGTATCGATCAGTTTACTGCCATTATTAATCCACCCGATGCTTGTATATTGGCAGTAGGAGGGATTTCTCAAGAGCCTGTTGTGAAGAATGGCCAAGTGGTTCCAGGAAATATCATGAAGTTGACGTTGAGTTGCGATCACCGCGTAGTGGATGGTGCAACAGGTGCTGCATTCTTACAAACCTTGAAACAATTATTAGAAGAGCCTGTTAGAATGCTTGTTTAATTTTATAGTATGTATTTATGCTTAGCAATACTGTGGCTAGGCATTTGAAATAAATAAAAAACCTCACTATGCGTGAGGTTTTTTATTTTGTAAAAGAAGCATTTATTTTAGAGATCCCACTCGCAACCTATGGGTGCACCAGGGGGTATTTCTTTATGTTGTGGTAAACTAATTTCTTTAGGATTATTAATTCTTTCAATGGCATATCCAAAATGTGGAATATCAGTCCCAGCTTTTACCATACTTTCTGCATATTTTTTTAGGGAGTTTAAACGGTTAAAACAGATGGACTGAACTGCATAATTGGCTTGATCATTTTTGCTTAGAGCTAATAACCAGGTTAAAACCATTTGTTGTGTTTGTTTCTGCACTTCTCTTGCTAATCCCTTTTCTGGAGCAGCTTTCCAAACACTATTAATGATAGCATCTAACACATCGTCCCAGCCTGGCGTACCTGCCATAGCTTTTAATTGAACCAAACGATTGGCACGCTCTGCATTAAATAAGAAAGATAATTGAAAATGAGTAAGGGCTTCAGCAGCAGCCAAAGGATCAAAGCTCATTCCAGTTCTTTTAGCAAATACTTCTCCAACACCATTGTACATAGGTGGACGTGGCGGTATCATTTGTACAATTCTATTTGGTAAGGTTAATACACTTGGCGAAAGTGATTTTAGCATAGCATTCAGTGCTTTAACTTGTGTTGCAGCTGGAAGAATGGTAGGCTGAACTTGTTTGTCGCCTCTTACATTGTAACTATAATACATGCCTCCAATTAATTTACTTACTGCTTCTGCTTGATAGCGGTGATAATTATAAACTGGAACCAAAGCATCTTCTAAAGTACTCATTGGTGTATTATGGCGAATGGCTGATTCTGAAAATTGATCCAATGCTTTTTGTCTTACTGTCAATACATTATTTAGTTCTGTTACTGGGTCTTTGTCGTTGTCCCATAAATGGGCATCTGGGTGAAATCCACTCACTGCCCTGGAATCTGCATCTGCAATAAAGAGCAAGCCTTTTTGTTGATTTTCCTCTAATAATTTATTGAGTTCGGCCGTTTCATCTGCACCATTCGGGAATTGACTGTATCCATACATAATAGCACGTTTATCCCATTCACCAATTTCATTCGTGTATACTTTACTAAAATCGATGTTACCTTTTTCATTAATAAAAACAGCAGGATGAGGATAATCCATTACTGATGCACGATTGTTTACACTAGACGCATAATTGTGCTGTAAGCCAAGTGTATGGCCAATTTCGTGTGCGGATAATTGTCTGAGTCTTTGCAATGCTGCTTCCCTCATGGTTGCTGGAACAGGCTTTCCTTTTTCGTAAGGGGAGAGCAATCCTGTAAAAATTAAATAATCTTGTCTTACCCTTAGTGAACCTAATGTTACTTGTCCTTTAATGATTTCTCCCGTTCGGGGATCGGTAACTGAAGCACCATAACTCCAACCTCTAGTAGATCGGTGCACCCAATTAATCATGTTGTATCGAATGTCCATAGGGTCTGCAGAATCGGGTAATACTTTTACAATAAATGCATTTTTAAATCCGGCAGCTTCATATGCTTGGTTCCACCATTTAGCACCATCTAGT
>Ga0207952_1001056_pt1 | contig 13802 bp, 13 predicted proteins | sample SubbioR12Aug_8Ca_FD_184831 | JGI IMG/M metagenome (GOLD analysis project Ga0207952, IMG submission 184831) | Serpentinite rock and fluid subsurface biosphere microbial communities from McLaughlin Reserve, California, USA - CR12Aug_8Ca (SPAdes) | ecosystem: Environmental > Terrestrial > Deep...
CTCACTATCTTTATCAGTGATGGTTTGGTTCATTGGCATTCTTTTATATATCAATTCTATAAATTAGAATCTTAACACATTGCTTCACTTTTAATCGCACCCTATCCGCATATCCGCACTGTAAAAATGATTTTTTTCATCAGCAATGTTAGAATCAGCATAATTCCTGACTAACCAGATTTAACGGATGTCAACAGACCCTCAACAGAACGCTCATCACTTGCCGGTATTGGAATTTAAAAGCAGCACGTTTTCTGTGCCTGTTTTGGTTTTAGCCGGCAATGATGTTATGACTATCGAGCAGCAATTACAGGAAAAAATCCACCTGGCGCCTGAGTTCTTCAAAAATTCGCCGCTGGTGTTTGACTTGCAGGAACTGAACAAACACGACCTCGACATTGATGTTGCGGAACTCACCCACACCATCCGCAAGTTAGGCTTATTGCCGATAGGGATACGCGGCGGCAGCGCACAACAAAATCAACAAGCCTTGGAACTTGGCATTCCTGTACATTCCGGTCACGGCACAGCGGTAGCATCTTCAGCAACGCCAAAACAGCAAATTCCGGAGCCGGAACCCGAGTCCGCAGCTGAACCGCAAGCCGTTACGGCAATTACCACCATGATCACTCACCCTGTCCGATCCGGTCAGCGCATTTATGCTTCAGGTGATTTGGTCATTTTGGCTCAGGTCAGTGCCGGGGCAGAGATTCTGGCTGAAGGCAATATCCATGTCTACGGCTCATTAAGAGGCCGGGCGCTGGCGGGGGTGCAAGGCAATACCGAGGCGCGTATTTTCTGTTCCGATTTACAGGCGGAACTTATTTCGATTGCCGGAAATTACAAGGTCAGCGAAGATTTGAACAGCGCCGTTCATAACCAGCCCGTTCAGATCTATTTACAAAAAAATACATTAGTTATTAAAGATATTTAATTTATATCGCTTTTTGGAGGAAACATTTGTGGCACGAATCATAGTCGTAACATCCGGTAAAGGTGGCGTTGGTAAAACAACCACCAGCGCCGCCATCGCCATGGGGCTTGCAAAAAAAGGTCACAAAACAGCGGTCATCGATTTTGATGTGGGCTTGCGCAACCTGGATCTGATTATGGGTTGCGAACGCCGCGTTGTTTATGATTTTGTCAACGTTATCAACGGCGAAGCCACCCTTAACCAAGCATTGATACGCGATAAAAACTGCAATCTGCTGTACATTCTGCCCGCCTCGCAAACCCGGGATAAAGACGCCTTGAGTCAGGAAGGCGTAGGCAAAATTTTGGATGAACTAAAAAAAGACTTTAAATACATCGTCTGCGATTCCCCGGCCGGCATCGAAAAAGGCGCTCATTTGGCCATGTATTTTGCCGATGATGCTTTTATCGTGACCAACCCCGAGGTCTCATCCGTGCGGGACTCGGATCGCATGCTAGGCATTTTATCCAGCAAGTCGCGCCGGGCTGAACAAAACGAAGAGCCCATCAGGGAATACCTGCTGCTGTCACGCTACTCGCCGGATCGGGTGAAATTAGGCGAAATGTTGAGCGTGGATGATGTGCAGGAAATTTTATCGCTGCATTTACTGGGTGTTATCCCGGAATCGAAATCGGTGCTCAATGCGTCAAACTCCGGCACCCCCGTTATCCTTGACGAAAAAAGCGACGCAGGCCAAGCCTATGCGGATATTGTTGCTCGCTATTTGGGTGAAGACAGGCCGCATCGGTTCATTGATGATAAAAAAGGCCTCTTTGGGAAGTTGTTCGGGAGAAAATAATGAGTTTACTAGATTATTTTAAAATATCTAAAGCCAGCTCGGCATCACTTGCCAAGGAAAGACTGCAAATTCTGGTGGCTCACGAGCGTAGCTCCAGAAACCAACCCTCTTACCTTCCTCAATTACAAAAAGAATTGCTGGAAGTCATTCGAAAATACGTTAACGTAGAGCAAGATGCCATATCCGTTAACTTTGAACAAAACGACACTCAGGAAACACTGGAACTCAATATCGTTCTGCCTGACCATCAAAAGACTTCTTAACACAACACAACAATCCAACACAAGGTGATCACTATGTCCAATACAATCGGCGATGCAGCAGGAATAATCTGGAAATATCTGGATGAAAATGGGCCATCCAGCGTCAATAAAGTTACCACTGAAACAGGTATCAATAAAAATGACGTCCAGCGCGCCATCGGCTGGCTGTCCAAGGAAGACAAACTGTCCATCGAGATGATAGGCCGGGCTGAAACGCTGTCGTTAAAATAACATGCGTTACCTCGACAGGCTCAGCGCGAACGGTTACTGTATTATCAATACGTTACACTCGTTCTGAGCCTGTCGAACCCTGAACATAACCTATTTTTAGCTACTTGCTTGAAAAGCGGGGTAAAAATAGGCGATTTAACTACATCAAACGGCAGTGTGCTTTTTGACTCACTGTCACTTGCCGTTTCTTATTCTTTCATCTTCCTTTCCAGCTCTTCCTGGGTCAAATGCCGCACGTCTTCGCCTTTGACCATATAAACCAGATGCTCACAGATATTACAGGCATGATCGCCAATTCTTTCTACTGATCGGGCTATCCAAAGCACATCCAACATACGGGTGATATTCCTTGGGTCTTCCATCATTCGGGTAATCAGCTGGCGGATAATACTGCCGTATTCGCGGTCGACATTGGCATCCAGGCCGGTAATGGTGGTCACGTCCTCTATGTTCATCCGGGCAAATACATCCAGCGCGCCGTGCAGCATTTCCTGAACCAGTTCGGCCATGTGTTCCAGCTCAAAATACTGGTCGTGCTGCTTGTTGTCAGCGCCGGACAATTGGATCGCCATTTCGGCGATGCGTTCGGCCATGTCGCCGACGCGCTCAAGGTCATTAACAACCTTGATCACCGTGATTAACAATCTTAAATCGAATGCCGCAGGCTGCCGGAGCGCTAAAATCTGCATGCATTCCTGGTCAATCGCCATTTCCAGCGCATCGACTTGGTTGTCCTGCTTGATGACCAGCTCAGCCATTTCCAGGTCGCCGGTCGAAAAAGCGGTCACCGCCAGCTCGATCTGCTGCTCAACCAGCCCGCCCATGGTTAAGACTTTGTTGCGCACGTCTTCCAGTTCTTTATTAAACTGGCCTGAGATGTGATGCCCTATTTTGCTGTTGTCCATTGCCTGCTCCTGGTTAACCGTAGCGACCGGTAATGTAATCTTCGGTCTGTTTCTTTTGAGGATTGGTGAACAACTCGCTGGTCGTACCCATCTCGATCAATTCGCCCATAAACATAAATGCGGTGTAGTCGGAAACCCGCGCCGCCTGCTGCATGTTGTGCGTCACGATAACTATAGTGTATTTTTCTTTCAGCTCGTTGATCAGTTCTTCAATTTTTAATGTCGAAATAGGATCCAGCGCCGATGCTGGTTCATCCAGCAACAGCACTTCAGGCTCTATCGCTATCGCCCTGGCGATAACCAGACGCTGCTGCTGCCCGCCTGACAGGCCCAAGGCGTTGTCATTCAGGCGGTCTTTGACTTCATCCCACAGCGCTGCGCCGCGCAATGCGTTTTCGACCGTTTCTTCCAATATCCGTTTGTCATTAATGCCTTGAATTCTGAGGCCGTAAGTGACATTTTCGAAAATAGACTTGGGGAATGGATTGGGCTTTTGAAACACCATGCCGACGCGCCTGCGCAAGGCGGCCACATTGACGGCTTTATCGTAGATGTTTTCATTATCCAGCAGCACCTTGCCTTCGATGGTCACGTTGTCCACCAGATCGTTCATCCGGTTGATGCAGCGCAGCAGTGTCGATTTGCCGCAACCGCTTGGTCCGATATAAGCGGTTACCTTTTTCTTGGGCATTTCCATCGAAACGTCATGCAAGGCCTGCTTTTGGGCGTAGAAAAGGTTTAAATTTTCCACCTTGATGCAGGGTTCGACCGGTTCGCCAGTTTTTTTCTGACCTTGTAAAATTGAACTTACATCGATAGCGTGTGTGCGTGTGTGTTGTGCCATTTGTTTAACCTTCCAGTGCCCGGTATTTTTCCCGCAGATGATTCCTGATTAAAATGGCTGATAAATTCAACCCAACAATGACCAGTACCAACAATAATGATGTCGCATAAACCAACGGTCTCGCCGCCTCGACATTCGGACTTTGAAAGCCGACATCATAGATATGAAATCCTAAGTGCATAAATTTTCTGTCCAAGTGCAAAAACGGATAATTGCCGTCCAGCGGCAAGGTAGGAGCAAGCTTAACCACGCCAACCAGCATTAACGGTGCCACTTCACCGGCCGCCCTTGCTACCGCCAGAATCAAGCCGGTCATCATCGCAGGACTGGCCATCGGCAATACCGTCAGCCATAAAGTTTCCAGTTTGGTCGCGCCCAAGGCCAGACTGCCTTCGCGTATCGACTTAGGAATACGCGCCAAACCTTCTTCGGTCGAAACGATAACCACCGGCAAGGTCAATAAAGCCAGCGTGATGGATGCCCACAGCAGCCCCGGCGTACCGTAGACCGGCGCTGGTGCGGCTTCCGGAAAGAACAGCCGATCGATGTTGCCGCCCAGGATATAGACGAAAAACCCCAAACCGAATACCCCGTAAACAATGGAAGGTACGCCCGCCAGATTGTTGACCGCAATCCTGATCAAGCGGGTGATGAAACCCTGTTTGGCGTATTCCCGCAAATACACCGCCGCAATGACGCCAAACGGGGTCACGATAATCGACATCATGATCACCATCATCACCGTACCGAAAATAGCCGGGAAAATCCCCCCTTCGGTATTGGCCTCACGCGGGTCATCGGTTAAAAATTCGACCAGCTTGACGCCGTAATGGCCGATTTTATCAAACAGGCTCATGGTGTTCGGTTGGTAAACCCTGACTATTTTAGCCAAGGGAATTTCAACTTCGTTACCGCTTTCGGTCCTTGCGACCAAGCTATCGCGCCTTATTTGACGGTATAGCTCAATTAACTGGGTTTGATACTTTTTATATTCAATTTCAAGTTCTGCTTTTTCAGCGGCCACCCGTTGCTCTGCTGCCGCATCCCAGCGATTTTCCAGTTGCAGGCCTTTTTGTTCAAGCCTTAACTGCTCCAAACTATAGTTGATCGCGCCGACTTCCTTTTTTTCCAGATGGGCAATGTCCTCAAAAACCGTTAAAGCCTGATCAATTCTTGTCTGCACAACAGGCCAAGCGTCTGCCCCTTCGGCGATAATCTTGCCGCTTTCCTTGACTGCAACCAGTTGGCCGTATAAGTTGCCCCATTCGCGCCGTTCCACTACCATCAGGTCGACGGGCGCTTGTTGCTGTTTAATATCACGCTCCAATATCCAGCGAAAATCAGTGCCGGTAATATCCCGGTTCCCGGTTTTAACCAGATATTGCACCAGAGTATCTTCATCATCAGCCATGATATGGCCGGTTGATTTGGCCATCGCGGCCGGCGTAATACTGGTATCGACATGTTCGCCGATTATTGTCTGCACTTGCCCGCCCGGCTCCTGGTAACTGAACTGCACCACTTGGGCAGGCCAGAAGTGACCCGCTCCGCGCACTACAACCAAGCCCAGTACGCCGATCACCATAATGAGGCAGGCGCTGACCGCCGCCGCATTGAGCCATACCCAGGGGGTGCCGCTTTTAAACCATGCCTTAATCATAATGAACTGTACTTTTCACGTAAGCGCTGGCGAATAACTTCAGCCAACGTGTTAAAAATAAAGGTAAACATAAACAACACCAGCGCCGCCAAAAACAAGACCCGGTAATGGGTGCTGTCAACTTCCGATTCAGGCATTTCCACCGCGATATTGGCGGCAAGGGTGCGCATGCCCTGGAAAACGCTTAAATCCATGACCGGCGTATTGCCGGTTGCCATTAATACAATCATGGTCTCCCCGACCGCGCGGCCGAAACCGATCATGATGGCGGAAAAAATGCCGGGGCTCGCGGTTAACAGTACCACCCGGATCATGGTTTGCCAAGGCGTAGCGCCCAACGCCAGAGAGCCTACAGTCAGATGTTTCGGTACGCTGAAAATGGCATCCTCGGCAATCGAGAAAATAGTCGGAATAACCGCAAAGCCCATCGCCACGCCGACCACCAATGCGTTGCGCTGGTCGTAGCCTATGCCCAGTTCGGCCTTGAACCAGTCGCGCAAAGTGCCGTGAAACAAAAACGTTTCCAACGGCACGCTGACCTTAAAGGCAAACCAGCCGCTCAGTAAAATGACCGGGATTAATATAGCCGCATCCCAGCCTTCCGAAAGATTATGGGCAACGGCCTTGGGTACGAATTGCCAGGCAAAGGCAAACAGCATCACGCCGACAGGCACTATCATCAGCATCGCAAACAGCCCGGCCAGATGCTCTTCCATAAACGGCGCCAGCCAAAGACCGGCAAGAAAGCCCAAAATAACCGTCGGTAATGCGCCCATGATTTCAATCGAGGGTTTTACATAGATTCGCATTTGCGGCGCCATAAAATAAGCAGTGTAAATCGCGCCCATCAATGCCAGCGGTATAGCGACCAGCATCGCATAGAATGCCGCCTTCAAAGTGCCGAAAACCAGCGGCGTTAAGCTGTACTTAGGCTCAAAATCATTGTTTGCCGAAGACGATTGCCAAATATAACCGGGTTTCGGGTAGCTTTCATACCAGACTTGCTGCCACAGCGATTTGATCGAAACCTCGGGATGCTCGTTATCGACATGCCAGAAATGCATTTTCCCGTCCGCCGACTGCACCAGCAGCGCATTGGCCCTGGGCGACAAAACCGCCGCCATAGGCAGAGCATCGCTGACCCGCTCCTTAATCATTTCCCGTTCGGCGGTTGAGTGGTAAATGCCCACGATCCCGTCGGCATCGGTGGTCATAAAGCCTTTGCGCCTCTGTTCGGCGTTGATCGCAACGACCGCTTTATCGGACACTTTAAAGGCTCTGATTTTCTGCATCGCCGGGCGATTCAGCTTGTCTTTGACCATGCTCCATTGCGACACCAAGCCGCTGGAGTCGCCGATCATCAGCGAAAGATCGCCATTTAAAAAAGCCACGCTGGTAATTTTTTGTCCGGCATCAACCACATTCTGCTGCTGCCTTAGGCTTGGACTGCTCTTGTCGCTGATGTCGAAAAAGCCCATCTGCCCGTCCTTGCTGATCAGGTACAGATTTGACTCGTCCTTGTCGATCAAAATATCGGCAATACTCGCCGCCGACTGTTCCAGAACCGAATCCGTCCGCGTCAGAGCGGCTTCATCGGCAAATAACGACTGTTCTTTTTGGAAATTGATCAGGCGGATTTTACCGGCTCCCTTCTCGGTATCGGCCGTTTTTGCGACTATCGTCGTTGCATCATCACCCACTTTAACAGCGACCTGCTCCAAAGCCGCGCCGGAATCATCCAACACCAAAGGCTTTTCTCCCAGCGGATATTTAAGTGAAGGCGTGATAACCCGCACATTGTCGGGGTAAGTGACTTTATATTGATGTTTAACGATGACTGCCCGGCCATCGGATAAACCGTAAATGACCGCGCCCTCATTGATAGGGCTGCCTTGAGCGAAGCTGGCGATATGTGCGCCTTCGGGTATTGCCACCGCTTGCGTCAGTATGGTTTTGCCGGTCGCCGCTTCAAAAAATACCACTTGGCCGCTGTCGGTAAACCTTGCCCCCACCTCGTTTTGTTCCTCCATCTCCAGCAGCAGGGTGTTGCCCAAAGCCTGCTCAGGCACTGCGTATTCGCTGACCGATTCTGCGGTAGCCGATATAAACAGGGGGAAAACCACATACAGCAAATAAAAGAAAATCAATACGATGGCGACGATTACACCCAGACCGCCCGCCACCACGCCATAGCGCGCCAAGGCGTCTTTGATGAGTCGCCAGCGCTGGTGATATTCACCGACACTGATTTTTATGGAAGGCGGCTGTTTTATAGGTGTGTTTATTTCTGACATGCTAAAGAGACTAGAAATTAAATGTGACAATGATATAACAAAAAACAAAAAAAACGGCCAAGATTCACAATGCAAATCTCAGCCGTAGTTTTGTCCGATGTGTTTTTTACTTTCTGAGGGGGAAGATAGCAACACACACGACCAACATCCTTGTCTATGCGTCCTTGCGCAACATTAAATCCTTTTTTTAAAACAATCCTTAATCTTATTTAAGAGTAGCCAACACTTTATCTACAACTTTCGCAGGCAAAGGAATATAGCCGTCTTTTATAACTACTTGCTGGCCTGTCTTGGACAATACCATCTTGATAAACTCATTGTCTAATGGAGCCAATGGCTGATTTGGCTTCTTGTTGACATAAACATACAAGTAGCGGGTCAAAGGATAAGTGCCCGCAATCGCATTTTCAGGCGTCGCGTCAACAAACGTCTTGCTGCCCTTCTTTGCCAAAGGCACCATTTTGACGCCCGAAGTGGTATAACCCATGCCGGAGTAGCCAATGCCGTTAACCGATGAAGTAACCGACTGAACAACCGATGCAGAGCCAGGCTGCTCGTTTACGTTGTTTTTGAAGTCGCCCTTGCATAAAGCATGTTCTTTGAAATAACCGTAAGTACCGGAAACCGAGTTGCGTCCGTATAACTGGATGCTTTTTGAACCCCAAGCCGCAACGCCTGCGTCACCCCAGTTTTCAATGCTGGCAGCGCCGCCGCATTTATTGGTCGAAGAGAAAATCGCATCAACCTGTTCCATGGTCAAGCCTTTAACCGGGTTGTCCTTGTTGACAAGTACCGCCAACGCATCGATAGCCACCGGGATAGCGGTTGGCTTATAGCCGTATTTGTCTTCGAAGGCTTCAAGCTCGTCATCCTTCATTTCGCGGCTCATAGGCCCCAGGTTTGAAGTGCCTTCAGTCAGCGCTGGAGGCGCAGTAGAAGAGCCCGCTGCCTGAATTTGGATATTGACGTTAGGATAAGCGCGGTTGAATTCTTCAGCCCACAGCGTCATCAGGTTGGCCAGCGTGTCGGAACCGACGCTGGACAAGTTGCCTGAAATGCCGCTGGCTTTTTGATACTCGGGAACGCCGGCATCAACAGTCTGCACTGCACTTGCAATACCGCTGGTTAATGCGGCGATACCAAAACCCATCGCAGTAACCAGCGATTTCGTTTTAAAAGATAGTTTCATAATCAACTCTCAAAATAATTTAAAGTGGGGCTATTATGTAAATAGAATATGACAAGAATATTACAATGCTGTATTTTTTGCTAAGCTTGATTTTTAGCGTCAGGCAATAGCCTACCTTAACTCATTTTTTCGGCCATTGCTCCATACATTGCTTTATTTTTTGTATCCATGCACTCATACCGACGGATTCATATCCTGTGTCATTAAATATTAATACTAAACTGTTACGCTTGAGGGCTTATTATTAGATTACTGTAAAACCCCACACCATGATAGACATGTCCTTACAATTTGAATTTCCGCTTAATTTGACAGTTGAAAAGTTTATCGCCGAATTAAGCCATGATGCAGACATACAGCTGACTTCAAGACAGCCAACCTGCAAAACCTACTACGACAGCTTTGACTGGCGCTTGTACTCAAACGGCATCACTTGCGAGCTTGCCCAAGTAAAACGGGCATCATCCATGATATTAAGATCAATCAAAACCGGCCTGGTTGTCGCAGAATCCAAACTTAAGAAAGTTCCGTCATTCGGCAACGCATTCGAGCCGGGAATAATACGCGACACCCTGGAGCCGCTGCTGGAAATGCGGGCATTATTGCCTGTTTGCACGCTGGATTATCAAAGTTATCACCTCAACATCGTTAATAAAGATCAAAAAACCATCCTGCGGCTGTTGATCGAGGAGTACGGTCAATTCAATAATCGCGTACAGCTGCAACCGGTAAAAGGCTACAAAAAGACCGCTGAACATATGGCCGAGCTATTGACCGCAACGTTGAACTTAACCGCCGTTGATATGCCCGTTTTGCATAGAGCTTTGCTCCTCCAAGGCCGCAAGCCCAAAGATTATTCATCAAAGCTGAATATCAACCTGGATCCCGACATGCGCGCCGATATTGCCGGGAAATATATTTACAGCCATTTGCTAAAAGCCATCAAAGCCAACGAACAAGGCACTATTGCCGATACCGACAGCGAGTTTTTGCACGATTTCAGGGTGGCGGTCAGAAGAACCCGCGCCGGACTCAGTCAGATCAAAGGCATACTGCCCGATCACATCAATGCTTACTATGCCGATTTTTTCAGCTGGCTGGGGCAGGTCACAGGATCAACACGGGACTTGGATGTTTATTTGTTGAGTTTTGAGCGCTATAAAAGCAGCCTGCCGGATTCGATCAGGGAAGACCTTAATCCGTTATATGATTTTTTGCAGGCCAAACAGCAAAAAGCCCAGAAGGAGCTAGCCAAAAAACTGCACTCTGAAAAGTATCGATCCACCCTGTCCGAATGGGAGCAGTACCTTAAAGAGCCCTCATATAAACAAGCGCTAGCACAAAATGCCAAGCTGACCATTAAAGAGCTGGCAGACCGGCGAATATCGAAGATTTTTACCCGCGTGTTGCATGAAGGCGAGGCAATTACCGGCGCATCACCGGCGGAAGCATTACATGATTTAAGAAAGTCCTGCAAAAAACTGCGCTATTTAATGGAGTTCTTCCAAAGCCTTTATCCAGAGCAGCAAATAAAACACCTGATTAAAAACCTGAAAGAACTTCAGGAAGTGTTGGGCGACTTTCAGGATTACGCCGTCCAGGAAGCCAACCTAAAGTTGTTCAGCGAAGAAATGATGGCGCTTAACATCCCCGCCAACACCTTTTTAGCCATGGGCGTGTTGATTCAAGACCTTGATGCTCATCGATGCCGGGCCCGCAAAGACTTTTCATCAAGATTTGACGACTTTAAACAGGAAGAAAATCAGTCTGCCTTTAAGTTGCTCTTTGCATCGATAAAGACCCACGACCATCAGGATTGAGTGTAATCCAAGGTCATATTGGAATACATCTAACCGATATTATTGTATTATTTGTCAGGTGGTGTTATTTCAGGATGAGTTGCCTGGGTCGTGGTGCTGCACTATTAACATCAGAAATAACCGTTTTTTAACTTACGCCTGACTAAACTATTAAGGATTAAACATTATGAATAAATTCAAGTTGATAATAAGTTTTTTATTGGCAATGTTGATTGCCGGTTGTGCTGGAGGAACCACCCATGAAAGCACCGGGGAATATCTGGATGATTCCGTACTGACTACCAAAGTCCAGACCTCCATATTGGGTGACTCCAGACTTAAACTGCTGCAAATCAACGTTGAAACTTTCAAGGGCGTCGTGCAGTTAAGCGGGTTTGTAGACTCTGCGGGTGCCGCCGCCAGAGCGGTGGAACTTGCAAGAAAGGTCAAAGGCGTCAAGTCGGTTAATAACAGCTTAATCGTGAAGTAAACACGATTGCCTAAGCCGCCGTACGCTCAGCTTAAAACATAAACCCACGAAGAACACGAAGGTAAAAATTCGTGTCCTCGTGGTTTCAATCAAGCCGTCTATATTTGCTTCCTGCTCTGAGTAAAACCTGCCTCACCCATCGTTACACTCTTCCTGACGTTTGCTTTTTTATTATCTCGTCGGGCATTCTTCGGCGATTGACCAAACCCAAGCGGGCACAGATGCGGCAATGCTCACGCTCGAAGGCCGCATATCCTCAGAGTCGCACTCAAAATGATCAAGAAGCTTGCCATCGCGCACTCGCCTCAACGAGTACTCCACCAACGCGTTGCCATGGGTCGAACGCTGTCTATAGGCCACTGCGGAGTTCCGTTGCTCAAATGACCAGTCCCAAATAGGCAAGCCCTCTTGAAAACGCCTGGCGATTTTTCCTTGCGCAAAGATGGCTAACGACAAGGGAATGGGGTAGGACGTGCAGCAGTTGGAATGCAGCTCCAGCCAGTCAACAAGACGGCCGTCGGAAGAGACCATAGCCTTGCTGAAGCCTTCGTGCGTTGGTTCGGTTCGTGGTATCGAAATATTGAGCTCCCCGGCACGGATGTTTAGCACTGCGCCCTCGTTAGAAACGAGCGCCGCAGTGTAAGGCGCGGCTTGCGCTAACAGCGTAACTGCCAATGTAGCTGTTAAGACGATGAACCTCATGGGTGGCTTAACTTAGAGCTAACCGGGCGCGGCGCGGAAAGCTGAAAAACAAAACCGCATTATAACCGCACTCCGGTTGAGCTTCTTGAGAGAGGCTTGTACGCTTATATTGAATGACAACTTAGGCGGCGATTTCAATATATTGAACGATACTTGTTGGTTGTGGTATAGGCAAACCATCTTCAATCATTCTTTCGATATGAAATTCGATTGCTTCACGAATTTCACGCTCAGTTTCCTCAACGGTATAGCCAGTAGCAATGCAGCCTGGTAAATCGGGCACATAGGCTGAGTAGTTATTTGCCGCTTTTTCGACAACGATTGCGTAACGCATGGATTACTCCTTTAGTTTTGCTTGTTTGAGTATGCTATTAAAAATCCAGTAGGGTGCGCACCGCGCACCATTTGTGCGGATTTCAGAAATACCAACAACAACGGAAAGGGGCGCGATGCGCCCCCTACATGACTAAACATACGGCTAACGCATATGCACCATAAGAATTGCATTTTACCGGGTGCAGCTCACCTTACCCGGCTAAAGGCGTGGTGCAACCTTTCGGCGGCGCTATCAGGAATTTCCACCGACTCAAACAATACCGCCGGATAGAGATAATCTTCGCCTGAATCATCAATAATTCGCAACATGCCATGCCCATCGACATCGTCGATCACTTCGTAAAGACGCCCGATGGTTAAATCGTCCGCAGAAAAGTCACCGAGTTCAGCATTGTCTATACAAACCACGAATCTCATAACCACCTCTTAACCTTCAATTTAACTTTTCCAACGCCATGAGCTTCATACCAATGAACCTCGGCTTTTGCGAATTCGCCATTGAGTAATTCTACAACAGCGACACCTTTTTTCTTTCGCCAATTTCCGTAACCATAACGTTCCCGTAATTGGGCCAGTTCTCTAATGCCATGGCCTTCCGCAATTGTTTCAATAGCGGTTATCTCGTTGATAATTTTTATGGTTTTTGACATTACCGGATTGTATAGCAATCAGCCGGGGTTTCCAATAAACACGACATTGAAAAAACAAACGGTTATTTTGATTGCGGCTTGCCGAGTTGAAAAAACATTAGGAACGGGTCGGCAAACCTCGTTCCACTTAATAACTCCGGTAGGATGCGCACCGCGCACCATTTGCGGATTTCAGAATATCAACGACGCCGGAAAGCGACGCCATGCGCCCCCGACTACTGATACGAGCAGTTTGCACGACGGCACCTGCTTTCATTTGCGGCGCTCCGCAGTAATATCTCCCATCGGGACTTTGACGGCCTCGCGGCCTTGCGCGTCAAAACAACTGCACGTAGCTGCTCCCGCATCCCTAGGTGGCATACTACTGCCCGCAAACCCCTTGCCCCGACAGAACTCGGAGCACAAAAGACCATCGGTTTCTGGCCCTATGTTTCCCACGCTCCACTGATGCAGAGCGACGAGGAGCACAAGTAGCGCCATTGCGCCCGCAGACGCTATCACGTGCTTGGCGTTGAGGGCTGCGTTCGATTCCTGCTTCTTTCCGACGACATACGCAACAGACAAAAATGCAACCCACAACATCATGCATGCAAATATGAAAATGACCGCCAGCATGTTGTTCGCAAACGATGGCCAAGGGTTGTCGCCAAAAACAAAAAGCCAGAGA
>Ga0207952_1001057_pt1 | contig 13783 bp, 7 predicted proteins | sample SubbioR12Aug_8Ca_FD_184831 | JGI IMG/M metagenome (GOLD analysis project Ga0207952, IMG submission 184831) | Serpentinite rock and fluid subsurface biosphere microbial communities from McLaughlin Reserve, California, USA - CR12Aug_8Ca (SPAdes) | ecosystem: Environmental > Terrestrial > Deep...
GGTCGATCCGTCAGGTGCTCGGCGCGGCATCGGGGGTGAACCTCACGGGCAAGGAAGCGGTGGAGTTTTGGGCGCTGGTGGACACCGCCGCAACGCGTCGCTCGCGGAATCCCACGGTGGTCGTGGACCTCGGTGATGTGAGCGAAAACGGCGTCGCGATCGTGCCAACGCAACTCGCCGTCAACGGCGCCGATTCGGTGTGGCTCGGCCGCGCGGTCGTCGGGCGCGATACGCTACAGTCCGAGCGCGACCCGTTTTCTCGCGCCTTCAACCAGGAAGTGAACGACAAGGGGTTGCCCGGCGACGTGGTGCCGCGGTTGCTCGTGACCGCTGCTGGCGGCGGTGGGCTTGCGACGAACGTGCCAATGTGCGCGCGGACGAATCTCAGTGTCGCGCGGCTTGGCGACACGCGAACCAACTGCACGGTTGGCAACGGCCGCCTGGATGAGTGGGACGTGGACGGCGACAACGTGCTCAATTTCGATTCCGGGCAGCGTGAGCGTGAGCGGCTGTTCCGGTACGTGGCCGACTTGGCGGTGCCATCTACGTGGTCTCGCGTGGGCGGTTGCCGTCCCGCGCCCAACGATCCGCTTGGCGCCGCGGCTCCCAAGCTCTGCTGGGTGCTGGTACGACTCCCGTTCGCCGCGCCGGCCGACACGATCAACGGCGGCCCGGCGATTCAGCGGGTGCGCGCGGTGCGCCTCACGATGATCTCCGGCAATGTTGGCGACAATGAATTTTCACAGCTGGTGATTTCGCGGCTGCGATTCGTGGGCGCGAGCTGGCTCAAGCGATCAGACCGCGTGCTCACCGGTATCGGTGGTGAGCGGCAGGGCAATGGGTTGGTCTTCGCCGGCGTGGTTGGCACTCAGGACTCATTGAGCACACTCGGCTATCAGTCACCGCCAGGCGTGGTGGACGAAGCGGAGCGGGCACTCACGGGCCTCGAGAACGAGCGCATCGTGATCAACGAGCGCTCGCTTCGCCTCACCGCGACGGCACTCCGCCCGCTCGAGCGTGCCGAGGCGTTCTACAAATTCCCGGAGGGCGCGCGGAACTTCCGCCAGTATCGCGAGCTGCGACTCTGGGCCCGCGGACGCGGCAGCGGGTGGGGGCAGTCCGGCGACCTGCAGTTCTTCGTGAAGTTGGGGCGCGACCCGAACAGCTTCTACGCCTACCGCACGCCGGCCTCGACGGGGACAACGGCGGCGGCGTGGCTTCCCGAGGTGCGGGTGGACTTTGAGAAGCTCTACGCCCTTCGCGCACAGCTGGAAAACTCCTGGCTGATGAACCGGCCCGATTCCATCGCCTGCACGGGCGCCGACCTCGCGCTGATTGCGCAGAGCGCGCTGCCCGGTGCGCAGATCTCGCGCCGATACGCGGCCTGTGCCAACGGGTACATCGTCTACGCGGCGGATCCAGTCGTGAGCCCGCCAAACCTTTCCGCCGTGCAGGAGCTCGCTGTGGGCATGGTGCGGGTGGATTCGGCCGGCGGCACGGGGGCCATCATTCCCGGCGACACACTCGAAGTCTGGGTCGACGATATTCGCCTGGGCGGAGTGGTCAACACACCTGGATACGCCGGCCAGTTTGCCGCGTCGGCAAACCTGGGTGAACTCGCGCAGTTTCGCCTCAGCCTCGCCAAGCGCGACCCCAACTTCCGTCAGCTCACCGAGGCGCCGAGTTACGTCGCAGACCAACAGCTCGAATTGAGCACCACCGTGCGGCTTGACCAGTTGCTTGGTGGTGCCGGCGGCTGGGCTATTCCGGTCACCGCGACCTTGGTGCGTGGCACCACGACGCCGCAGTTTCTCACGCGTTCCGATGTGCGCGCGAACGACATTGCGGCGCTGCGGTCGCCCCTCCAGCGAAATGCGAACATCTCAATCGCGCTGCGGCGTACGACTCCTATGCAGGGCGGATGGCTCGCGCCGATCGTGAATCACCTCGCGGCAACCGCGGGCGCCGGCACCAGTGACAACCGCACCGAGTTCCAGGTCGCGGAGCAAGGGCGTGTGAACGCCGGTCTGGACTACACGATTGGAGGCGATTCTCCCGCAGGCACGATGCCAGCCTGGTGGGGGCGGGCCTTCGATGCGCTCCCAAACTGGTTCGCGAATGCAGAACTCGTGCAGGCCATGCGCAATGCGAAGCCGCGACTCCGCCCGGCATCGTTTCGCGCCAGCGGAAACTTTGTGGCGTCCGACGAGAGTCGATCAAATTTCCTCGCCGCCGCGGCGACCGTCCGCGACACGGCGCGTACGGTGGCTGGTCGCATCAACGCCTGGCAAAACTCCACCGCACTCGAAATCCGGCCCTTCGACGCGCTGACGGCACGCTATGAGCTGTCGAGCACGCGCGACTTCGTGCAATACGGAGATTCGACGCTCACGGCGCTGACCGCGACCCAGGAGCGCGCTCGGCTGCTTGGACTCGACGCCGGGCTTGAGCGCGAACGGGCGGTGACAACGACGTACTCGCTCGCGCCGCAGGCACAGGGATGGTTGCGGCCGCGAGCGGAGTTCAGCACGAGTTACGGACTCCTGCGCGACCCGAATGCGCGCGTGCTCCTCCGCGAGGGTGATACGACGGGCGCCCTCAGGCTTCCGCGTCGGGTGAACGCCGCGCAGGTGCTCGGTGGTGCCGTGGCAGTGGACATTGCCCGTGCGGCCCGCGCGTGGACGTCCGACTCGCTGGCCCTGGGTCGGTTCGACCGCTTTTTCACGCCGCTGGAGCTATCGGTCACGCGCACCGTGTCCGCGGCCTACGATGGCACGCCGTTCAACCCGGGAGTCGGACTGCAGTTTGGCTTTGGTGGAGAAGGGACGTTCCTTCGCGATCACGGCGTTCTCGCCACAACGGCCACGAGCAACACCCAGGCCGTGCTTGCGACAGCGTTCCGGCTCCCGTTCGGCCTCACGCTCGACGCACGCACGCAGCGACTGAATGCACGCAACTGGCTGCGGCGTCCCGACAAGTCCGAGGTCGTCGTCGATGGCGATCTCATCACGCTGCCTGATGTCACGCTGCGCAGCACGCTTCGCCCGCGGGCATTCCAGGGCGTGGTGAGCAGCATCACGACGAGCGCGCGACTCGTGGCCACGGCGCAACACAGTGCGATTCCCGGGTCGACGCCAGGGCAGGGCATCGCCCCGGACGCGCGGACCGCGCGGTCGCTGAGCTACCCGTTGGGCGCAACCGTCGCCTGGAATGACGCCGGGGCCCTGACGACGAGCGCGTCGTTCGCCACCACCCGCCGCCTGGACTCGATACCCGGCAGCCGCACCGAGGCCTGGTCGCGCGACGTCGGCGGCGAAGTCACAAGGTCGTTCAAACTGCCGAGCGAGTGGGAACTGCGCAGCGGGCTTCGCACGCGCGCCTCATACCAGCGGTCCCGCGTCACGAGTTGGGTAGAGACGCTGGGATCCGGCGCGCAACGCAGTCGTATCGCCGACAATGGCCGGGAGGCCATTAGCTTCAACGCGGATACCGACGTCGCCGAAAACCTGACGTTTTCGCTGCAGGGCGCGCGAATCGTCACCTTCGACAACAATATCAATCGCCGGGTATCACAAGTCGTCCTCTCGGCGGTGTTGCAACTGTCCTTCTTCGCGGGGGAACTGCGATGAACGTGATCGGCAATGGGAATGGAGAGCGCAGGCTGCGCATCAGGCGTGTCGGTCGGGCGATTCTCGCGTTCGCCATGTGTGGAACGGTTGCGGGCGCCGCATGCTCGAGCGGGGGTGACGCTGCCCAAGTTCCTGACGCCGCCACGGCGGCATCGGTCGCCGCCGCTGCAGAGTTCAACGCCGACTCGGCCATGAGCTACGTGCGCCAGCAACTCGCCTTTGGGCCGCGCGTCCCCGGAACCCCGGGCTGGCAGAAGACCGGGGATTGGATCGTGGCGCACATGCAGCGCACGGCCGATCAGGTCGTCGAGCAGAAGTGGACCCATACGCTCGCGACCAAACAGCAGATCCCGATGCGCAACATCTTTGCGCGATTCAAGCCCGATGCCGCCGAGCGCGTCCTGTACGTGGCCCACTGGGACACCAGACCGCGGGCGGACAGCGATCCCGATCCGCTGAACCACAACAAGCCCATCCCCGGCGCCAATGACGGCGCCAGCGGCGTCGCGCTCCTGATGGCGGTCGCCGATGCGCTCAAGAAAGTGCCGCCGTCGATGGGCGTGGACCTGCTTTTCGTGGATGGTGAGGACTGGGGCACCTTTGGTCCGGAGGTCGATGTGCTCATCGGCTCCACGTATTTCGCATCGCACCTCCCGACGCCGAACTACAAGCCGCTCTTCGGCGTGGTCTGGGACATGATCGGCGATGCCGACCTCAACATTCCGCAGGAGATGGCGTCGGTAGAGCAGGCGCCGGAAGTGGTGCAGCGGGTGTGGTCGAAGGCGAAGGAACTGGGCTACGAACAGTATTTCCAGCCGGCGGTACGCAGTTACCCGATCACGGACGACCATACGCCGCTCCTCAAGGCCGGCCTGCGCGTGATCGATGTGATCGATATCGATTACGATGTGCATCACGCGATGGGCGATGACATCAACCGGGTGAGCGCGAAGTCGCTGAAAGTCGTGGGCGACGTGGCGATGGCACTGCTGCGGCCGTGATTTTGATGTGGGGCGCAATGATTTGATGACGCATCGCAGGCGCCACCGGTGCATCAATGCACGGTGCCCACGCCCGCCGAACGCCGCGCCCTGCTTTTCCTCGCCGCCCTCGCTGCGCTTGGCGTGACCGCACGCGGGGTGACCACACTCAACGCGTCGCGCGCCGGATCCCGGGGCGACGACGTTGGGCTGGACCGACAAATCGCAGCCGTTGATTCCGCGGTTGCCGGCACGCGCGGCCGTTCACGGCCGCCCAAGAAGGCCACAGGCGACGGTCGCGGAGCGTCATCACGCGCGGTGGGGCGTGCTGCAGCCGCAGCCCAAGTCCCAACTTCGGCCCAGATCGAACGCCCGCCAGACAATCCGCTCGCACTGTATGAAGCTCGTCGGCGCGCGGTGGAGGCCGGCAACCGGCAAGCCCGTGAACGCACGGCGGCCGAAGCTGAACGCTTGGCCCCGAGCTACCGACCCCCGCCGCCCGCCGTGAATCCGGGTGTGAGTGGCATGCCCCGCCCCGGCCAGGCGTCGACTTCCGCGAGCGCGGCTAACCCAGGGATTGTCGTGGACCTGGACGTGGCTGGGGCCGACGCCATCGCCGGCCTCCCGTGGATCGGCGATGCGCTCGCCGGGAGGATTGTCGCCGACCGTACCGCTCATGGACCGTTTGGCTCCCTGACAGGGCTTCAGCGCGTGCGCGGAATCGGTCCCGGCCTTGCCGCGAGGATTGCACCATTTGTCACATTTTCGCGAGCCGCCCTCGTGCGGCCCAGCCTGCCGTCCTTGCGGCCCCGCCGCGGGCGTGCCTCCCGTCCTTGACACACCTCAAACCGGTGGGCAGCTTCACCCCTCAGGTGCAGGTTCCCGCTTTATAGTTGTGCGCGGGGCATTTCCGCCGGCCGCAGCCCACTCACCGGACACCAGACGGAGCGATGGCAACACCCGTCCCGAGCAGCAGCGAACGTATTGGCGATCTCCTCCTGAAAGAGGGGATGATTTCCAAGGAGCAGCTGGAGAAGGCGCTCCAGGAACAGCGTCAAAACGGAACGCGGGTGGGCTACAACCTGGTGAAGCTTGGCTTCATCCAGGAAATTGAGCTCACCAAGTCGCTGGCGCGCCAATACAAGATGCCGGCGGTCGACCTCTCCAAGTTCGAGGCCGACCCGAAGCTCGTGAAGCTGATTCCGTCCGACCTCGCGGTGAAGAACCTCGTGCTGCCGCTCAAGCGCGATGGGCGCGTGCTCACCGTTGCGATGGCGGACCCGACGAACTTCGCCGTCATCGACGACCTGAAGTTCATCACCCGGTACGACATCGTCCCCGTGATCGCCGGGGAGTTCACACTCCGGAACGCGATCGAGAAGAACTACGAGTCTGCGGCCGACGTGCAGATGTCGGCCCTGCTCGACGAGATCACGGCGGAGGGCGAAGAAGACGCCGAGGTCGTCGAGGAGAAGGAAGAGGAGATGTCGCAGGCGGCGCTGGCTGCCGCAGTTGACGACGCCCCGGTCGTGAAGCTGATCAACGGCATCCTCACCGACGCCGTGAAGAAGGGCGCCTCCGACATTCACTTCGAGTGCTTTGAACACGACATTCGAGTGCGCTACCGCATTGACGGCGCACTCACCGAAATCATGAAGCCGCCAAAGAAGATGCAGGCGGCGCTGGTTTCACGATTCAAGATTCTCTCGTCGCTCAACATTGCCGAGCGACGCGTGCCGCAGGACGGCCGCATCAAGATCAAGATGGGCAAGAAGGTGATCGACTATCGCGTGTCCACGCTGCCCACCCTGTTCGGCGAAAAAATCGTCCTCCGGATTCTTGACAAGGGCAACCTGACCCTCGACCTCGAGAAGTTCGGCATCGAAAAGCGCGCCGAGCGCGAGTTGATGGAGGCAGTCAGCAATCCGTACGGAATGGTGCTCGTCACCGGCCCGACGGGTTCCGGCAAGACGACGACGCTGTATTCGTGTCTCTCCAAGGTCAACACGATCGACACGAACATCATGACCGCCGAGGACCCCGTCGAGTACAACCTGTTCGGCGTCAACCAGGTGCTTGTGCGGAACGAAATCGGCATGACCTTCGCGGCCGCGCTGAAGGCGTTCCTTCGGCAGGACCCGAACATCATCATGGTCGGCGAAATTCGTGACCTGGAAACCGGCGGCATCGCCATCAAGGCGGCGCTCACGGGGCACATGGTGCTCTCGACGCTGCATACGAACTCGGCGCCGGAAACGGTGACACGACTGATGGACATGGGCCTTGAGCCCTTCAACGTCAGTTCCGCTCTCAATCTGGTGCTCGCACAGCGTCTCGTGCGCCGCATCTGCCCGAACTGCAAGGTGAAGTATCAGCCGGACGACATCGAGCTCGAGACCGCAAAGGTGAAGGCCGACACCACGCTCGACTCGCTCCGTTTTACCGAGGAAGCGCTCCTGAACGCCAAGGAGCGCGCACACAAGGACGCGGTGCCTTTCCTCACCAACCTCTCGCTCAAGACCAAGATCGGCGAGCTCCCGTTCTTCAAGGGCACCGGCTGCGACCAATGCGGCGGCAGCGGGACCAAGGGTCGTCAGGGGTTGTACGAGGTGATGTTCATGACCCCTGCGCTCCGGAAGCTCATCCTGCAGAATGTCGGCGCGGCAGAAATCCGCGACGGCGCCATTGACCAAGGCATGCTGACGTTGCGCATGGATGGTTGGCTGAAGGTTCTGAAGGGAGTGGTACCGCTCGAGCAGGTGATCCGCGAAACCAGCGCGTAACCCGCAGTTGCTCTGAACACTGAACTCTGAACTCTGACCTCCCCCAGATGACCGCACCTGGCGCAGCCCAGCCCAACGTCAACCTCCGCGCCCTGCTCGAGGAAGTCATCGAGCGAAACGCCTCCGACCTGCACATCACGGCTGGCGAATGCGCCAAGATGCGGATCGACGGCGACATCACGTCGTCGAAAAATCCCTACGTGCTCACGCCGAAGGACACGCTGCAGGTTGCGTATTCGGTGCTCACGGAGCAGCAGAAGAAGCGTTTCGAAATGGAGGACGAGCTCGACTTCTCGTTCGGCATCCAGAATCTTGCCCGCTTCCGTGGCAACTGCTTCAAGCAGCGCGGCTGCGTCTCCATGGTGATGCGGCAGATTCCCATCACGATCAAGACCGCCGAACAGCTGAAGCTTCCCGCCGCGATCACCCGCATGGCCGACAAGCCCCGCGGACTGGTGCTGATCACCGGCCCCACGGGTTCGGGTAAATCGACGACCCTCGCAGCGCTCATTGACAAGATCAACAAGGAGCGCAAGGGGCATATCCTCACGGTTGAGGACCCGATCGAGTTCATCCACAAGCACCAGGGTTGCATCATCAACCAGCGCGAAGTGGGCACGGACACCAAGTCGTTTGCCTCTGCGCTCAAGTACGCCCTGCGGGAAGATCCCGACGTTGTGCTCGTCGGCGAAATGCGCGACCAGGAGACGATCCACGCCGGCCTCACGATCGCCGAAACCGGCCACTTGGCGTTCGCGACGCTGCACACCAATTCGGCCGCCGAGTCGATCAACCGTATCATCGACGTATTCCCGAGTCACCAGCAGGCGCAGGTGCGTGCCCAGTTGTCGTTTGTGCTCGAAGGAATCGTCACGCAGACCCTGCTGGCCAAAAAGGGCGGCAAGGGTCGCGCGATGGCATGCGAAATCCTCGTGGTCACGCCCGCGATCCGCGCCATGATCCGCGACGACAAGATTCACCAGATCTACTCGTCCATGCAGGCCGGCAAGAAACACGGCATGCAGACGCTGAACGATGCGCTCTACGCCCTGTACATGTCGCGCGAAGTCGACGAAGATGAGTGCCTGCGAGTGTCGAGCGATCCGAACGAGTTCCTGCGGATGATCGGCAAGTCGCCGGTCGAAGGAGACACCGGCCCCGCACAGCCAGGAAAGCCGGGATCTCCCGGCGGGCCCGGCGGACCTCCGGGTCGCCGATGATGTCACGCCAGCCACTGCCCGCGTTCGCCCGCGCTCCTCTGTCATACGTTTCCAGAGGTAACTGATGCCGACGTTTACCTACACCGCCCGCGACGCCAAGGGCACGATCAAGTCCGACACGATCGAGGCGACGAACCGAGAGGACGTCGTCCAGCAGCTGCGCAAGATGCGGCTGAACGTCGTAAAGGTCGAAGAGGCCGCCAAGTCCAAGCAGAAGACGACCGGCCCGATTCCCATGCGAGACGTCGTGATCTTCACGCGACAGTTCTCGACGATGATCAACTCCGGTCTGCCGCTCGTGCAGGCCCTCGATATTCTCTCAAAACAGACCGAGAACAAGGCGCTCTCGGCCGTGACGCGGCAGGTGGTGTTCGACGTCGAGTCGGGCCACACGGTGGCCGACGCACTGGGCAAGCACCCCAAGGCCTTCAGCGACCTCTACGTGAACATGGTGGCCGCCGGTGAAGCGGGCGGTATTCTCGACACCATCCTGATGCGCCTCGCGACGTTCATGGAAAAGAACGACGCGCTCGTACGGAAAGTGAAGGGCGCGATGATCTACCCCGGCGTGATTTTCAGCGTCGCCGCCATCGCCATCAGCGTGCTGCTCATCTTCGTCATTCCCGTCTTCCAGTCGATGTTCGAGAGCGTCAACCTCGTGCTGCCGCTGCCAACGCGTATCGTCGTCAAGATGTCGGAGATCCTGAAGGGTGGATGGTGGATGTTCGGACTGGGCGGCTACATCGGCTTCCACGCGTTCAAGCGCTACTACGCCACGCCGAACGGACATCTGAACGTGGACCGAGCGCTGCTCGCGTTTCCCGTCCTCGGCGATGTGCTCAGGAAATCGGCCGTGTCGCGATTCACGCGAACGCTGGGTACGCTTATCAGCTCCGGAGTGAGCATCCTGGACGGTCTGGAGATCACAGCCAAGACGGCAGGTAACCGCGTGATTCAGGACGCGATCATGGCGAGCCGCTCCTCGATCGCCGGCGGCGACACGATCGCCGCGCCGCTGGCCAAGAGCGCCGTCTTTCCACCGATGGTGATCTCGATGATTGCCGTCGGTGAACAGACGGGCGGGCTTGACGAAATGCTCTCGAAGATCGCCGACTTTTACGATGAAGAAGTCGACGCAGCCGTCAGCAATCTGCTCTCGCTGCTCGAGCCGGTGATGATCGTATTCCTCGGCGTCGTCGTCGGCGGCATGGTCGTCGCGATGTACCTGCCGATTTTCGACATGATCAACGCGGTGCAGTAGCCCGATCGCGGGAAAAGTCGAGAAGGGCGCAGTGGGTCGGTTGACCTGTTGCGCCCTTCGGCCAAGGAGGAGTGGATGCGCGGAATCAGGTCACGTCTGGTGGTGATCGGAATGTTCGCGGGCGCATCGTTGGACGCGCAGGTCGGCGACACTCTGATGCGGGTGTGTCGGCCAACGATGCCACCGACCTGCGTGCCCGCATTCCCGACCGATTCCGTAGGAACGCAGCGCGGCAGGGTCCCGTTTGCGATCCGCCCGGCGCCGGAAGACGGTCGACCCTACTTCGAGTTCATGGTCGACAAGCCGGTGACCGAAGCCATAGGTACCGGCCGTGCGGTCTATCCGCCGGAACTCAAACTGAACGGGATTACTGGAACCGTGTTGGCCCAGTTTGTCGTCGATACACTCGGGCGCGTCGAAGAAGGGTCGTTCAAGGTGCTGAGGTCAACGCACCCCGGGTTCACCGCTGCGATCCGCGACGCCGTACCCGCAATGCGGTTCAATCCTGCAGAAGTTGCGGGCAAAAAAGTGCGCCAGTTGGTGCAGCAGCCGTTTGTCTTCGCGCTCTCGGGCCAACCCGTTCCGGAGTTGCCTGCGATGCCAGAGCAACGGTCGCGGAACCCGATAGCGGGTGGAGCGCCCGCCCCGGCACCAGCCAGCGGCAAGGTTATGGGCTGGTCGCTCACACAGCGTCTGACAGTCGACTCAGGAAATGGCAGCCGACGGACCTCGACGACGACGACGTCCATGGGCGCCGGGGGCGTCCTGCGTCAGGAATTCTCGAGTGACAGAACTTCGGGCATGCCCATGGTGAACCTGATCGATTCTGCGACGGGTACGTCCACCCTGATCATGTCGCTGCAGCGCACGGCGACGCGCATGCCAACATTGCCTGTACCTGCGTCCGAAGCGCGCCTCATCCGAAGCGATACGGTCTCGTGGCGCGTGGACACGATCCCCGGCACCGAGCGGATTTTGGGGATGCCGACGACCCGGGTACGATCGGCAGGCGTCGTTCGAACAACGGAATCACTCGGCGCAGTGACCTGCTCAAGGTCCCGTCGGCTGTCGAGCGAAATGTGGATTGTTTCCGACTCGCCGATCGCGGCCATTCAGTGGCAGCTGGCGCGCACGGCCCTTGCCAGGCTCGGCCCGCTCTCGGACGAGGCACTCCGCTCGCAACTCGATCGGCCACCGACAAAGTCCAGCGTCGTGCGCACCGTCGGCGTGGACTCAGGACGTGGCGTTGTGTACACGTCCGAGGTGTTGTCCTATTCGCTTGGTGAACTCGACGCAGCGTTGTTTGCAGTGCCCGAGGGGTACACGGTCAGCGTTATGCCCCCGATGGAGCGGGCCCGGCCGGCGCCAATGGAAGACGTTCAGGCGAGGAGTTTTTGGCAGCGCTTCGACACGACGCGGGTGGAGGCGGACGGGTCTCGGGCGAGCTGCCGGACGTCCCAGCGGTAGAGTGACGCGCGATCTCAGTCGCGCATCACTCCCCGTACGGAATCCAGATGTTCTTGACCTGCGTCGCGTGACGCAGGAACTCGCGGCCCTCGCCGTCGGCCGGGTCCGTCCAGGCGCGCGGCGTGGATTCGCACCAGGTCTGCTTCATGTTTCCGCAGCTGGCAAGCTCGCAGGCCTTCACACCCAACGCATCGCCAAACCACCAGATGGCATCCACATCATCGTGTTCGGCGAGGACCTTGGCCAGTTCGTGCCGGTGGCCGGTGACGATATTCACCACGCCGCCCGGCAGGTCGCTGGTCTCCAGCACCTGATAGAAGTCGGTCACGGCGAGTGGGTGCATCTCGCTGGGCAGCGCGACCACGGTATTGCCCATCGCAATCGCAGGCGCAACGACGGAAACAAATCCGAGCAGCGGTGACTCGCTGGGCGCGGCCATGCCGATCACGCCGACCGGCTCGTTCATCGCCAGTGTCACACCACGCACCGGCGTGTGGTGCACAGCGCCATCCCACTTGTCGGCCCAGGCCGCGTAAGTGAAGAGGCGCGCGATCGCTGCGTTCACCTCATTTCCGGAATCGGCGCTCGACGCCCCCGTCATAGCGCGAATACGCCCGGCGAACTCGCTGCGCCGCGCCGAGAGATTTTCGCCGATGTAATAAAGAATCTGCGCCCGCGCATGGCCGGTGGAACGTGCCCAGGCACCTGCGGCGCCACGCGCCGCTTCAACCGCGTTGCGAATGTCCTTCCGGTTTCCTTCACCCACCTCGCCAAGCACCTTCCCGTTCGCACCAACCACACGGATGGAGTACCCACCGTCCGGGCGCGCCTGCTTTCCGCCGATGTAGAGCTTCGCGGTGCGGTCCACCGCCGCATTGCCCGAAGGGGACGCCACACTCCCAACTCTCAACTTCCGAACAGAAACCCTGAACTCTGAACCCTGAACCCTCAACTTCTTGAGGTATTCGTACATCCCCTCCCTGCCGCCCTCGCGCCCGTATCCCGACTCCCGATACCCGCCGAACCCCGCGGCGGCGTCGAACAGGTTCGTGCAGTTCACCCACACCACACCCGCCTTTACTTTCGGCGCGATATCGAGGGCCAGGTTGATGTTCTCACTCCAGACGCTCGCCGCGAGCCCGAAGGGCGTGTTATTCGCCAGCTGCACGGCCTCTTCTGGTGTGCGAAACGTCATTGAGACCAACACCGGGCCGAAAATCTCCACCTGCGCGATCGTCGAGCTCGGCGCAACCTTCGTGAACAGCGTCGGCGGGTAGAAACACCCTTCCTTCGGAACGGCCCAGCTTGGCTGCCACATCTCGGCGCCTTCCTGCTGGCCCTGGTCCACGAGCGAACGGATGCGTTCGAGCTGCACCGGCGCGACGATGGCGCCCATGTCAACTGCCTTGTCGAGCGGTGAACCGAGGCGAAGGTTCTCCATCCGCACGCGCAATTTCTGCACGAGCCGGTCGGCGATCCCCTCCTGCATCAGCAGCCGAGACCCCGCGCAGCAGACCTGACCCTGATTGAACCAGATCGCATCCACGACGCCTTCGACCACCGAGTCGAGATCAGCGTCGTCGAAGACGATGAACGGGCTCTTGCCGCCAAGTTCCAGGGACAGCCTCTTTCCGCTCCCGGCTGTCGCCTTGCGGATAATGCGTCCGACATCCGTGCTGCCGGTGAACGCGAGCTTGTCCACGCCGGGATGATCAACGAGCGCGGCACCGGTGGCGCCGTCGCCTGTGATGATGTTGATGACACCCTTGGGCAGCCCGGCCTGTGTGGCAATCTCGGCGAATGCCAGCGCCGACAGCGGCGTGAATTCCGCAGGCTTGAGGACCACCGTGCATCCGGCCGCGAGCGCGGGGGCAATCTTCCACGCCAGCATCAGGAGCGGAAAGTTCCAGGGAATGATCTGGCCGACGACGCCGACACCTGAGTATCCCGCGAATTCCGAATCGAGCAACTGCGCCCAACCGGCGTGATGATAGAAGTGACGCGCCACGAGCGGGATGTCGAGGTCACGCGTCTCACGGATGCTCTTGCCGTTGTCCATGGACTCGAGCACCGCGAGGAGCCGGGAATTACGCTGCACGGCGCGGGCGAGTGCGTAGAGATGCTTGGCGCGCCCGTGTGCGCCGAGTTTCTGCCAGCCCGCGAGCGCCTTCCGCGCGGCTTTGACCGCCGCGTCCACATCTGCCGCCGACCCCTGCGCCACCGTGGCGAGTTTGGCGCTGGTGGCCGGGTTGATGACATCGAACCGCGCGCCTTTCACCGGAGTGAACACGCCGTCGATCATGTGACCGAATGCACGTTTGTGGGCGTCCAGCCACTCGACGGCCGGCTTGTCGCTCTCCGGCGCCGGACCGTAGTCCATCGTGCGAAAGATCTCAGATATGGTCGCAGTCATTGGCTGTTGTAGTGGCCGTTGTCCTTCCCC
>Ga0207952_1001058_pt1 | contig 13780 bp, 9 predicted proteins | sample SubbioR12Aug_8Ca_FD_184831 | JGI IMG/M metagenome (GOLD analysis project Ga0207952, IMG submission 184831) | Serpentinite rock and fluid subsurface biosphere microbial communities from McLaughlin Reserve, California, USA - CR12Aug_8Ca (SPAdes) | ecosystem: Environmental > Terrestrial > Deep...
CTTCACTGCCGCAGCGCCTGCCGCAACGCTGACCCGGCTTGCCGACCTTCCCGCCGTGCTGGCTGCTCTCGACTGAACCGGCGCGAGCGCACATCTTGAACCTGTGACCGCAGCCACCGCGGGCGACAAGCCGCTCCTTTCCGTTGTCACCTCCTGCTACAACGAGGAGGAAAATGTGCGCGCGCTGTACGAAGCCGTGCGCTCCGTGATGGCGAAGCATCCGCAATACCGTTACGAACACATCTTCATCGATAACGCCTCGCGCGACGGGACGCGCCGCATCCTGCGCGAAATGTGCGCAGCCGATCACAATGTGAAGGCGATCTTCAACGCCCGGAACTTCGGTGCCGTGCGGTCGGGAATCCATGTATTGCTGCAAGCGCGCGGCGTCGCCGTGCTCGGACTGGCGTGTGACTTTCAGGACCCACCTGAACTGCTTGGTGAGTTCATCACGCGCTGGGAGGCAGGTTCCAAGATCGTTCTCGGCGTAAAGACCTCGGCTGCCGAGCGATCCCTCTTCTATAGTGTTCGCGGCTGGTACTATCGACTGCTCGGTCGCATCTCGGACGCTCCGCCGGTGGTGCAGAGCACCGGGTTCGGAATGTTCGACCGCGTGGTGATTGACCATCTGCGGCGTATTGGCGATCCCTATCCCTTCTTCCGCGGCTTGCTCTCGGAAATCGGCTACGAGCCGGCCCTGGTGCCCTACCACCAACCGCAGCGGCAGCGCGGAATCACTTCGCAGAATTTCTATTCGCTCTACGACCAGGCGTTCCTCGGCATCACGAGCCACAGCAAGGTGCCGCTGCGCCTGGCGACGATGCTCGGCTTTGTGATGGGCGCGCTCTCCATCCTGGTGGGATTCGGCTACCTGGTCGCCAAACTGATCATGTGGGACAGCTTCTCGCTGGGCGTGGCGCCGATCCTCGTGGGCTTCTTCTTCCTGACGTCGATCCAGCTCTTCTTCATTGGCATCGTCGGTGAGTATGTCGGCGTCATCTGGACGCACGTGCGCGACGTACCGCACATCTTCGAGCTCGAGCGAATCAACTTCGAATGATTGAGCGGATCCGGCAGCTCTTTGCGGACCCGGCGGTGCGCTGGCTCGCAGCGGCGCGAATCATTCCCATCGCGGCTGCGCCCGTGGCGCTCTGGTTCCTCATTACACGCCAGGCCCTTTCTGAGCGTGGGTTCTACCTCATCGCAATCAACGTCGTGATGTTCGCCCAGCTCTTTGAGACAGGCATGGGCACTCTCGTCGTGCAGTTCGCGTCGCGTGCGCGCCCGTCGGAACGCGGTGCGATCCGTGGCGCCGCGAGCAAATGGTACGCGAACGCGGCGTTGCTGCTCGCCATCATCGGCTCGACGGTCGGCACATACGTCTTTTGGCAGGGCGCCGCGCCTGGCCAACTTCCCGTCACGCTGCCATGGATCGTGGCGCTTGCGTGCACGGCGGCCTACGTGTGGCTCGCCCCGCTCATCTGCCTGCGCGAAGGACTCGGCGGCAGCGATGCCGTGCAGAAGATGCGCGCCGTGCAGGCGGCAGTCGTGGCCGTGGCAATGATCTACGGACTGATGGGTGGGCAGGGAATCGCGGCAGCTGCCGCGGCGGCTGTTGCGCAGTTGCTCGTTGCCGGCGGTTTTGTGTGGCGTGAGCGCCGGTCGCTTCCGTCTGCTGATGCCCCGACGGGCCGCATTGCGGACCAATACCGCGTCGAGCAGCGAAAGTCGGCGCAGGTCTGGATCGCGCTCTGGGTCGCGCCGCAGCTGCTGACGCCTGCCACCATGCTGATGCGTGGGGCGGCCGAGGCCGGCGACATCGGACTTCACGTATCGCTGGCGTTCGCTCCCGCGTTGCTGGCCATCGCGTGGATGCACGCCCGTTATCCACGCCTCGGCGCGCTTGTCGCGTCGGGCGCACTGCGCACCTTCGATGACACGGCACGGAAAGCGTTTGCCCAGGCGGTGACCGTGTACGCCTCGTCAGGTGCGGCCATCATCGGCCTCGCCTTCCTGGCGCCGTTCATCTTTCCCTTCCTGGCCGGGCGCATCCTCTCGCCGCTGCTCGTCACGGTGTTGCTGCTGGGCAACCTCACGATCGTCGGTTTTCAGGCAATGTTGGCCTGGTTCCGCGCCTTCGGTGACGAGAAGTTCGCGACGCAAGTTGTCATCGCGTGTGCGGCAATGGCCGTGGGTGGCATGGGTGGCGCCGCGCTGGGTGGCGGACTCGGCGCTGCTGTCGGCTACGCTCTCACGGGGGTCGCGGTGTCAGTGATCCTTGGCATTGGCTTCTCGCGGCTTCGCGCCCAGCGACTCGCCGGCGCCTGAGCGCCTGCCGTGCCAGCGCTCCCGCGCCTAGACCTCGAACACGTCCTCAGCGTAGCCGAGGATGACTTCCGCGCGCTGCGCGGAGCCAACCTGGTCGTCAGCGGCGCTGCGGGGGCCGTTGGGAGCTGGCTGGTGGAAAGCGCAATGCACGCAAGCGCCAGGCTCGCCCTGAGTCTCACGATCACTGCGGTAGAGCGCCGGGCAGGTTCATTTGCCGCGCGGCATCCGCATCTCGCGGCCGGCTCCGGACTGCGTGTCGTCACCGGCGATGTGCGCACCATGACTTTGGCTGACGGGCCTACGCACGTCGTTCACGCGGCCTCGGCCGTGTCGGCTCAAGAGCACATGGCCGATCCCGACAATGTCATCGACATCATCGAGCGTGGGACCGCGTGGATGCTCTCGCTCGCGGCGGAGGCAGGCGTCGCACGGTTCCTCCACATCAGCTCGGGCTCAGTGTACGATCGGTCGAATGGATCCGGTGCGCCGATTGCAGAGTCGCACACCAAACTCGTGGACGGCGCGACGCCGGCGCAGCGGTTCGGTGCTGCCAAACGCCGTGCCGAGGCCAGCGTTGAACGCGCCGCCATCCCGGCGACGATTGCCCGGCTGTTTACGCTGGTTGGCCCGCGGATTCCCCTTGATGGGCAGTTTGCGGTAGGGCAGTTCCTGGCCGATGCGCTTGCCGGCCGCGCGGTGCGGGTTAGCGGCGACGGCACACCGGTGCGAACGTATCTGCATATGGCCGACCTGATGGTATGGTGCTGGGCAGCGCTGCTGCGCGGTGGCGCGGGGCGTGCCTACAACGTGGGCGCGAACGAACCGCACACCATTGGCGCCGTGGCCGAGGCGGTCGCAGGTCTTCCCCAGCCCCGCTGCGCCGTGACCATCGCAACCGCGCCACAACCGGACGCGATTCCCGATTGGTACGTGCCCGACACCGCGCGCGCGCGCGCCGAACTGGCCTGCGACACGCGGATTGGACTCGACGACGCGCTCTTGCGGACCTGGCGCTGGCTGGTCCCTGCATGACGCGAGCGAACGGAGATCCGGAAATGATGATTGGCGGGCGCGCCATTGGTGGCGACGCTCCCTGTTTTGTCATCGCCGAAATCGGAATCAACCACAACGGCAGTCGCGACCAGGCCTGCGGCTTGATCGATGCGGCCATCGCGGCTGGCGCCGATGCGGTGAAGTTCCAGAAACGCGACCTGCGCGAGACCTACCGCGCCGCGATTCTCGAGGAGCCACGCCTCGCTGAGCAGGGGCTGCAGTACCTCGTTCCCGTCCTGCGCGCGACCGAGCTCTCGGACGATGACTTTCGCGCAGCGCGCCGGCATGCGGCGCTGCGCGGCATCCCCTTTATTTGCACGCCGTGGGACATCGCGAGCGTGGAATTCCTCGCGGACCTCGACCTCGCGGCCTGGAAGGTCGGTTCCCCCGATCTGACGAATACTCCGCTCATCGAGCGCATCGTCGCGATGGAAAGGCCAATAATCCTCTCCACCGGGATGTCATCGGAAGGAGAGATCCGGCGCGCGCTCGCGCTCCTCGAGGCGGACGATGCCGACTACGCCGTGTTGCATTGCGTCAGTACCTATCCCGCCGCGCCCGACGAGATCAACCTGCGGTTTCTCGATACGCTCCGGGAATGGTGCGGGCGTCCGGTCGGGTACTCGGGACACGAAACGGGGATCACGGTTTCGCTGGCGGCGGTAGCGCGCGGCGCCTGCATTCTGGAACGACACCTTACGCTCGACCGCTCACAGCGAGGTCCCGACCACAAAGCCAGCCTGGAGCCGGCTGAATTTGGCGCGCTTGTTCGGGCGATCCGGGAAATTGAACTGGCCCTGGGGTCGAAGCGACGCTGGATGACGCGCGGCGAGCTCCTCAACCGGCGGCTCTTGGCGAAGAGTCTGGTCGCAGCGCGGCCACTGGCGGCGGGCACGCCACTTTCGCGGGCCGATATCGCCAGCAAGGGCCCAGGTCTGGGGCTCTCGCCACAGGAGATCGATCGCCTCGTTGGTCGCACGCTTCTCCGACCGATGTCGGCCGACACGCCCTTCGAGGCTTCCGATCTCAAGGATATGACAGTCGGCGCGGCAACAGGCCCGGTGGATGTTGGCGCCCCCTGGGGCATTGTCGCGCGGTTCACCGACGCAGCGCCCCTCGTGGCTCGATTCGCACCGCTTGGTATGCGGTTCGTGGAGTTCCATCTCAGCGACCGCGATCTCGCAGCCGGGACTCCTGCGGGCGATGAGCGAGCACCATTTGGCTTGGTGATCCACGCACCCGAATACCGCGGTGATGCGCTCATCGATCTCTGCTCCGCCGACGCAGAAGCGCGGGCACGTTCCATGGCAGCAATCCAACGCGTGATAGACCTTGCGCGACTTCTCGCGCCCGAGTTCACGCTCGATCCCGCTCTCTTCCCCCGCGGTCCCAAGGTCGTCGTCCATGCTGGCGGCATGGCCATGGCCGGCGCCGCCTACGACGCGGCCGCCGCAACGGTCCGTCTGGTGGAGGCCGTGCGAGCGCTCGACGCGAGCGGCGTTGAACTGCTCCTCGAAAATTTGCCGCCCCAGCCTTGGTACTTCGGCGGTCGGTGGGTGGGGCACGTGATGTGCGACGTGGACAGCATCGGCCGCGCCTGCCGCGACGCCGGCGTCGGCCTCTGCTTCGACACCTCGCATGCCGCACTCGCCTGCGCTCAATCGGGCGAGGAACTCGGCGCTGTCGCCGACGCGCTGCGCCCTTTCATTCGCCATCTCCATGTTGCCGACGCCGCCGGCCTCTCAGGCGAAGGACTGCAGATTGGCGATGGTGAAGTGAATTTTGTCGACCTCCTCCCGCGCCTCGTGAATCCCGGTGTCACGCTCGTGCCCGAGATCTGGATGGGGCATCATGGCGTCGGCGAAGGATTCCGTGTGGCACTTCAGCGCCTCTCCGACCTGCACTGGGCTCGTGACGTGATGGCGCGCAAGACGGATCCAGCGGCCCGCGGCGACCTTGCATCGCTCAGCCTTCGTGACACGGCGACCGTTTTCGGCGCGCTGCGCGTGATCGATGCCAACCGAATGGGCATTGCATTCGTCGTGGACGCCGCGCGCTGTGTGGTCGGTGTCGTCACCGACGGCGATTTGCGACACGCGTTCGTTCGCGGACTCGGGCTGCACACGCCGGTGGCCGATATCATGACGCGGGATTTCGTTTTCGGTACCCCGCAAATGACGCGAGAGGAAATTCGGGCGCGGCTCCCGGGGCGTACGCGCGTCATGCCGATACTCGACAGCGAGCGACGGTTGGTGGACGTCGCCAATCTCTGGACCGTGGGCGACGCGACGCCATGAGTCCACGCGGGCCATTGTGCGAGCGCTGATCGTCGGGCTCGGCTCGGTGGGGCAACGCCACGCGCGCAACCTGCGCACACTGCGTCCGGACGTCGAGTTGTTTTGCTGGCGGCAACGCAACCAGCCGGGTGCGCGCACAGAGGCCGGGGCGTGGGATCCCACGGCCGATCCGGCCGCTGCCGCCGGCGCGACAGTCTTGCCCACGCTCGACGCCGCAGTCGCCGCTGGGCCGGACGTGGCGTTCATTTGTACGCCCTCGAGTCAGCACGTGACCGAAGCGCTGCGACTCGCATCAGCTGGATGTCACCTCTTCATCGAAAAACCCCTCTCGCACTCGCTGGCCGGCGTCGCGCGCTTGCAGGCGATCGCCGCCGAACGCGCGTTGGTCGTCGCAGTCGGCAGTCAATGGCGGTTTCACCCCTGCGTCGACTATCTGCGCAGCGTGCTCTGGTCAGCTCGCTACGGACCCGTACTGCGCGCCGAGATTGATTTTTCGGAATACCTTCCCGATTGGCACCCTTGGGAGGACTACAAGCGCTCGTATGCCGCATGCTCAGACCTCGGCGGCGGCGTCATTCTGTCCCAGATCCACGACTATGACCTCGTGCACTGGCTCTTCGGGGCGCCGCGCTCGGTGATGGCGACCGGTGGCACGCTGGGTGACCTTGACGTGGACGTTGAGGATACGGTGAATGCACAGCTGGATTGCCCGGCCGCCAAGGTGCTTGTGCGCCAGACCTTCGCCGAGCACGCGCGTCGGCGCCGCATCGTCGTGACAGCAGCCGAGGCGCTGATGACCTGTGACCTGGTGGCGAACCGAGTAGTCGTGGAGCCCGACGGTGGGGGCCTCGAACTGGTGGATCACGACCGAAATGACGAGTTTCGAGCGGTGACTCAGGACTTCATTGTCGCCGTTGAGCAGCGCGGAGCGCCGCGCACTGCACTCGCGGAGGGAGCGGCCGTGCTCCGCACCGCACTCGCCGTAAAGGAATCGCTTCGCCGTCGCGCGCCGGTAACCGTCGAATGACGCGCGCGACTCCTTCGCACAGTGCGCCCTTTGCCCTCGACGGCCGCGTGGTGTTCATCACCGGCGGCGCGGGACTGCTCGGGGTACGGCACGCCACGGCGGTGGCTCGCGCTGGTGGTACACCGGTCATTGCGGACATTCGCGACGATGCGGCGCGAGCCGTGGCACACGATGTCACGACATCAACGGGCCGATTGGCACACAGTGTTCACTGCGACGTCACTGACGAAGCGAGTGTCAGTGCCGCTTTCGCCGCCGCTGAGCGGGCTGCGGGGCAGGTAGAAGTGTTGGTGAACAACGCGGCCAACAACCCGCGCGTCGAATCGGGCTCGGGCGCCTTTGCGCGCCTTGAGCAGATGACACGCGCGCGCTGGGATGGTGACATTGCCGTGGGCCTCACCGGCGCCTTCCTCTGCGCAAAGGTGATCGGCAGTGCCATGGCCGCTCGCGGACGCGGGACGATCGTCAATATCTCGTCCGAGTACGGAATCATTGCTCCCGACCAGCGCCTGTACGAGCGCCTTGGTGCTGCGCCGGCGGAGCAACCCGCCAAGCCGGTGTCCTACACCGTGGCCAAGGCTGGGCTTCATGGCCTCACGATCTACCTCGCGACCTACTGGGGCAATCAGGGAGTGCGCACGAACACGCTGGTGATTGGCGGGGTCGAGGCTGGGCAACCGCGCGAGTTCATCGACCGCGCCCGTGATCGCGTGCCGCTGGGGCGTATGGCTGCGCCGACCGACTTTGAGGGGGCGTTGGTCTTTCTCTGCAGCGACGCATCCGCGTTCATGACCGGCGCCTCGCTTGTGGTGGACGGCGGGAAGAGCGTCTGGTGAATCTCGCGCAGCGGCTCTCCGCGCTGCTCGACGAATCTCCCGGCGACGCGCGCGAGCGCGAGACCTCGGTGTTCAATCGCGTGGTGGGTTCGCGCCGCGTGGTGCTGATTGGGGCCGGCAACCTCGGCTGTCGCGCGGTCGCGGCGATGAACGCGGCGGGAGCGGCGCCAGTCGCCATTGCTGACTCCGACCAACGCCTCCACGGCACTGATGTGGCCGGCATGCGCGTGCTGCCCGTTGAGCTCGCGGTGCAACGCTTCCCTGATGCAGCGTTCGTGGTGACCATCTGGGGTGCCCGTTCGCCGCATCGCATTGCCGTGAGTGAAACACGTCTGCGGGCGCTCGGCGCATACGTCATCGTGCCCATGGCGTGGCTGTTCTGGAAATACCACACGGCGCTGCCACACTACTTCCTCGACCTTCCGCATGGCATTCTGGCGCAGCGGGGCGAGGTGGAGCGGGGCTTTGGCGCGTTGTCGGATGGTGCCTCGCGCGGCGTGTTTGTCGGGCAGGTTGAGGCGCGGCTGTCGGGCCGGATTGATCGGTTGGGTGATCCGGTCGCCGGAGAGCAGTACCTCGCCGCGGACCTCTGGCGCCCGCGCCACGACGAATGCGTGATCGATGGCGGTGCATTCGATGGAGACACCCTGCTGTCCTGGCTCCGCGAGCGAGGGCCGGCGTTTGCGAGCTGGCTGGCGATTGAGCCTCACCCAGCCAACGTCGCTGCGTTGCGCGCGACGGTTGCCACGCTGCCGGCCTCCGTGCGCGAGCGCGTGCGGACGGAATCGTTTGCCCTCGGCGCGGCGTCAGGCGCAATGGCAATGGCAGCGTCAGGTGTGGCAAACGCGGGGGCAACGCGCTCGGCCGATGACTCGGGCGGATCCATCAGGATCGGAGTTTCCGTGCGCCCGCTCGATGACATCGTCGACGATGACCAAGTGTCATTTGTGAAACTCGACATCGAAGGGGATGAGCTGGAGGCATTGAGCGGAATGCGTGGCGTTGTGTCCAGGTCGCGGCCCGTACTTGCCGTCTGCGCCTACCACCGCCAGGACCATCTCTGGCGGGTCCCCCTGGCGCTGGCCGAACTGCTGCCTGAGGCGCGTATCCATCTGCGACCGCACGGTGCGGAAGGATGGGATCTGGTTGCGTATGCGGTTCCACCGCATCGTGCGCCGTGAAGCCATCGCGTCCATGTCCGGCGTGTGGTGGCACCGCGCGCGAACTGCTCCACCAGCACCGATTCGCCCGAATCGACGGCGTCAGCGTGGTTGACGGATACGCTGTCGTGGCCTGCAACGACTGCGGAATGACGTTCGCGGACGGCGTTCCCGATCAAGCGGCGTTCGATCGCTACTACCGCGACGCATCGAAGTACACACACGTTCGCTATGCGGGCGCCGAATCGCCGGCGGATGCCGCACGGCTCAAGATCACAGCGGATGTGATCGCCGCGTTGGTGCCGAATCGTTCGGCGCGGATCCTCGATGTGGGGTGCGCGACCGGTCGCCTCAGCGTGGAACTTCGCGCTCGTGGCTTCACGAGTGTGGCCGGCATGGATCCGTCGCCAGCCGCAGTCGACGCCGCACGCCGCGTGCACGGCGTTGCGGCTGACGTCGGCACGCTTGCGGCAGCATCGTCGTCGGGCCGCACGGCCAAGCTCGTCATTCTGGTTGGCGTCCTCGAGCATTTGGTGGACATCGAGGCCACGCTCCACCACCTCCGCGGCATCGTCGAGCCCGGAGGATCCGTGTACATCGAGGTCCCCGACGTGCTCGGGTTCGCAGAGTGGCCCAACGCGCCATTTCAGGAATTCAGTCTCGAGCACATCAACTACTTCTCAGCCGCGTCGCTCGCGCGCGCGCTTGCCGGTCACGGATTCCGGCTCGCTTGGCACGAGCGGACGACGCGGCAGCAAGACGCCGCCACGACTGTCGCGACGCTGGCTGCGTTGGCCACCCGCGATGACGCGCCAACTTCTGCGGTTATGACGCCTCGTGACGATGGTTCTGCCGTGGCCATCCGACGCTACATCGCGCGTTCGACGCGCGGTGACGTTCACCTGCGTGCGCGCCTCAACGACATCGCGCGCGAACATCCTCGCGTGGTAGTCTGGGGCGCCGGAACGCTGACCCTGCGAATGCTCGCCGCGGGTTTTTTCGACCGACTGAAAATCGCGGCGATTGTTGATTCCAATCCGCGGTACCAGGGCCGCACCGTTTCTGGCGCTCTGGTCGTCTCGCCAGACGTCGTGGCGGGGCTCGGTTTGCCCGTGATCTTCTCATCTTGGGGTGGTGCGGGCGCCATGTCTGACCAGCTTCAAAACAGCAATTCTCACAAAGTGACGGCACTGGCGTTGTTCGATGAGCAACTGTCAAGATATCTGTCAACAAACTAGACACCGCGCGTGATTTTCATCACAATGTGATAGCAAATTGTAAAACTTAAGATGTTGCAGCCAAAAGGTTTACGTCCCCTATTGCATTGTCGTCATAACAGGTGTCAATATTATCACATCACGGCGCGACAGGTGTTTCTGGTGATGGTCAGTTGAGCGCCGCCGAGCGATTCGAGCCAACGAGCTGAGCCGAGGTTTTTTTGATGCGTACTTTCACAGTCAGGACGATCGCCGTTGTCGCTGCACTGTTTGTGGCGGGATGCGCACGCGTCGATCAAGTGAATGCTCCCGCGGCGCGGAACGACGCGCCTGCCGGAATCACCATGCTCGCTCCTTCTGCCACGAGTTTGATTGGTCCGCCGTCGGTTCCCGGCGCAGTGCCAGCGCCGCCGGGTATGCGCGCGTGCTTTGCGGGCGACGGCAACGGCCTCGACATCGTGAGCAACAATGTCGGCGTTGCCACCGGTACGGCGTCGTTTACGGCCGGCATTTTCGGGCAGGCGTTCGACTTTCTTGCGCTTGGCGACGGTTACACCGTTCAACCGAGCCCATCGCTCAACTTTGGCGCGAGCGGCACCGGCATCACCATGACCGCGTGGATCTTTGGGCGTGGCACGATGTTCCAGGCTGGCAGCGGGATTGTTGGTGCGGGTCCGATTGTGGAGTACAACAACGGCGCCCACATGTGGCAGCACAGCCAATTCGGCGATCCGCAGGAACTGTTCTCGAACCTGGCCGAAGGCAACGCACCGTCACAGTGGCACATTATTCGCGCGCCTGGGACGGTGCCGCTGAATGGTTGGTACCACACAGCCGTCACGTACGACAAGGGCACGGGTCTCGCCAAACTGTACGTCAACGGCGTAGAGCAGGCGTCGCAGAATTTCGGCGTCTTCAATCCGAATACCGCGACACCCCTGCACATCGGCAAGCGTGTCACGCCGATCATCGGACCTGCTGATTTCACCTTCAATGGTGCAATCGACGAGGTACAAATCTACGAGCGCGGACTGACGGCGGCCGAGATTGCGCAAATCGCCGGTGCGACGGGCACGATGTGCGTACCGCCGCCGGTCTCATTCGAAGTCATGGCGATGCCGCCGGTGAACGCGGAGAGCGGCGTGCCGCTCAGCCCGCCGCCGACGGTGGCCATCCTCGATGCGAACAACAACGTCGTGTCCAACGCGACGACGCTCGTGACGGCGACGATCGTGTCGGGTACGGGCACGCTCATTGGCACGACGGCGGTCAATGCCGTCAACGGCATCGCGACTTTTGACAACCTCGCTGTGGCGGGCGATGCGATCGTGACGATCGGGTTCGGCGCCGCGGGCCTTCCGCCGGAGCCGGGCACGGTGACGGTGTCGTTCCCCATTACGACGGTTCAGGTGCCGCGCCAGCTCGGCATCGTCACGCAGCCGGGCGGGGTGCCAAGCGGTTCACCGCTCGCGCCGCAGCCTATCGTCGAAATTCGTGACGCCGCAGGTCTTCGAATTCCGGGCACAACGCTCCCGATTAGTGCCGCACTCTCGGCTGGGCCAGGGGCGCTTTCCGGAACCACTACGGTGGCCGCGGTCGATGCGCGCTCGACATTCACCAACCTGGTGATCACGGGTGCCGGCGCCGCCACGCTGACGTTCAGCTCGGGCGCCCTCGTTCCGGTCACCTCCGACGTCATCACAATCGCTGGACTGCCTGCGTCCCACCTCGCCATCCTCACGGCGCCTGCTGGCGCGGAGAGTGGCGTGGCGTTCACCACGCAGCCCGTGATCGAAGTGCTGGCCGCTGACGGTACTCGCGCCAACACAGCGACGGGCACAGTCACGGCCCAAATCCTGACGGGGTCGGGCACACTCGCCGGCACAGTCACAGTACCGATCGTCAACGGCCTCGCGAGCTTCGCGAACCTCCAGATCAATGGTGTGGGGTCATTCACACTGCGCTTCACGTCGGGCACGCTGACGCCGGTGACGGCGCCGGCCCTCACGACTGTGCAGACCGTGCGCCAACTGGTCATCACCTCTGGCCCGGCCGTCATCACGTCGGACGTGGTGATGAACCCGCCGTTTGTGTTGGAGATTCGCGACGCTGCGGGCATTCGCATCGCGAACTCAGTCGACACCGTTCGGATGAGCCTGATTTCCGGTGCCGGCACGCTCATCGGCGACCGGTCCGTCGCGGCCGTCAACGGTGTGGCAACGCTTTCCAACGTGACCGTCATGGGCGGGTCCAGTTCGGTCGGATTCAACTTCTGGGTACTCGACGCCAACACTGGCCTGACGCTGCCGGCGTTCGCGTTGTCGAACGTCGTTACTGTGCTGGCAAACAACACGCTCCCCGCGAGCCTTGGGGTTGTGACGCAACCCAACGGTGCCGAAAGCGGCATTGCATTGACCTCGCAGCCGAGCGTGGAAGTGCTCAGCGCGGCCGGTACGCGGGTCACCACGGCCACAGGGACGATGACTGCCGCGCTGCTCTCGGGCACTGGCACGCTGGTGGGAACGGTGACGGCGCCAATCGTCAACGGTCTCGCAACCTTCACCAACCTGGCGGTGAACGGTTTCGGCTCCTTCACGCTGCAGTTCACCTCCGGTGCACTGACGCCGGTGAACTCGAACCCGTTCACGTCGGTTCAGGTCGTGCGCTCCGTGGCGATCCTGGCAGGCCCGACATCAACGACGTCGGGCGCGACGATGGCGCCGGCATGGGTCGTCGAGTTGCGTGACGGCGCGGGGCTCCGCGTGGCCACCTCGACGTACCTGACGACAATGACCGTGGCGTCGGGCGGCGGATCGCTTTCGGGAACGCTGAATGTGAATGCCGTGGCCGGCGTCGCCACGTTTTCGGGCGCTGTCCTCACCGGGGGCACGTCGCCCGCCACGTTCCGGTTCCAGGTGACTGACGCCGCGTCGACGATCAAGCCGAGTGTTATCAGCGGACCGGTGGTGGTGATCACTGCGCCGCCGCCGCCCCCTCCCACGCTTTTGGCCGGCATCATTCGTCAGGGACCGAAATTCAATGCTGGCGATATCGAAGGATCGCTGCAGATCCTGAATGCCGACGACGTGACCTTCAATGGAAACGTGCGCATGAACGGCACCCTGTATCTGCAGGGCATGCCCACCGTTCGCTTGACCGGCCAGTCCGCGATTACGAACACCACCGACGGCACCGGCAGCGCCACGCCGACCAGCCACACGCTGCGGATGAACGGTCAGGCAAGCCTCACGACGCTCACACGCCGCACGAACCCGACGGTCATGCCGATTGTGGCACCGCCGGCAGTGCCGGTCGGTACGCGCAGCGTGGTGGTCAACAGCGCGTCTGATCCGATCGGGGCCTGGGCGACCGTCCGCAACTTTACGATGTCCGGTAATGCCGGCACGGTCGCCATGCCTGGCGGCGCATACGGCGACGTGACCGTCAGCGGCCAGAACACGCTCGTGCTCGGTGTGGCCGGTGCGACGACGCCAACCGTCTACAGCTTCCAGAAGCTCGCGATCAACGGTGGCTCGACGGTACGCGTGGTCGGACCGGTGGTCGTAACGGTCGGCAACCACCTGGCGCTGCACGGCAGCCTTGGTGCCGCTACGAACGCGGAATGGCTGCTGCTGAAGGTTTACCGTGAAGACTTCACGTTGAATGGCGGCAGCAGCTTCAACGGCATTGTGATCGCGCCGGACGGAACGGTCACGGTCAATGGGAACAGCTCGTTCATTGGCGGCCTCGCCGCGGACGATCTCACGCTGAACGGCAACCACGTCTTCCGCATTACGAAGGCTGTGCCCACGCCGTAGGAGCGTTCGGCCGACGACCAGGCTCGTTGAGCTTGCACGCGGGG
>Ga0207952_1001059_pt1 | contig 13779 bp, 9 predicted proteins | sample SubbioR12Aug_8Ca_FD_184831 | JGI IMG/M metagenome (GOLD analysis project Ga0207952, IMG submission 184831) | Serpentinite rock and fluid subsurface biosphere microbial communities from McLaughlin Reserve, California, USA - CR12Aug_8Ca (SPAdes) | ecosystem: Environmental > Terrestrial > Deep...
TTTGTCCATTACTATCCTTAGTTCTAATGGTTCCTGGTATATCTCGCTTATTATTCTAACCTGTTCAGGATTATAGTTTCCGGGATAAATTTTTCCTTCGTGTGTGCCATTATAGGTGCAAGGGATAACATACGTTACGCCTTGGTCTATCAAATATTTAAAGTCATCTTTTATTCTTTTAAACAGCGGAGGGAAAGTAACATAACTTACCAGCACTTCAAATCCTTTACTTTTATACAGATGATAATTTTCTATGAATTTTTTAAGGCTTTTATCGTTATGATGAGGGATATGAAGTGATGCATTAATTACAATAATGTTTTTTGGAGAAACCTGTTCGGCAAAAGCAACTGTATTTTTATTGTAAAAATTGGTTGAAATCTGAATGTGATGGTCCTGTAACATCAGGTTCATCAGCTCAATAAAATTAGGATACAGCATAGGTTCACCACCGGCAATAAAAAGGTGCCATTGACGTCCTGTTTTTTTAAAGGCTTCATAAACCTGCTGAGGGCTTAAACGCCCTACGGCATCATTTTCTTTATCAAACTTTGGGAAGAAGCAATAAGAACATCCGAAATTGCAATAATCATTTATATGCCACAGCATCCTGTTTTCCATCTTCTTAAGCCTGCGAAAACGGTAAGCTTCATTTTCTATCATATTAATTTTTTTGTATTTGGGTTGAAAGATAATTATTTTCCTGCAAATTCTTTAAAGAACACCGCTATTTCCTTAGTATTTTTTCCATCTAAGAAGTGGTGGATGCGTTCGGGGCTATAATTATTAATTACTTTAAGGACGCTGTCAGTTCTGTCAGCTGGTATTTCGGTCAGCATATCTTTAATCTTCAATATCATTTCTTTTTTAACATCATCCCTTTTCAATTCACCCGAGTTCATGATTTTTGTTTCCAGCCGCTGCATTAAATCTCCTTCAATGTGTATTTCTTCCGATGAATGAATACTGTTTTTTCTCCAACTTTCAATATCGTCAATAAGTCCTTTAAACCGTTTGATGTTGTCATCAGAACGAGGTGATGTTGTATCAAATTTTTCAAGGTTATATTGCTCAATAATTGTTTGCAAATATTCGGGTTTACTGTAGGTAAGGGCTAATGTAAAAGGCCTGTCAACATAAACAAAGTTGATGGAGACATTTTTTTCATTCGCAAAACGCACCACTTCTGGAATTCTGCTCCAATTCACTGTTAAGGGACATACAGGTATGTTAACAGGCAGATTTTTCCGGTTCCCGTATTCCCTGAACCATTCAAAATTTTCCATCACAATTTCAAAATTCGAGTTACGCCTGATTAATTCGTATGTTTCTTTATGAACCGAATCAATAGAAACATTTATTCTGAATCTGCCCCGTTCCATCATGGCTTTTATTTTATCATTCAGTGTTGTTCCATTGGTTACAACGCTAATGATGATTTCGGGATTAATGGCAAGCATTTTTTCCCAGATTTTAAAATATATAGGAATTAGAAACGGCTCTCCTCCTGAAAAAACAGCTTCCTTTAAAAAAGGGATATAGGGTTCTAATTCAGTTACAAATTTTTCGTCATACTGTTTTTTTAATGGTGGAAGATTTTCATTTTTACGTATAGAAGACGAAAGCAGTGAGTTGCACATAACACAGGCCAGGTTACAGGTGTTCTCAAGGCAAAACTCCATTATTTTAGGACGTTCGGGGTTGTAAGGATAAAAGCTGTCGTAATTAACTGCTTTTACGCCCGAAAAATTTTTTGAATGAATTTGGTCGTGGCACACGGAACAATCGTGTTGTAATTTGTTTTGCGAAACGTTTTCCCTGAGCAAGTTAAATGCTTCACTTTTCCAAATATCATCGATGGAATTATTCGCTACGCTAACCGATGTTTTTTTATTTAAACAGCAAACATTTGCATATCCGTCAATATTAAAATTTACCGAAGTCCAGGGAGCAAGACATGGTGGTGAAGAAGCCGGAACTTTGCGTGTTAAATTATAGGAATTGAAAACATTTTCTTCCCCCACTACAGATTCCCCTGATTCAAGTCTATCAGAAAATTTAAATCGTTTCAGGACTTTATCAATCAAAGAAATACCCATTCAGATGACAGAATTTAATTCATGCAAAGCTACTAAAAAGTTCATGAGCTGTTTTGTGTTAAATGAATGAATTACAATTACAGCTAAGTGTTTAGCTTTGCGAATTAATAGAAAAAGAAATTAATGTTGAAAAAGAGAATTATTCTGTTCGCAATATTTTTGGGGTATCTGTTTTTTACTTCCTGTGGTGATTCAAAGAAGAATCAAGGTATTAATCCTGTTAATTCAACAAAAAATATCATTTTATTGGCTGATACAACGAAACCAATGTCCATTGAGATTGAAAACAAAGGGAAATGCACTTCAAATTTCTCCATCAAGCTTAACAGTGGTTTTTACCTGGATGAAAATGAAATGATTGAAGAAATAAAGAATATGCCATCTGAGTATAAAGGAGAACCTTTGGAACGCAAAGCCTGGAGATATGTGATGGAAAATATAAAATTCAGTAAATCACTTACTTCAGAAAAATGGCAGCCCTCTGCGGTGCTGATGGTAAATTCATTTGGCAATGGTTTATGCAGTGATTTAGCGTTATTGCTCAGTCAGACCTGGAAAAAATTAGGGTTTCAATCGAGGGTTTGGGGATTGGATGGACATGTTGTTCCCGAGGTTTTTGCAAACGGAAGATGGCAAATGTATGACCCGTCCCATGGCATTTATTATATCAACACAAATAAAGAACCGGCAGGAGTGGAAGAATTAGCCCAACATCCGGAATTTATCACCAACCCGATTGAAAGAAATGCAAGAAATAACCGAAGTCCTTTTTCAATGGTGATAGGCACTTCCGAAGCAATGGCTGAGTTATATTCAACTGCATCAAATAATTCTGTAGATAGCTGGCATGATACTATACCTGATCTCAACAACTTGATGTTTTCATTGCCTGGCGGTGCAATAATGAGGTTTCCTGTCTCAAACCGGGCAATTGCAACATACAAGTCTTTTATATTGCCGGAGTATTCATTTCTTTCAGTTAATGTTAGTTCAACTAACGTTACAGAACTTGAAATTCCTCTCGTCTTATATGCCATTGAAGGGCGAGGAAAGGTATTAATAGACAGTGTGGAATTTCAAATTGGTTCAGAAGAACTGAAGAATTATTTAAAAAATTTATCTGTTTTTCATCAACAAATTCTTTTTTCGGGTGAGCCTTTCAACGCAACAGCCTATTACCTTATAAACAAACGAAACCTTTCATTCAAAACAAAAAACAACTTAATTCTTTCCGGTATAGGAACAGATAGCCTTTTCTCCAAAATTTCAAACCCTGAGATCACAGAAGAACAAAGTTGTTTTTCTTTAATGGATAGTATAATAATGGACCAGTTAAAAACATATCAGGATAACCGCGAAAAATATAATAAGCAGCTAGCGCCTTTCCGTTCCAGTGCTTTTAAAATTGAAAATACTATTGGCATGGCAAATGTTTTTATCGGGTTTGATAAAAAATTAAACGGCTCTCAGAAGAAGGAATTGTTGTCACTTTTTGAAGAAAAAACAAAAAAAATCTTGACAAAAGTATCTGCAAAGGGTAAGCATCCCGATAAGATTTTAAAATTATTGTCCGATCCGGGTGTAGTATTAGTGGCACTCACTTATATGAGATATTGTAATGAAGAGGAATTAATGAAACTTTTTCTTTGAGCGATAACCTTTAATGATGAGAAGTATCATTCATTCACTCTATTTATTTTATCAATCTGTAAGGCCTGCAGCCTGGCGACATAGCTTTTTCCCTTTTATAGCAGGGCTGAGTTATTTGTGGTTGTTTTTATTTGCAATACCCCCGTCTGCAGATTCAATCTGGTTGCTTGTATTATTTTTTATTACAACATCAGGCTTTGCAGGAACAGGTTTTTTCATCAATGATTTTTTTGACATAACAATTGACGCTAAAGCAGGCAAGGTTAACAGAGTTTCCAAGCTTTCTTCCTCAAAAAAAATAATTCTGTTCATCAGCATTATTACAATTGCTTTGCTTCCCTGGGTTTGGCTTCCTGCCAATGTTTTCTCCTGGGTGTTAATCGGAAGTCAGTTTCTGTTATTTCTTTTGTATTCATTACCTGTTATTCGATTTAAAGATATCTGGTATTTATCGGGCGTAACTGATGCCTGTTATGCTTATGTTATTCCATTGCTGCTTTCCTGTAATACATATATGTTATTTAGTGGCGGCACACTTGACAGCGGAATTTTTTTGGTGGGTGCTTCCATGTTTTTTGCCGGTTTTAGAAATATTTTAATTCACCAGATTGATGATATTCCAAATGATGAAAAAGCAGATGTAATTACATTACCACAGAAAATTGGACTTAAAAAAACTACTTCCCTGTTGTGGATTTGCTTTCTTTTCGAAACCTGTTTATACCTTGGTTTTTTAATTAATAATGCGTTGCATCACCAGTTATTTCTTACAGTCAGCATTCTTTATCCTTTGATTATTGGTATCAGTTTTTTCAAAAAATTCCGTAAACAAAAAAAACCGGGAATAATAATCATGAATCGTGTCAACGACCATTTTTACCAGATATGGATGCCTTTATTGTGCTTGTTCTTTTTGATAACGGTTGATATAAGATGGTCTATACTCTTCTTTTTGCACCTGCTGTTCCTGGTTCCCGGGCATGTTTATGTCTCTTTTGTTGTAATGGGCAAGAGGCTGACAATACAATCTGTTTTTTTGTTCAGAAGAGTTATTGGTCAATTATGGTACATTGCCAGTTTGGTGGTGAATAATTCAATTTATTATTTCCTTCGCTTTTTTGGTATTGACCTGGTGAAAGAGAATAAATCTGCTTTGGAATATTTTAAATTTTTTTTTAGAAAGAAGTAATGTGCGGAATTTCAGGATATTTTGATTTAGAAAACACTGTATCAGAAGAAATTATTCACCGGATGAATATTTCGCTAAAACATCGCGGGCCAGATGATTCGGGTATTTATTTATCTGATGATAAACACAGTGCGTTAGGACATACACGGCTTTCGTTTTTAGATTTATCACCCAAAGGCAAACAGCCTTTGAAAAACAATTCGGGTAACATAATCATATCTTTAAATGGTGAAATTTATAATTATCTTGAACTGAAAAATGAATTAAAAAATGAGTACCGGTTTGTAACAAATACTGATACCGAAGTTGTTTTGGCAGGCTACCAAAAGTGGGGAATAGATGTGGTGAATAAATTAAACGGCATGTTTGCATTTGCATTGCTGGATATACAAAACAATTCATTGTATTTAGTGCGCGACCGCTTTGGCATTAAACCACTGTATTATGCAGCAAATGATAAACAATTGGTTTTTGCTTCAGAACTGAAAGCCATTATTGCAACTGATTTGATTCCCAAAGAAATTGATTATTCTTCTTTTTGTGATTATTTTGTTTACCGATATATCCCTTCACCAAAAACAATCTGGAAAGATATTTCCAAAATTCCTCCGGCTCATTACCTGAAATTTGATACTCAAAACCTTTCCTGCTCAACTGTTGAGTATTGGAAACCTGATTTTTCAAGCAAGAATCAAAACGAAAAAGAACTTGTTGAAGAGGTTGATAAACTACTGCTTGAGTCTGTGAAAATGCATACCCGTGCAGATGTTCCCATTGGTTTGTTTTTAAGCGGTGGCTACGACAGCAGCGCATTAGCATATTATTCAAACAGGTTTAGATACATACCCAAAACATTTTCAATAGGGTTTAAGAACTGGAACGAGAGCGAGCATCAATATGCCGCTTTGGTGGCTGAAAAATTTAAGTTTGAAAATGATTTTGAACTGGCAGATGAAAACAGTCTTCAACTGATTGACAAAATGCCGCAGGTGTATGATGAGCCAATAGCCGATATTTCAATTATCCCTACTTATATGGTAAGCGGCCTTGCACGTAAAAAAGTAAAAGCGGTTATGGGGGGCGAAGGAGCTGATGAAATCTTTGGCGGATATACCTGGCAAAAAGATTTTTATAAGTTGATTAATGATGTTACTGCAAAAGAAAAAATAAAAAGATGGTTTAATCCCATTGATACTGTAGCTTATTATGCTGAAGCGATGGCTATGGGTTGCTTTGGACAAAACGAATTGCGTGAACTATTGCAACCGGAATATCACCGCCACATACCAGAAGATATTCATTGGTTTTTCAGAAAACATTTTAACAAAAAATTAAGTCCTTTAAAATCCATTCAATACATGGATATGAAATGTTTTATGGGTGAAATGGTGTTGGTTAAAATTGACCGCGCTTCCATGGCTAATTCACTGGAAGTCCGCGTTCCGTTTTTAAATTATCTCTTATATGAAAAAGTATTTTCATTGAATGAACGTAACTATTTCAAGCCTGATACAACTAAGTTCTTATTACACGAAAACATAAAAACCAATTTACCTGAAAAAATATTGAGCAGAAAGAAACAAGGCTTTGTAGGCCCTAATGACTATTATATGAATGTTGAATGGTACAGGTCAATACTTGAAAACAGTAAATTGGCTGAAGCCGGTATTATTAACAGGGAATTTATTGCAGACAAACTGAATGAAAATGATTACTGGGTGTTGTGGAAATTGGCTGTAATGGAAAAATGGTTTAATGAATGGAAGAATTAAATAACACTGAGGCTATTTAACCTATGATTGAAAATGTATTTGTATTTGTTGCCTGTGGTGCCAAGGAGCATATTGATACGCTGCACTTTTCGTTAAATGCTTTAAAATGTTTTTCAGAAACCCCGGTTGTTGTGGTCACTGACAGCAGCAGAAATGAAATTCCTGTTTTGCACACCAACGTAATTGATATAAAAACTTCTGAAAATTTCACTCATCACCAGGCAAGTATCATTCTGAAAACAAGCCTTCATAAAATTTTGCCTTCAGGCACTAATTATTGTTACCTCGATTCAGATGTTATTGCTGTTGATATTAATGTTGACAAAATTTTTCTTCAGTTTGTTTCTCCAATAACATTTGCCCGCGACCATTGCCGTTTAGATGAGTTCAGCCATTTCGCAGTTAATTGCAATTGCAAATCAATTTATGAAAATGATATAAAAAGATTTCATGAAGCGAATAAGCGCTATGACGAAACACTGGGAAAAGAATATCTCGCAATTTTAGATGAGCTGGATGAGCTGACACAAAAAAACAAACGCAATAAAATTGTTTACTTTTTACATTGGATTAAGTATTACCTCCATAAAAATTATTATGCTGTTAATGGCAATTACAGGCTTGAAAAAAAAACCGGAAAATGGTTGAACAGCAGCAATGAATACATTGACGAAAAATACGACCGCCACAACTATATTTACGAGCAAACCGGGTTAACCTGGAATGCAAAAATTAATTCATATATAACTAATAAAGGGAATGACATTTTCAGCCTGAAATGCACACACCTGCACGAGCAAATAAAAAATGATGTTGGTGTGCAGGTACAACCTGATAATTGGCAACACTGGAATGGCGGAGTATTCCTGTTCAATAATAATTCACATGATTTTATGGATTTCTGGCACAATGCAACACTTTCTGTTTTTGAAAACAAAGCCTGGAAAACAAGAGACCAGGGAACGCTTGCAGCCACCGTTTGGAAATATGGACTTCAACAACATCCCCTGCTTCCTATTGAATTTAATTTTATTGTTGACTATAACAGCGAGGGGCTTGAATACATCTCTGATTTGAATTTTAAAACAGGAGCTAAAATTATCAAGCCGCACTTTTTGCATGTTTTTCATCATTTTGGCGATAAAGAATGGGCAGTGTGGCGCGATGTGGAAAAACTATTAGTTGCCACTGAAAAGTAGTGCAAATGAATAATCTCCGATTAACTTTGTCGGTTATTTTATTTTATGAAGAAGGTTTTAATTACCGGAGTTGCGGGTTTCATCGGGTTTCATTTAGCTAAAAAATTGCAGAACAAGTTTATTGTTCACGGAATTGATTTTTTCAATCCGTCTGAAGACAGCATTTACGCGCAAAGGTTAGTGCAAATCAACTCGTTCATTGAATACAACCATTGCGACATCAGAAACTATGCTGAACTGCTGAAGGTAATAACGGATATTAAACCGGATTTTATCATTCATTTTGCAGCCTGCACCGGTATTGCAAACTCAGCGCTGCAACCTGAATTGTATTATGATACCAATGTTAAAGGGTTTCAAAATATTCTGGATGTATGCAGGGAGTTGAAGATTGATAAATTGTTTTATGCCAGTAGCTCATCAGTTTATAATGAAAATGAATCAGTAGTTTTCAAAGAAGAAAATGTGGGAGAAAATCAAATGTCGTATTACGGAACTACAAAAAGACAAAATGAAAAACTTGCAGATGAATATTCATCGCAATACGGAATAAACTGTGTAGGTATGCGGTTTTTCACTGTTTATGGTTCGTGGGCAAGGCAAGACATGGCAGCATGGAAATTTATGAATGCGCTTATTATTAGCGGGCCGGTTGTTCTTTATAACGGGGGAAATGTGCATCGCGATTTTACGCATGTTTCTGATATTGTGGAAAGTGTTTCGCGCCTGATTGATGCTTATTTGCCCGGGAAATCAAAAGGCATTCATGAAATTTATAATGTAGGTAAAGGTTCTCCCGTTTCGGTGAAAGAATATTTGCTTACTATAGCTGAAAATCTGGGTGTGAAACCTGAAATGATTTACAAGCCTTTGCCTGCAAATGAGTTGTCTTTTACACATGCAGACACTACAAAACTGTTCAGTAAAACAGGCTATAAACCCCAGCGCACACTTCAGGAAGGAGTAAAAGAAATGACCGATTGGTTTCTTAAATACAGGCAGGAAAAATGAACACAATGATAGTCATCGTTTTGCTGATTGTTGTTGCAATGTTGTATGCACAGCGCAGTCCGCGCTGGGTTTATGAAGCGCTGATTCAACCTGTTCTGTCTAAAATTGTCAACTATACTGTTTACTATTTCCGCAGGTCTGTTTTGTTTCAAAGTATTGAAAAGGCAATGCGTGAGCATTATCCTGATTTTGCTAAAAAAGAGCGGAGAAAAGAAAAAATGAAAAGCCTCACAAATATTGCCGTGGTCAATAAAAATAGGAATAAATATTCCGAAACATTTATTGATTTAAAAATAAAAGGGCTTAAAAATGCAGGGTATTATGTTCACCAATTGTATGGCGGATATTTCCCCACTTCCGAAGTTCATGAAAATCATCTGCTGACTGACAGCGTGATTACGCTAAAGTTTATTGAAGGATGGGAACTGTTCTGGAACAAAGGAAAAAGTTATTACCTGAAAAAAGCATTCAGAAATTATTTAACACAGAACAATGTAAAAATTGTTCTAGCTGAATTTGGTACTTGCGGGGTAGAAGTATATGATGAGTGTAGAAAAGCAGGTATCCCGCTGATAGTTACTTTCAGAGGTTACGATATTCATCACCGTGAAATTTTTGAAGCCAACAGTGAGCAGTATAAAGAAATGTTCGCCTACAGCTCAAAAATCATTTGCGTTTCAAATGATATTTTAAATAAAATAAACAGCATTTACAGGCTTGAAGATAAGTTGATGTATCTGCCTTCTCTTATAGATTTGAATTTGTTTGCATACAGCGACCATTCAAAAAATCCACCAGTATTTTTATTTGTGGGCAGGTTTTCCGAAACCAAAAGCCCGCACCTTGTTATTCTTTCGTTTCATGAAACTTTAAAAAAAATTCCTGAAGCAAAGCTGGTGATGATTGGCAGAGATGGGGGAGGAGAGCTTTTTGAAGCTTGCCAGATACTTGCAAAGGCGCTGGACATTGATGGTAAAATTGAATTTAAAGGTGTGCTTTCACCGCAACAGGTTTTTGATGAAATGAAAACAGCACGCGTATTTGTTCAGCACTCTTTAACAACACCTGTTAATGGAGATAAAGAAGGAACCCCCGTATCGGTGAGGGAGGCAATGGCTTGCGGATTGCCTGTTGTGGCCACAAAACACGCGGGAATTGCAGAAGTGATTGAGCAGAATAAGACCGGTGTGCTGGTTGAAGAATATGATTACCTTTCAATGGCAAAAGAAATGGAAAGGGTTTGCAAAGATGATAACCTGGTTTATTCGTTAGGTAAAAATGCCTCAGAATCCATCCATCAAAATGAGTTGATAAAAAATAATATTAAGATATTAGCCGCTGAAATAGAAAAATACAGATTGAGATAAATGAAGAAAGCAATAGTATTGGGGGCCGGTGGTTTTATCGGTTCTCATTTGGTAAAAAGGCTTAAAAAAGAAGGTTTTTGGGTAAGAGGGGTTGACCTTGTTTTGCCCGAATATTCACCAACCGAAGCTGATGATTTTGTAAAAGGCGACCTGCGGAATTATGATTTTGTTGAAAGCGTAATTGCCGAAAACACCGATGAGCTCTATCAGCTGGCTGCAGATATGGGCGGAGCCGGTTATATCTTTACCGGTGAGCACGATGCAGATATCATGCACAACTCGCTGCAGATAAATTTGAATGTTGCAAAGGTTTCGGTTGCCAAAAAAGTGAAAGCTGTTTTTTATTCTTCTTCGGCCTGCATTTATCCCGAATATAACCAGACCGACCCCGATAACCCTAAATGTTCTGAAGATTCAGTTTACCCTGCCGCGCCCGATAGCGAATACGGCTGGGAAAAATTGCTGAGTGAGCGCCTGTATCTTTCTTACAAAAGAAATTACGGGTTGAATGTAAAGATTGCCCGCTACCATAATGTTTACGGTCCCGAAGGCGCATGGAACAATGGAAAAGAAAAAGCCCCTGCAGCCCTTTGCCGCAAAGTTGCAGAAGCAACCGATAGCGGAACAATAGAAATATGGGGCGATGGAAAACAAACCCGTTCGTTCCTTTACATTGACGATTGCCTTGACGGAACAACACGCCTCATGCGGTCTGATAAAACCGGACCGTATAACATTGGTTCTGAAGAAATGATCTCCATCAATGATTTTGCAAAACTGATTATGAAGGTTGCCGGCAAAACACAGCGCATAAAAAATATTGCCGGCCCCACCGGGGTTCGCGGAAGATGTTCAGATAATACGCTGGTTAAAAAAGAACTGAGCTGGAAACCCGGCTATAAGCTGGAGCAGGGAATAAAACTGAACTACGACTGGATAAACTCGCAATTGTCTGTTTACACAATACCCGCTCAGGCAGAAGACAAACAACAATAGCTGCCCATGTCTTTTCAGCCGCAGATAGATTATGCCAAAGTTTTTAAACTGCTGGCGGCAGTGGTTGTATTAATTTTTTGCGGGAGTATTTTTCTCCATAAATACGGAACTTTTTTATTTAATACTTCTTATCTGGATTTTAAAATCTGGTATCCAAAGTATCATTTATATGTTTATGCCGGGGTCCGTTTTTTAACTTTTTTGACAGGTGTCTTATTAATATACATAGCATGGTTATTTAAACAGTATTTTAATGAGACATTAAAAGCGCTGAATTTTTTTTCAACCCAATTCAAACAAGAATCATTTGCCGGATGGCATTCGGCAGAATTTGTCCGCCCGAAATACGCCCGGAAATTTTTTATTTTTCAGTTTTGCTCTCTTATTGTTGCAATTTTATTGTATTACCTGATTCAATTTTCGGGTATTAATGAGGATGGGTTTCAATTACAGTTGTTGTTAAGCAGAATTTATATTTTAACGGCTCTGTTAGTTTCACTGGTATTTTTTATTTACAATACTATATGGACAACAGGAAAGTTGAAAGAATTTTTTTTTACACCTGCTTCGCCCTACAACCTGGCTGTTTACAGAATTGTATTTTTTTCATTATTGGCGATTAACTACGTGTCGTATGCACGAAGTAAAATAATATACATAGAAAGCAAACCTCGAGAATCATTGCCTTTCATAGGTTGGTTTATTGATATACTACCTGTTACAAAACAATTATATCTATATGCCTGTATAGCCGGTATAGTATGTTGCACTTTTATTGTCATAGGTTTGCGCACTCGCATTTTTCTGTTCATAAATGCTGTGTTGGTTTTTTACATTATTGCAACTCCTAATTTTTACGGAAAAATTTGGCATTCGCAATTACCGATATGGATTTCATGGTATTTGATGTTTGCCCCGGTAGCGGATGTTTTTTCGTTAGACAGGCGCTTTTATAATAAAGACCAGCCCTTGTATCAATCTCCCGGTTTCACTTTTCCTGTAAGGATTATATGGCTGCAATTGGGTTTTGTTTATTTCTGGGCGGGCTTTTATAAATTGTGGGACGGTGGTTTTGAATGGGCTTTGGGCGATAGCATGATTAACCAGGTTCGGCTGGAATGGTTTGAGCATTTTGATGAAATACCCGTCCTCCGCGTTGATAATTACCCCGTGTTGCTTTATGTGGGTGGCATAGCTGTTATCTTCTTTGAGCTGACATTTTTTCTGTGGCTGTTTCACAAACGATGGAAATACCTGAGCATTGCGGGAGGCTTGCTCATGCACAATATAATAGGCGCTTTCATGTATATTAGGTTCAAGCCCCTGCAATGGCAGTATATTGTTTTCATAAATTTTGAGAAGGTAATCCGCTGGCTAAAAAAACTCATCCCTTCCCTGCCCTACCAGCCCGTTATTACACAACTGCAGACAGGCATCAGCAAAAAGATGCTTGTCTTTTCGCTGTTCATTTTCGGAATGAATTTTATTTTCGGAATGTTTTGCATCAGCTCATTTCCATTTTCGGTTTACCCAACGTATTCCGAAATTGTTGAATCGGAAAAAGAATACCTGCATTATACCATTATTGATAAAGAACTTAAAGATGTTGATGTGTGGGAGATGGGTAAAGAAAATGAATTCATCTGGGAAAATTTCACCCGGCTTGAGTATGCAATTATTAAAAATTACAGAAGCAAAAATAAATTGGACTCAACAGCTATATACAATCAGTGGAGGTGGTGGACCAATGAAATTGATTCGCTGAACTTTGCCGACACGGTTGATGTGTATATTTACAAACGATCTTTAAATCCTGATTCTGCCAAACTGTTTTTGAATAAAGATTTTTTAATCAGAATCTATCCTCAGAACAATCTTACTGCAAGAAAAACTGCAAATTGAAAATCAATAGAAACAGAGACCTTGTAATTTTCAGTGCAGTAAACCTGCTTTTTATTATTTCTTTCAAAATCATTTTTGATTTGAGAAGTTTAGGTGTTTATTCATTGAGTGAATTAAAAAATATTTATCACAGACATTATGAAACACTCTATTTGCTGGCTCAAAAAACTTCCTTTTTGTTTCTGCTATGGCTAATTTTATTTCTTCTGATAAATGGGTTCTTTGTAGTTTATTACGCCAAATCTTATAATAAAGTCCGGGAAGTGATTTTATTTTCAACTGTATTCATTCTTTCATTTATCGGAGCTGAGTTTATATTGCGCAAATTTAATTTCAAGCCGGGAATTCATACCTATGTAAGGTATTTTACTCCGGTTGATTCACTTTATTCTTTAGATGGATTTACTACTGACTCACTTGGAATTACGAAAATTGATTTAAAGGCAAGACAAAAAGTTTGTGAAAATATCATCGCAAAAAACTCCTTTTACGAAAAAACACAGGTTCATGAAGTTTTTTGTCTCGCCCGCGGAACCCTGGAATTAATGTACGGAACTGTTGATAATAATCTTGCAGGAATGGTCAGAAGCCTGA
>Ga0207952_1001060_pt1 | contig 13772 bp, 15 predicted proteins | sample SubbioR12Aug_8Ca_FD_184831 | JGI IMG/M metagenome (GOLD analysis project Ga0207952, IMG submission 184831) | Serpentinite rock and fluid subsurface biosphere microbial communities from McLaughlin Reserve, California, USA - CR12Aug_8Ca (SPAdes) | ecosystem: Environmental > Terrestrial > Deep...
AAACTCCCCCAATCGAAGAAATATTTTTACATATCTTGCGAGCTTCTTCCCATAAATCTCTCCAAAGCACCTGAGATCGGTCTTTTCCACCAAGGTTAGGGGGTCAATATCTACCAGTATAGTTCCGCAAATGTGAAGTTATTTGTTGCGTTTGGTATAATTCCCAAGAAGCCGTTTCTGAAAAACAAACACTCTAACTACTCGATTTTTTTGCCAATACGAGCCTCTAGACATCTATTCTAGATTCTACGCACTCTAGTCGCTCCAATGAGTGAATATTTATTCAAACAGCAAAACTCAACTAGCTCATTATAAATAATTTGACGAAAGTTGATGAATAAATATGCGCACAATGCTACCATTTAGTCATGTTTACGATATTGAAATATACCTCTATCCATCCAGTTTGCAGGAGCGGCTGTTCCTCTGCTAAGAGTCGTCGCCATCGGGCGTAACCCGCATCTAATCTTTTTTTAATTTATTTTTTGTCATTTTCACCAAATCAATTAAGAGGGTTTTATATGTCCATGCAATCAATTCATAGTATTTTATTTTCTATTACAAAATTAAATGAGAAAGCATACCAATTAGACACGGTTTTTTTGGATGCAACAGCCAGTTCAGTATCCAAAAAAACCGCTGTTTTTATTCAGCAAAAACCTTTGGGACCAGACCAAACATTGGATGTCTATTCCCAGAATGGAAAGTGTTGCGATCCCCCGTCAAATCTTTTCAAAAACAAACACCTGCAACTGTTGACAAGTCAAGATGAGATTGGAATCAAAAGCGCTGCGCAAAAAATGCAGACAGTAGAGTCCCTGGGGCTGTCTGTACTCGTTCTGGACATGAAAGATGAGAATGCAAGTTATTTAGATCGGGAATCCATCATAGAAGCTGAAGAAACCATTTGCGATTTCTACAAGCAACCAAGCGTAGATCCAGGTTATCTAACAAGAGCCAAAAAAGTTCACGCTCTGTTTCAGACAACCCTTCCTCTTGACTTTGTCCTTTGTGAAGGAGCTCTAAAGTGCAATATTCTAAAAAACTTTTCAGAACCCGAGGCCGAGTTTCTTTTACATACAAAAAAAGGAGCCATCGCCTTTTGTCAATACGCTGAATTTTACATGAACAGTTTTAAATTTGGCCAAGAGACAAGAGATTCTTTTGCTGAAGACTATTTCAGGCCTGTTTCCTCTCGATTCGATGCTTTTCAACCGCAATCTAAAAACACGACTTGGTACCCCGCCGCCTACAAAGAAATCTATTCTCCCAGGGGGGAGTTTTTCCAGGTATTGAAACCCATTTTTTCGATCTCAGGAGAGTTGGATGAAGCCAGAGCAATCACCTCGATCAGCATGGAGATGAAATCATGAAGTACCATCTAGTAGAGGGCTCTCAAAATACCTTTGTGCTTTTCGATTGCCTAAATCTCGTTCAAGTGGATGACGTATATCTCCAGTTAGCACATCAGCGTCTTAAACAAGAAAATCGAGACGATGCTCTTATTTTATTGAATGGTCAGGGTGAGGAAGATTCTTTCTTAGCACAGATGCTCGTACTAGGGCTCGATGGAGAACTCGCCGAATTTTGCGGGAACGGAGCCCTTGCCTCTGCGGCATATTTATTTGCCAACTACCCATCCTTTAAAACATTTGCTTTAAAGACGAATCGCGGAGTCCATCCATTGATCAAACGGGGGAAAACACTCTATTCTGTACAGCTTCCTCCAGCTAGTTTTTCATGGAATACAAAATTTATTTCCAACCCTGCGTTATTGCAGGGGCACTGTAATTATGCAGAAACTGGCGAGCCGCATCTCATGTTTGAAAAAATGATAGATGATGATCTGCTGCTATTTATTGGCAGAGAACTCAATCAACGAAAAGATCTTTTTCCCCTAGGGATCAATGTGAATGCTTGGCACGTCTTAGAAGAGGGCTTGATTTTTGTAAAAACCTACGAGAGAGGAGTTCAAAGATTAACACAGTCTTGTGGCACAGGCTCTATGGCTTGTGCTGCATTATACCAAGGAAAAGGAATAGTGCGCATTGTCACTCCAGGAGGCCCCCTAGAAGTCACCTTATCTGATCATTCCATTGAACTTTGTGGCGAAGGTCTAATCACCAAAACAATCGATATACTATGAACAAAAAAATCTCTTTTCTTTCTCTTGTCATCCTGATTATTTCAGCCATTGACAACATGAAAAATATGCCTGGAGCTGCTCTTTTTGGGAGCTCTCTACTCTTTTTTTTCTCTTTTTCTGCGATTCTTTTTTTAATTCCTACTGCACTTGTATCCGCAGAATTGTCGGCAGCCTTTCCAGAAAAAGGAGGGGTGTACCAATGGGTAAACAAAGCCTTTGGCAGTCGTTGGGCCATGATGGCCATCTGGCTGCAATGGATTAACACAATGGTTTGGTATCCTACAATGCTCTCTTTCATTGCAGGAACATTAGCCTATTTAATCTATCCTGAGTTGGCGGAAAACAAAATCTATCTCATTACATGCATTCTTACCATATTCTGGGGACTTACATGGATCAATTTAAAGGGGATCCACGCTTCATCAAAGCTCACAAATATCTGTTCCATTGTAGGAACGATTTTGCCAATGACGTTTTTGATAGCTCTAGGAGCTCTTTGGGTCTTTAGTGGTCAAACCCTCCAGATTAGTTTGAAGCCATCTGACATGATCCCCTCTCTCGCTCATTCGGAAAGTTGGGTCTCTTTAATCGCGATTATGGCTTCATTTTTAGGAATGGAGTTGTCTGGTGTTCACGTCAATGATATTCATCAACCTCAAAAAAACTTCCCCAGAGCAGTTTGCTTATCCGCTTTATTCATCTTTCTATCAATGAGTTTAAGCTCCCTTGCAATCGCGCTCGTATTGCCAGAAAAAGAGATCCTTTTGATTTCTGGAGTGATGCAAGTATTCAGCAGTTTTTTCGACGTATTTGGCCTTGGGTTCCTGACACCTATTTTGGCCCTTTCCATTGCAATTGGATCCATTGGCACTATGGTAAACTGGCTAATTTCTCCAGCTAAAGGACTTCTTCATGCTGCGGAATTTGGATTTTTACCCCCATTTTTCACTCGTAAAAACAAAGCGGGTGTAGCTTCAAATATTCTATTAGCACAAGCAATGCTTGTGAGCGTGTTCTGCCTTGTTTTTCTATTCCAACCAAGCGTCAACGGATTTTTTTGGTTCTTAACCGCCTTGAGCACCGAACTCTATATGATCATGTACATCTTAATGTTTTGTGCTGCTCTTAAGCTGCATCACAAATACCTAGATCGCCCCACAACATTCAAAATTCCCGGGGGCAACTTCGGTATGTGGAGCCTATCTCTTTTTGGACTCATTGGATGCTTTACCACGATCATTGTCACTTTTTTTCCTCCGGGAAATATCACTATTGGCAATCCGATGCGCTATTTATTCATGATTGGGATAGGAAATCTCGTAACAATTAGCCCGCTCCTTCTCTTTTCCTTGTATAAGAAAAGAAAAAAGATCTGCTACTGCGAGAAAACTTAATCTTAATCATGCTATTTTGAGCATGTCTCAATAAAGATTTTCGATGAGATTGGAGATGCTTTTTTTCCAGGTGCGGTACCCTAAATTGATTAAAACCCTAAATCCTTTTCTCAATCGAAAAAATTTAAAAAGCTCTAGGCTGGAAAGAACATGAAAACTCTTTTTTTCTTAATGACTTTCCTCTCCTCCTGGGCCATAGCTCAGGATCCTCATCATGAAAATCTATCCATGCACGGGATGTACGGCACCTACGCCATGGAACAAGATGCCACAGGCACAAGCTGGGCACCTGCTTCCACACAAATGCCAGGCATTCACCGATCTCCCGATCAATGGCTCCTGATGACTCATGGATTTCTCATGGCAATTTATGACAATCAGGGAGGCCCTCTCGGAGGAAACAAATTTTTCAGCGAAAATATGTTCATGTTCACCGCGCAAAAAGACTTTGGAGATAGTACCTTTGCTCTACGTAATATGATTAGCATTGAGCCTGCCACTATTGGCTGTGATGGTTATCCTCTTCTTTTACAAACAGGTGAAACCTGCAACGGGAAAACCCCTCTTATCAATCGTCAACATCCTCATGATTTTCTGATGGAATTGGCCACTGTTTATACATATCGTTTTTCAAAAGAAAACTCTCTATTTGCTTATTTTGGTTATCCAGGGGAACCTGCTCTTGGCCCACCTGCCTATATTCATCGGTTTTCGGCGTTTTTCAATCCTGAAGCTCCTATTACTCATCACTGGTTTGATTCCACCCACATCGTCTTTGGAGTGGCAACAATTGGGTATGTTCACGATTGGGTGAAAATTGACGCCTCTATTTTTACTGGTAGAGAACCCGATCAGTATCGATGGAATTTTGATTCCCCCCGATTCGATTCTTATTCTGCTCGCCTTTCCATCAATCCCACAAATAATACCGCTGCTCAAGTCAGCTATGGCTTTCTGAAAAGTCCTGAACAGCTAGAGCCCAATGTAAATACTCAGCGAACAACCGCTTCCATCAGCTACAACAAAGCATGGGCAACTAGCAATTGGCAAATCACCGCTGCTTGGGGGCTCAATTGCAATAGCTCTGGCCATAATTTAAATGGCTGTCTTATAGAATCCGCCGTAGAAATCGACAGTAAACATGTGATTTTCGGCCGCGCTGAGTATATTGCAAAGGATGAATTATTCATTCTGCCGAGTCCTTATGCCAATAAAATTTTTAACGTAGGGAAAGTGGATCTCGGTTACCTTTTTGAATTTCCTCTGATCCCTTATACTCTTTGGGGACTTGGATTTGTCGGTAGCGCTTCTTTTGTTCCAAGCTCAATCAAACCTGCATATGGAGGAACGCCGCTTTCGTACATGGCATTTTTAAGAATCGAACTAAAAGATAAAAAGAAGTAGGCCTTTAGAAACACTGAAATCTTCATTCTCATAATCGTGCTTTTTTGCTAACTCACCTTAAGGTGAGTTGGTAATTCCTAGGATCTCAAAATCCTATTTGTTCCCTTGTAGAGGCACACCCAAAAGGTGGACGACGAACTAAATTCAGAAATGTGCTAAAAAGCACCCAAAGACCAAGGGCTCAGATCTATTGAACTAGATTCAACGGGAAAACTATTCGAGAACACATATGGATAAAAAAAAATCTGGAAACAATATTCAACCACTAGTCGATGCTTTACGTAAACTACTCATGGGAAGAAAATCGAATAGCCAAGAAACCATCTGTACCGCCTTAGAACGGTTGGGCTATGAAGTCAATCAAACAAAAATCTCCAGGTTACTTAGAAAAGTAGGCGCTGTAAAAATCATCAATCCCCAGGGACAAACCGTCTATTCATTGCCCCGGGAACCTGCTCCCCCTTCGATGAAAACCTGCATTAGGGATTTAATTCTCGATATTGTTGCCAATGAAACAACAGTGGTGATTTCTACTAGCCCGGGCTCAGCCTCAATGGTCGCACGAGTACTTGATTACAACCAAATCACCACTGCAATTCTAGGCACTATCGCTGGTGATGACACTATTTTTGTGGCTCCAAAAACTATTAAAGACATTCATAAACTGACTGAAGAAATTAAGAGCCTCCTTAGAGACTAACCAACAGAAAGAAATTATCCATGTTGACTCTTACAGTAATGCCTATTCCACTGGCCATAGTTCGTCTTGAACCCTCTTTCTCGATTCCCTCTTGGGGAATGGAAGGAGCAGAATTGAAACTCTCAGCTCTATCAAGAAAGGGTACTTATGACAAAAATAGAATGTCTTGGCGGAGCACACTATAAAAAACACAAAACTACACTTGCAAGATAGTCTAGAGCGAGAAGAACATGAAGACTACCCTGTAAAATCTCGCCTTCATCCTCTTCGCTCTTTCGGAAAAAAGGAAGCGCACTGTTTTGTAAAGAGAGAAGATGAGCTAGGTTTCAGCATCTCGGGAACAAAATTTCGAAAATATCGAACCTTGATCCCATTCCTAAAGAGACAAGAGTGCAATGAAGCGGTCGTCATTGGAGGAGCCTACTCTAATCATGTATTGTCAATCACGCAGTTGTTGATAGAAAATGGCATCAAACCTACGCTGTTTTTAAAAGGCCCTCTGCCCTACCAAAAGCATGGAAATTTCCGTTTCCTACAAATGCTCATCCCAGATTCGTCCATTCATTGGGTACCTAAGACTAACTGGCCAAAAGTGACTCAGTATGCTTCTGCGTATGCTGATGGTAGCGCAAGAACAGTGATCCTTCCTGAGGGAGCCACTGTGTTTCCTGCTTTTCTAGGTGGACTGAGCCTACCACTAGACATTCTTCGTAATGAAGAGGAACACAAGATTGAATTTGACCATCTATTTATTGAAGTGGGGACAGGTTTTTCGGCAGCAGCGCTTCTTTTAGGATTTGCCTACTTGAAAAAGAAAACCTTTTGTCACCTTTTACTTTTGGCTGGGACTGAGGAAGAGTTCCTCAAACAATTACAAATTCTACATGCTGATTTTGAGAGGTGGCTGGGTCAAAAGTGCTCTTTTCCTATACATTTTAGTTGTGAGAGTTCTTCTCTAGCTCCTTCCTTTGGTTCTACGAACAGTGAACTGTTTCAATTTCTCATTCGGATAGCTAGAGAAGAAGGATTTTTTCTCGATCCGATCTACTCGGGAAAGTTGTTCTATCATGCTAAAAAGAAGATGGAAGCCAATCCATTCTCTGGAAATATCCTTGTCGTTCACTCTGGCGGAGCTTTGACACTTGCAGGTTTTCAAGATCAATTAGAAACTAATTCACCCTCCTAGCAAAGTCACGAGACAGTAATTCGAAATTCTTCGACGATATTGCCTTTAACGAGATGTTCTTGAAGGATTTTCTCCAACACTTCGGGAGTACACGAGTGATACCAAATGGCATCGGGATACACTACGGCAATAGGGCCATTCGTGCATACTCTGAGACAATTGGCCTTAGTTCGCCAAAGATGAACATGTCCTTGTAGATTCATTTCTTCGACACGATGCTTTAAATACTCCCAAGAAGCTATGCTAAGTTCCTTTTGACAGCATTTAGGTACATTCTGATCACAGCACAAGAAAATATGTCGACCTGTTTGACCAATTTTTAGTTTTCTTGCTGCCTCTTGCATTTTTTCTAAATCCATTTTTTACTCCTTATAGGTAGTCTATTCTGGTTCCTTAGAGAAAATCTTCGATGAATCCAGGAGGTTCTAATGTAGATCAAACACCAATTTTTCAAGTTGTTTGAGCATAAAATAAGAAAATTTAATTTTACAAACTAACACAACTAATTAACGATAAATAATTGCAAAATTATTGCAAAAAATCAAGGTTTTCCAAGATAATCTACGGGGATTATTGAAATCAAAGGTCATCGCCATGGTCGTCAAAAGCGCAACTTCAACAATTGCTACATCTCCAGGTGTGCTCGATTATATTCTTCCTAGGAATCCCGTCACGCAATATAGAGAATTCCGACTCGTTCCTGAATCTATAGAATTAGCACTCGGCAAATACCTGTACCCATCGATGATGGACTCTCAAGGCGGCCAATCCATCAACAGCAAGTATCACGATATCCTTACGACCGTTGGGAAAAGAATCGCACGGCACACCGATAGACGCGATCTTCCCTTTGAATTTTCTGTGGTCGATTCCAGCGTTCTAAATGCTTGGTGTATTCCCGGAGGAAAAATCGCCTTTTATCGTGGGCTCATCGAGAGAATGGAGGCCGAAACCGACACCTTTGGCGTAGGTAAGTTCACATTAGAAGAAAAAATTGCTGCCGTCATGTCCCATGAAGAGACACATGCCTGTGCTCGTCATTCCGCTAGAAGTTTAGAATTCGTGGTCTTCCTTACAGCAGCCTTCAAAGTTTTCCAATATGGACTCTCTTTCTTCATTGCAAATACAGAAAAAGAGCTCGACCGAGCAAGGGCTCATCAACCTAACATCAATCTTTCTCACCAACATGCCATGCTAGGCATTGCAAAAACCGCGAATTTTCTCTTCCATAGTGCCTATGATCTCTTCTTTAAATTGCTTCAGACTCACGGCAGCAGACAACACGAATTAGAAGCAGATCGTTATGGGATGCTCTACTTACAACGCGCTGGATACAACCCTAAAGTTGCAGTCTGGCTACAAGAGTTCTTTGCAAAACAACGTCCCGATGACAACACCTTCCTAGACAAGGTCATCCACCTCTTTTCCAGCCACCCCACAAGTAAAGAACGAGCTGCATTAAACCGTAAAACCCTCGAAGACCTTACTCAAGGGCTGCTCAAGTAATCCATCCCCCACCTTAAGGGAGATCCTACTTCTTAGGGTGGAAAACTAGATCTTCAAAGTTATACCAAACGCAACAAATAACTTCACATTTGAGCCGCGTCAAAGCGCCGAAAATCGGCGATCGTAAACGGCATTGTATTGCATTAATACTATGCTGTTTATGATCGTCAATTTGTCGACAGCTTTCACGCAGCTCAAATATGAAGTTATTTATTGCGTTTGGTATTATTCCAGTATGGTTCCAGAAATTTCTAGAATCAAATTGGAATCTTCTCTTGAATTTTGGTACGCTCTCCCTTCAAAAGATCAACCGTTGAAACATAGTACATATTCCAAAGTGGAGAAATATGTACAAAGTAGTCGTCGATTATGCGCCTACCGAGGCTGATAATGCCGTTGTAAGAGAAGGCATCATTGCATTCAATGAGAAGCTAGTAGGTGAGCGAGATAACTCGTAAGTCAAAAGATCTAGATGCCTGGTAATACCATGGCATCTGCCAGGCGTATTATACCTTTGTAGACGAGTTGGGCTGGGCCGGTAAGCTCCCAAGTGGTCGTATTGATCTCCATACACTCTTGTGAACGGGGAATGATGACAACGCGTTCGAGTAGCTTGAGTAAAGAGATCACCTTGGCAACAGCCAGCGCTCCTGTGCCACAGGCCCAAGTTTCTTCTTCAACACCACGTTCATAGGTGCGAACACGCACTTCATTTTTGCCGTGCCAGGCAATGAAATTGACATTTGCACCTAAAGGCCCTAGAGCTGGATGATAACGAATTTCTTTCCCAACGCTAAAGACATCTTCTTTTTCTAGGTTTTCGCTAAAAAGAATGGCGTGTGGAACGCCTGCTTGTACGTGAAATATATCGCGAACTCCAGAAGAGAGTGCTAAGGAAAATGGCCCCTTAATCAACTCAGGAGATGGCAACCCAATACTAATCCGTTCATTGTCTCTGCGGCACGCTATGATGCCTGAAGCTGTTTCTACTGATAAGAACGGACGAGCATCCCCAAGTTCATGAGCAAAGGCAACAAAACAACGAACTCCATTACCACAAAGACGCGCCTCTTTGCCATCGGCATTGAAGTATCGCATGCGGTAGTCTGCTTCTGTAGAATGCTGTAGGAGAATCAGACCGTCGGCACCAATGCCAAAACGACGGTCACATAGACGAGAAATCCAAGAGTCCTCCCCAATAGGAAACTGAAGCTGCCTATCGTCGACCAAAATAAAGTCATTGCCAGACCCGTGGGCCTTGGTAAAAGATAGTAACTCCATAGATCTCCGATTACTTCGCTTCGATCTCCTTATAGGAAGTGATGATCTTGTCTAAAAGGCCAAACTGTAGAGCTTCTTGAGCACCCATCCATGTATCGCGATCTAATGCTTTTTCTACGCTCTTGCGATCTTTTTTGGTCGCAACTACATACAATTCGACGAGGATATCACGGGTTTTAAGAATTTCTTTAGCTTGAATCTCTAAGTCTGTGGCTTGACCTCGAACAACCCCACTAATCGAAGGTTGGTGGATCATAATACGCGCATTGGGAGTAGCAAATCTTCTTCCAGGTGCTGCGCAAAGGGAAAGCACAGATCCCATTGAAGCTGCTAAACCAGTCACAAGCGTTGTGACCGGTGAAGAAATCATTTTAATCTGATCCCAAATGGCAAAACCGGCATCTACCGACCCGCCCGGAGAATTAATGACGAGAAGGATGGGCTTGCCTGGATCGGATAACTCTAGATACCAAATCTTGCGTATCGCTTCTCTAGCGCTATTCATATCAACAACATCAGAGAAAAAAATGCGGCGTGCATTGATCAAAGCCTCATCGATTTTGTCTTCCATCGACTTTGGTTTTTTCTCGATGGTTTCCTGGTCCTGATCCCGTTTTGCCATAGAAATTCCTCTTCTAAATTAGATCCGTATTATGTGAATTACTCCCTTTTTCGTCGATGACAAGTTCTGGATAAAGCGGAAAGCGTTCCAGAAGGGCTAGTACGCTTTTTTGCACATGTGCCATTACCTTAGGGTCGCAATTGGCTTTAGCTTTACTCGGCTGCCCCTTGTCGTCCACTGCTGAACGAGAAGCTTTGAAGAGCTCTACGATCAAAGAAGCCACTTCTGCCATCTCTGGTTCTTTCATTCCCAATGTTGTAAGAGCTGGGGTCCCTATCCGAACACCAGATGTATACCACGCACCATTTACGTCAAAAGGAATCGCATTGCGATTGACAGTGAGCCTAGCTTCTCTAAGCAACAGCTCTGCTTGTCTTCCTGTAAGACCAAAACTCTTTGTAATATCGATGACGACAAGGTGATTATCTGTTCCTCCTGTAGTCACTTGCACACCCTTGGCCATTAAGTGCTGCGCTAGTGCTTTAGCGTTGGCTACGATTTGATGTGCATAATCACGGAAATCTGGTGATAATGCTTCTTTAAAAGCAATGGCTTTAGCAGCCATGACATGAGGCAATGGGCCACCGAGAACCATCGGGCACCCTTTATCTACAGATTCTCTAAACTCTTCTTTACAGAGCACGATCCCACCGCGGGGACCACGCAAAGTTTTATGCGTTGTCGATGTCACAATATGGGCAAAAGGTACTGGGTTGTAATCGCCATGCATTACCTTACCAGCTACAAGTCCAGAAAAATGAGCCATGTCTACCATGAACACCGCGCCTACGCTTTCTGCTATTTCTCTCATCGTTGCAAAATTGATTAACCTGGGGTACGAAGAATACCCTGCGATGAGGATGAGCGGTTTTTCTCTCTTTACTTGTTCAGCCAGCGCGGCATAATCGATCAATCCCGTTGTCACATCGACATCATAGCTTACAGCCTGCATGATTTTAGAAGAAATATTATGGCGATATCCATGAGTGAGATGCCCCCCAGAGTTGAGAGATAACCCCATCATTTTTTGACTACAAAGTAACCGCCTAACTGTTTCGTACTCTTCCTGCGTGAGTTCATCCACTGTTTTTTTGGCTAATCTATGCACCTCGGGGCGTTGTACCCGCTGCATTAATATGGCCCAAAAAGCCACCAAATTCGCATCTGCTCCTGAATGTGGCTGTACATAGGCATGCTCGCAGCCAAAAAGTGTTTTAAGATGATGCGTTGCCGCTTCTTCAATAGCATCGACATTATCACATCCCGCATAAAAGCGATGCCCGGGATACCCTTCTGCATACTTGTCAGTGAGCAGGTTTCCCATAGCCTGTTGCACAGCCAGTGAAGAGTAGTTTTCCGAAGCAATCAATTTAAGATAAGAACGCTGGTCTTTGAGTTCTTGTACAATTTTATCCGCGATGAAAGGAAACTCTGCAGACACGGTATCTAGTGATGCCATAAAAGCGATCGCCTGAGAAGTTCTCTTTCTCTCTGGCACATGATGAAAGTATCGTTGTAAATAAGACATTTCTTCTCCTTCAGAACGCCTGCAGTACTCCATTCGATAACTCCATTAGGACGACAGCTGCAGCGCTTTGTCTCAACAATGAATCCAAAGAGGGTAATTGATCCAGTCAAAAAAATTTAGCATGCCAAATATTGTGAGCCCATTTTACAATTGGGACCGTGAAAACACAAAGTTTGAGCTCCCAGTCTTTTTTGATGCTCTTACGGCTTCGATATTGAACATCGAAACCACTCTCCTTATTCGCCGCAAGGCGGATTAATACTTGGTCTCTCTCACATTTTCCATTTGCAAAGAAGCTATAAAAAGATTTCTACTTATATGCCTGAAAGCGGTTCACTCAATGACTGTTGAGAACCTTAGATACTCTAGTCCACTGGATTATGTATTGATCATAAGAAGGAGTTGTAATGACAAAAAAAAAACCTAAAGAAACATTAGCTTATCCTATCCGCGCCTGGAGCATCTGGCTTCTCAGCGCAATATTTATGTTCTATAAATATGCTATCGAAGTATCTCCAAGCGTGATGACCACTACACTAATGAGGACGTTTCACATTGGCGGCGTAGAACTCGGAAATCTAGCAGCTTGTTATTTCTATGCGTATTTACTTTTGCAAATTCCAGCAGGATTGCTTTTGGATAAATTTGGACCTAGAAAAACCACAACGCTTGCCATCATTGTATGCGCAATAGGAAGCCTTGTCTTCTCTAGGGCCGATTCTTTATTTATGGCAGGGGTAGGACGTTTTCTCACTGGTATTGGAGCTGCTTTCGCCGCTGTCAACTGCTTAAAACTCATCGCAAATTGGTTCCCCTTTAGACATTTTGCTTTTATGGCAGGTCTAATGATGACAGTAGCTATGCTAGGCGCTGTAGGAGGCCAAGCCCCTTTAGCTGCTTTTATTCACAAAATGGAATGGCGTCATGCTATTAAAGTAATCGGTGTCATTGGACTCGTTTTAGCAGCAATTTTTTGGATTGTCGTACGAGATAAGGCGCCTGATCATGCAAAAGAACGGCATCTGATCTCTGCTAAAATTTCTCTTACCAAGAGCATGAGGCAAGTGTTCAAAAACTCCCAATCTTGGTGGCTATCAGCCTACAGCGGTTTTGCTTTTGCCCCTGTGATGGTATTTGGAGGATTGTGGGGAGTTTCTTTTATTGCAGAAGCCTTTGACCTGCCACAGACCCTATCAGCACAAATGGTATCGTTGATCTTTATTGGCTTTGCGATTGGAGCTCCTGTCTTCGGCTGGTTTTCTGACAGACTTGGCCGTAGGCGCATTGTTATGTTGTGGGGAACTGTATTTGCATTGCTTGCAATATCTACAATCATCTATGCGCCTGGCATCTCTAGGCATTTTCTTGCTTTTTTACTATTCATTTTCGGATTCTCCATCAGCAGCTTCTTGCTCTGTTTTACGATGATCCGCGAAATTCATCTTCCTATTCTTGCGGCAACTGCAATCGGGTTTATGAATGCTTTTGACGCACTTCTTGGAGCTCTCTCAGATCCTCTGACAGGCAAGTTCCTCGATTTAGGATGGACTGGGCAATTATCCGAAGGGGCTAGAGTCTTTTCTGTGAGCGCTTATAAGGCTGCGTTTATCACCATTCCAACATACTTGATTCTTTCACTATTCATCCTGCTGAAAATTAAAGAAACGCATTGTAAGCCATCCTATCCCACTTCCTTACCCTAAAATAGGGTACTCTCAACCCAACAGCTCCTTACAAGAGCTGTTGGGAAACTATGTGTGTAGATCTTTGATATTGGATGAAGGATGGCAAGCAGCCCTTCACTAAAAAACCGGCTACCTAGAAACCCTTTTCACAGTTACTTCTATGCCTTTATTTTACTGATTTGCACTTTTTATGAACTGCTTTCATCGCCTTATACCAAACGCAATAAATAATTTCATATTTGAGCTGCGTGAAAGCTGTCGACAAATTGACGATCATAAACAGCATAGTATTAATGCAATACAATGCCGTTTACGATCGC
>Ga0207952_1001061_pt1 | contig 13765 bp, 13 predicted proteins | sample SubbioR12Aug_8Ca_FD_184831 | JGI IMG/M metagenome (GOLD analysis project Ga0207952, IMG submission 184831) | Serpentinite rock and fluid subsurface biosphere microbial communities from McLaughlin Reserve, California, USA - CR12Aug_8Ca (SPAdes) | ecosystem: Environmental > Terrestrial > Deep...
CAGTCGAGCTCCGGGTCGAAAATACATACATCGGCCGAAAAACCCGGCGTTAACGCGCCGCTCTCTAAGCGCAGCACCCGAGCCGGATTTGCGCTTAAGCAGGCGACGCCCTGTTCCAGCGTTATCGCGTGTTGCTCTACCAGCTTGAGCATTAACGGCAGCAGCGTTTCCAGCGATGACATGCCCGGCTCGGTCTCCGGGAACGCGCCGAGCTTCGCGTCCAGGTCATGCGGCTGATGGTCGGAACAGATGCTGTTAATCGTGCTGCCGGCCAGGCCTTGCCTTAAATACTGTTTATCGTCTTCGGTGCGCAATGGCGGCAATACATGATAGGCGCTGTCAAACGGCGTCATGTCGTTTTCGGTCAGATGCAGCTGATGTATGGCGACATCGGCGCTGACCTTCAAACCGTATTTTTTTGCCTGATGTATTTTAATCACCGAACGCTTGCAGCTTAGCTGGCCGAAATGCACCCGGCAGCCGGTCAGCTCGGCCAGTTCCAGACATTGCGCCAGGGCTATGGTTTCGGCGGCTTCGGGTATGCTCGGCAAACCGTAGCGGGTGGCGACAGCGCCTTCATGGGCGCAGCCGTTATTGCTCAACCAAAAGTCATTGGAGCGGAACATCATCAACAAGTCATGGCTGGCCGCATATTCCATGGCCCGCCTTAATATCAACAGGTTTTTCACCGGCTGATTGGCATTACCGACCGCAATGCAGCCTGCCTGTTTTAGCGACAGCATAGAACTCAATTCCGAGCCTTCCAGTTTCTGGGTAAGGCCACCGACCGCATAGATTTGCGGGTAGTCGGCTTTTTCGGCCAGCTCCTTGATCAGTTCGACAACGGCAGGTGTATCAATGACCGGCACGGTGTCCGGTTGCAGACACAGGGTGGTGACTCCGGCTGCGGCTGCGGCAATTACTTCGCTTTTAAATGTAGCTTTGCGGCTGTGGCCCATATCCCGCAGGCGGGTGCTTAAATCGATAAAGCCGGGGCAGACGATTTTGTCGCTGGCGTCGATGACGGTATCCGGATTAAAACCGGCCGGTTCGTCGGTCACCGACAAAATCTTGCCGCCTGCAATATAAACGGAGCCGACGCGGTCTATGCCATTGGCCGGATCAATGATTCTGCCGTGGTCTATGCGTATCTGATTCATTACACCGCTCCTTTATCGCCAGGGATGGTGTGTATGCCGCTAGACCTGCCGGGAGCAGGTGCGGCTTGCATTGCCATCGCCATGATCGCCATGCGTACGGCGATGCCGTTACTGACCTGTTTAAGTATCACCGACTGCGGGCCGTCGGCGACTTTGGAATCGATTTCCACGCCCCGGTTGATAGGCCCCGGATGCATGACTATCGCATCGGGTTTGGCGATTTTCAGTTTCTCTTCGGTCAGTCCGAAACATTTGAAATACTCGCTCTCGCTGGGCAGTAACGCCGAACTCATGCGTTCTTTCTGCAGGCGCAACATCATCACCACATCAATATCTTTAAGCCCTTCGGTCAAATTATGCGAAACGCTCACGCCCAAACTTTCCACATGCGCAGGCAACAAGGTTTTGGGCGCAATCACCCTGACTTCGGCCGCGCCCAAGGTGTTTAATGCCTGGATCTCCGAGCGCGCCACTCGGGAATGCAATATATCGCCGATAATAGCCACCCTGAGGCTGGAAAAATCCGGTTTGAGCTGGCGTATGGTGAACATATCCAGCATGGCCTGGGTCGGATGGGCGTGCTGCCCGTCGCCGGCATTGATCACGCTGATATGCGGTGCAGTCTGTTGGGCGATAAAGTGCGCCGCGCCGCTGAGCGCATGGCGCACCACAAACATGTCGACAAACATGGCTTCCAGGTTGCGTATGGTGTCGAGCAGGCTTTCGCCCTTTGAGGTTGCCGAGGTGGCGATATTCATATTGATCACATCGGCGGACAGGCGCGTGGCGGCCAGTTCGAAGGTCGTCCGGGTACGGGTGCTGTTTTCAAAAAACAGGTTGACGATGGTTTTGCCGCGCAACAGCGGAACTTTTTTAACCTGGTGCTCGGACATGCCTGCGAAAGATTCTGCGGTATCGAGAATTTCCGTCAATAGACTCTTGTCCAGACCTTCAATGGTCAGAAAATGTTTAAGCTTGCCTTCCGCATTTAATTGCAGGTTATCAGTCATTGCTTAGGCCGCCGCGTCAATGGTTTCCAAATGAACGCCCAAGGGTTCCGGCCCGGTCAGTTTGATCCGCTGGCCGGAATTTAGAGTGATACGGGCGCCGACGCAATCAGGGTTAAGCGGGATTTGTCTGCCGTCGCGCTCTATCAACACCGCCAGAACGATCTGGTTCGGCCTGCCGTAATCGAAAATTTCATTCATTGCGGCGCGTATCGTTCTGCCGGTATAAAAAACATCATCGATCAGGATAATGTCGCGGCCTTCAATGTGCGTCGGCAACTGGCTGGGCTTTACGTTGGGATTGACGCCGATTTGCGAAAAATCGTCCCGGTAAAATGAAATATCCAGCAGCCCCAACGGTTCGCCGATGTTTAATCGTCGGTGCATGTGCTCGGCAATCCACACTCCGCCGGTGCGTATGCCGATCATCATCGGATTAACCAGCCGTCTCTGCTCGATAGTGCGTTTTAGCTCGGCTTCTAGGTTGTTTAATAATTCGGGGATTTCTAACACTTAACAGTCCTGTTTGGGTAACTACTCAGCGATGCTGACTTCATAATGGAACACGGATGACACTGATCAGACAGATTTACACGGATTTTTTCTTTTTTGCTTATCACGAGGGAACCGGAGGAATAATTACTTGTAATATGTTTAATTTTATCAGCGATTATCCGCCAAATCCGTGTCATCCGTGTTCTATTTTTTTAACTAAGCGGTGTGTTCATTCAACCAGGTTTGCAGGATAAGCTGGGCGGCGAGTTGGTCTTGCACTTCCCAAAGTTTGCTGGCACTGACGCTGACTTCATCAAACAACATTTGTTTGGCCTCAAATGTCGACAGGGTTTCGTCTTGCTGAAAAACAGGCAGTTGATAGCGTCCTTCCAGTTGCCTGCAAAATTTCAACATGCGCGGCGTTACCGGATTGTCCGAGCCGTCGGCCTGCTTTGATATGCCGACCACCAAACCGGCCGGATGCCATTCCTGTATCAGTTTACCGATTATTTCCCAGTTGGGGTTTTGATTGATCGAGCGTATGGTTTGCAGCGGACTTGCAGTAACTGTAGTTGTTTGGCCGACGGCTGTGCCTATCTTTTTAGTGCCGAAATCAAAGCCCAGATAAGTATCGGCATTGGCTTTGACTTGTAATGGGTCTTGCTCAGCCATGTCCTGCCGGAGCGGTCAACAGATTAATATCGATGCCGATCTGGTCGGCTGCCGCACTCCAGCGCAAATCGACTGGGGTATCAAACAAAACCTGTTTGCCGCAAGGCGTATTAAGCCAGGCGTTTTCCATGATTTCTTTTTCCAATTGCCCGGCGGCCCAACCGGCATAACCCAAAGCCACCAGATATTGTTCGGGGCCTACACCTGCCGCAATGGCTTCAAGCACATCACGGGACGTGGTCAGGGAAATGGTCTCTGAAACAGCCAGGGTTGCATGCCAGTCCCCACCGGAAGTATGCACCACGAAGCCGCGCTCCTGTTGCACCGGGCCGCCTGCAAAAACGGGCGTTTCAGCTGAGGCGGGCGAAGTGACCTTGATGTCCATTTGTTTAAAAATCTCGCCCAGCTTCATGTCCGTCGATCTGTTGATGACGATGCCTAATGCGCCGTCTTCATTGTGTTGACACAAGTAGGCAACCGTATGAAAAAAATTGGGATCCGCCAAGTTGGGCATGGCGATAATAAACTGGTTATTTAAATAAGTAGCTTGGCTCATAGGTCTTAGTATCAAAGTTTATGGTGACTTAAGCAACTGTTTATCGCGAGGTCATGCCTGATTCATCGGAAAATTTCCAAACCCGGGTAATCACCAGAACATCCAGTTCTTTTTGCAAATCTGCGGGTAACGGCGCAAACGGCGCGCTCATGCGAACAATTTTTATAGCCGCCTCATCCAATGCCGGATTCCCCGAAGACTGGTTGATGCGTATGCTGTAAATACTGCCATCCGCTTTAATTCCGACATCCATGGTCAAGGTGCCGGAAAAATTTTTCTTGGCTGCCACTTCCGGGTAGTTAAGATTGCCGGTGCGCTCCACCTTATCTTCCCAATCCTTCATATATTGGGCGGCGATGTATTTATGGGCGCTCACCGATTCAACAAATTTTATCTTGGTTTGCTCGGCGCTTTGCTGGCTGAGCTTGATTTCGGTGCCCAATTGGGCGATTTGTTGCTGTAGCATCTCCGCCGACAACTGCGGGTGTTTTTCAGTATGCTGCCCGGTATCCGGCTTGCTTGCGGTAACGATCTTTTTTTCCGCCTTTTTCCGGGTAATCAGCTTTTTCGCCGCTTTGGGCTTGCTTTGTTCCGGGGCGCTCTTTTTTACCTGCTTAGCCGGGCTATTGCCCTGGCTGGGTAGTTGTTGGGGCGGCGCTTCCGGCTTCTTGCTTTGTTCGCCCGCGCCCAGCTGGTTTTCCTGAGCCAAGAACTGTGCCTTTTCAGGCGCTTTTTTACTCGGCATGTTGACCAGGGTAATATCAATCGATCGGCTGACTTCCTCCGGGTGCGGCGCTGTGAAATTAACCCCCAAGCCAATGACAACATGAGTGACGGCCGCTAAAAATAAAGCGATCAACAACGAATCGTTATTGGACAGCGGGGTTGGCGGATCAAACATTACCGGGTGTGTACTCATTGCAGGACAGTTTCAATATGATCCATCAGTTGGCCGCAAATATTTAAGCCAAACTGGCGATCCAATTCCTGAACGCAAGTAGGGCTGGTGACGTTAATTTCGGTCAGCGTATCGCCAATTACATCTATCCCGACAAAAATCAGGCCTTTTTCCCGTAATGTGGGGCCCACCTGGTTGGCAATCCAGCGATCCCGCTCGGTTAGTGGTCGACCTTCGGCCCGCCCGCCCGCCGCCAAATTGCCGCGAGTTTCGCCCTGGGCAGGAATGCGCGCCAGAGCATACGGAATGACCTCGCCGTTAACCAGCAATATACGCTTATCGCCGTCTACAATCTCCGGCAGGTATTTTTGCGCCATCACATAGCGGCTGTTGTACTGGGTCATGGTTTCCAGAATCACGCTAAGATTGGGATCGCCTTGGCGCAAATGGAAAATAGAGGTTCCGCCCATGCCGTCCAGCGGCTTTAAAATGATTTCGCCCTGCTCCAGCAAAAAGTGCCTGATTCTGTCAGGCTCCCTGGCAACCAGCGTTTCCGCGCAGCACTGCGGAAACCACGCGGTAAAAAGCTTTTCATTGGCATCCCGCAACGACTGCGGCTTGTTGACCACATAAACCCCCATGCTTTCCGCGCGTTCCAGCAAATAGGTGGCATAGATGTATTCCTGGTCGAAAGGCGGGTCCTTGCGCATCATAATCACATCCAGCTGATCCAGGGCAATATCCTGCTCGGCCGTAAATTCGTGCCAGTTTTTTTCATCCCGCTGAACTTTAATGATCCGCGTTCTGGCATAAGCTCTGCCGTTGCGGAGGAACAAGTCGTTCAGTTCCATGTAATGCAGCTCCCAGCCTCGATCCTGGGCTTCAAGCAGCATCGCAAAACTGGTGTCTTTTTTTATGTTGATATGGTCAATGGAGTCCATGACCATGCCGAGCTTAATGGGCATAATTATTTTAGGTTCAAGGTTCAAGGTTCAAGGTTCAAGGTTCAAGGTTCAAGGCTAAAAAATGGTACCTTTTAACTTTTACCTTGAACCTTTTATCTTATCCATTTTATAGATTCTTGTTTACCTTGAAAAGAATTTTTGGTATAAAGCTCGGCTAACTTTTGAATTTAGGCACGCATTAGGGGTTAATCATGTCCAGAGTATGTCAAGTAACAGGCAAACGCCCGGTTACAGGTAACAACGTTTCACACGCTAACAACAAAACTAAAAGACGCTTTTGTCCTAATCTGCAACATCACAGATTCTGGGTAGAAAGCGAGAACCGCTGGGTTCGCCTCAGAATTTCCACCAAAGGCATGCGTATCATTGATAAGAAAGGCATCGATGCCGTTCTTGCCGATTTGCGTAAAGCCGGCGACAACTCTTAAGAGGACAGATAAATGCGCGATAAAATTAAATTGATTTCAACCGAAGGCACCGGGCACTTTTATACGACAACCAAAAACAAGCGGACTATGCCTGAAAAAATGGAGATCAAAAAGTTCGATCCTGTCGTTCGTAAACACGTTATCTACAAAGAAGCCAAGATCAAATAATTATTAGGCTTTAAAAAACTGCTTTCCGGCGAGTGCTCCATGAGCACAAACCGAACGTATCATGCCCGACATTGCAATGTTGACTGTCGGGTTATGACACGCTCTATGTCCAGAGAGCAAACAGCATCACCCTCCTTTTAGCGTATCCAGCACCTGGGTTAGCTTCTCCATCTGCTTATGCAGTACCCGACATTGCTTCTCGGCATTTTGCTTGTCAAATTCCAGCTTCATGCACTTATCATTGAGCTGTTGGTTGGTGTTTTTGAGCGCTTCATTTTCCAATTTAAGAGCTTTTATTTGGTCTTCCAGGATACCGGAAGAAACACTTACCATATTATCGACAGGCTGTTTCCGGTCACTTTCCTGAAGCAAACTTTCAGGGCGATTATCGATACTGGAAAGCGGGGCTTCATTTTCCGGCTCAGGCGCCATAGTCGGTTTTATCGCCAGGGATGGTGTGTATGCCGCAAGCCTGTCGGGAACAGGCGCGGCGATCGCCGGGGATGCCTCAGGTTCGCCTGGAGCAGGAGCGGCGGGAGCAAGACTGTCCATCCCGCCTCTCAAAATCATGGCCTCAATCTTATTTTTGAGCAATAAAAACGCGGCCGCTTCACTGGTCTTGCCATCCTGACAAACAACAACGACCGGTTTTTCATGGCTTAAGGTTTTAAGCTGCATCCTTAAAGAAAAGAAAGGAGCGCTGACACTGTCTTCAATATGGTGATTTTCATAGTCATCCTGCGAACGGACATCCAGTAAAACCGCCCCTTGTTTTATTGCCTCCTGCATTCCGGCATAATCAACGAACTTTAAAGAGGGCTCTTTAATTAACGATACAAATTGTTTTTTATCCAAGCGTAATAAAGAAATCTCCGTCAGCGCGGTAATGGTTACGTTTCTAGGCGCACCGGAAAGCAATGAATCCTCGCCAAAGGTGTCGCCGTTCGCCAGCTGGGCTAATTTAATTTCTTTGGCATTGGGAGATGGCTTGCGCGTTAACAGGCATTGCCCATTTTTAATCAGATAATAATAGTCCCCTATGCCGCCTTGCTCGAGTATGGTTTCACCCTTTTTGAAATGAATAACTTCCAAACCCATTAAAATTTTTTGTAAATTAGCGGGAGGAAGGCGTTGAAAAATAGGCGATTTCAATAACGCTGTCATCCAGTCATCTGAATCGCCTTCAGTCTCATCAATAACCATGTAACTGTTGTCCTCTTTTTTATAAGCAAGGAGAGGTGAATTCTTAACAATATCAGTATTCAGCCGCAAAAAACGCACCCTTCCGTTTGCAACTGCATCGATTTTTCTTGGGATTTGGTGCGCCAGCGCAAACCTGGCAGAATCGCTGCTCGCAGCAATAACTTCAACAACCAGCCCATCCGCCTGAAGCGTAACCTCACCACTGACCAGATAAACAAGATAAGGGCTTACATCACCTTTTTTAAACAAAAACCCGTCTTGTATTTCCTCGACCGTCATTTCGGCGCATAACGCATTAAATCGAGCGCTAGGCAATGTTGCGAGCGGGATTAGCTTACGAATGATCAGTCCATCTTCAGAATTGACATCTACGGTCATTTGAATAGTCTAAGCAAGATAACAGTTAAATGACAATGTTGATTGTTTAAATAATCTACTTTAACACACCTTGTATTAAACGTTTTTACACATATATTATGGATAATGCCTATTTAACAATCAGCGGAAAACCATGATGAATATTAGATCAGTAAAACAGCTGTTATTTATAATTTTTTTGCCCGTTTATTTTTGTATAGGCTCGGCTGCACAGGCAGGTTTGCCACCCTATTTAGAAGGACAGGCATTGCCGTCTCTGGCTCCCATGCTTGAGCGCAGCATGCCGGCGGTGGTCAATATTTCAACCTCGACCAACATTCTGGTCAGTGAAAATCCACTGATGCAGGATCCGGTTTTTCGCCAGTTTTTTAATGTGCCCAACCAGCTGCGGCAACAGCAAAAAAACAGCTTGGGCTCCGGCGTTATTATCGACAGCAACCAAGGCTTGGTTCTGACCAATAACCATGTCATCGATAAAGCAGATAAAATCACGGTGACCTTGAATGATGGCCGCCAGCTTTCCGCTAAGTTGATCGGCACCGACCCTGAAGCGGACGTCGCTATCATCCAGATTGCTGCCGAAAATTTAACCCTATTGCCTATTGCCGATTCCAGCCAACTGAGAGTCGGTGATTTTGTTGTCGCTATCGGCAATCCATTCGGCTTGGGGCAGACCGTAACTTCCGGCATAGTCAGCGCCTTGGGTCGTTCCGGCCTTGGCATAGAAGGCTACGAAGACTTTATCCAGACCGACGCTTCGATCAACCCCGGAAATTCAGGCGGCGCACTGGTAAATCTGCGCGGTGAACTGGTCGGCATGAACACCGCGATTCTCGCACCCAACGGCGGTAATGTCGGCATCGGTTTTGCGATCCCCTCCAATATGGTCATGACTATCAAGGAGTCGCTGGTCAAGCACGGCGAAGTTCGGCGCGGCTTGCTGGGCGTAACTACGCAGGATCTGACGCCTGAGCTGGTCAAAGCGTTTAATTTAAAAAACAAACAGGGTGCCGCCATTAGCCGGATTGAAAGCAACTCGCCCGCCGCAAAAGCAGGGCTAGAGCCGGGCGACATCATTGTTTCGGCCAATGGCCGCCCCATTAAAAGCAGCCATGACATACGCAACATCGTCGGTCTGATGCAAATTGGCGATAATGTTGAACTGGAATACTTCCGCGACAACGAGAAAAAACAGGTTACCGCAACGATCGGCAAACAGGAGTTGCCGCAACTGGCAGGGGATAAGCTGCATCGAACCTTGCAGGGTACGCAGTTAAGCACTCCGCTAAAAAGTCAGATTGAAGGTGTTTTAATTGAAAAAGTCGACACCACGTCCAATGCTTGGCGCGTAGGCTTGCGGCCCGGTGACGTTATCGTATCGGCAAATCGCTACCGCGTTCGCAATCTTGAGGAGTTAAAACAGGTGGTTGATCCGAACGGTGCTTTGTTGATTAACATCCAGCGAGGACAGGAAGGATTCTTTGTTGTGTTAAAGTAATTAGATGAAAGGCGAAGGGCAAAAGGCGAAAGGTACATACTTTCGAATCTGGCACCTTCGCCCTTAGCCCTTTGCCCTTCGCCTTTAAAAAAACATGCCTACAAATAGAAATTTCATCCCTTTGAACATTGCGATACTGGTCGTTTCCGACAGCCGCACCGATGCCGACGACGTATCCGGCAAAACCCTGGCGGAACGCGCAACCGATGCCGGGCATCAGGTTATCGACAAGAAAATAGTGCCTGACGACATTTATCAAATCAGGGCGGCTGTTTCAAACTGGATTGCCTCAGATGACGTTAATGTCGTGATCACCACCGGCGGCACCGGCGTGACCGGCAGGGATGGCACGCCTGAAGCGGTTGCGCCGTTGCTGGACAAGATGCTGGACGGTTTTGGCGAAATATTCAGAATGCTGTCCTATCAGGACATTAAAACCTCAACCATCCAGTCCAGGGCGATTGCCGGAGTCGCCAATGCGACCTATATTTTTTGCCTGCCCGGTTCATCGGGAGCCTGTCGCACCGCCTGGGATGCGCTAATCAAGGAGCAGCTCGATCACCGCACCCGGCCCTGCAATCTGGCGCAACTGATGCCCAGACTGATGGAAAAATAAATGAATTTTTTATTGCTCGGTTCATTAAGCGCATTGGTGGGGGTCGGCATGGGCGCATTCGGCGCTCACGGTTTAAAAGCCGTCATCAGCCCGGAGATGTTGACCGTCTACCAAACCGGCGTGACTTATCAAATGTGGCATGCGTTGGGCCTGATCGGCATTGCACTCCTCCACCAGCAAGCGCCAGACTCCAAATTATTGCACTGGGCCGGGTGGTTAATGTTCGCGGGCATATTGCTGTTTTCCGGCAGTTTGTATGCTCTGGCCCTACTCAATCATACCTGGCTAGGCATGATCACTCCCTTCGGCGGCGTTTGTTTTTTAACAGCCTGGTTATTAATCACGTTGTTCGCCACCCAAAACATCAGACCTTCCGATCACAACAGCAGGTATAAATAATGCGCGACGCTAATCCACAAACCATTTATCTGAAAGACTACACCGTACCTGAATACCTGATTCACAGCGTTGCTTTAAATTTTGCACTGGATGATGAAAATACTCTGGTTAGTTCACGACTCACCTTAAGCCGCAACCCTGAAAGCAAGTCTCATGAAACCTCACTGACCTTATCGGGTGAAAATCTCAAACTCATCCGTATTAATCTGGATGACGGCACAAATCCATCTGGAACGGATTTGCATTTACCCGAAGGGCACTGGGCAGGACAGCCCAGGGTGAGTGACTTAACCAAGGATCAATACCTGCAAACCCAGGATGCGTTAATCATTAACAAGGTTCCACAGCAGCAACGTTTTGTGCTGACCATCGAAAATACGATCAACCCGAAAGCCAACACCGCTCTGGAAGGACTGTACCTATCCAACGGCATGTTATGCACCCAGTGCGAGGCGGAAGGCTTTCGGAAAATCACCTATTTCCTGGATCGCCCCGATGTGATGACCCTGTTCACCACGACTCTGAGCGGCGACAAAGACCGTTATCCGGTTTTGTTATCCAACGGCAACAAAGTCGCTCAAGGGGAGTTGCCGGATAATCGCCACTGGGTGACCTGGGAAGACCCGTTCAACAAGCCGTGCTATTTGTTTGCGTTGGTTGCAGGGCAACTCGAATGCATAGCAGACCGTTTTACCACGCAAACCGGCCGCGGCATCAGCCTGCAAATCTTTGTCGAAAAACACGACATGGATAAATGCGGCCATGCCATGCAGTCGCTGAAAAACGCGATACTTTGGGATGAACAGGTGTACGGCCGCGAATACGACCTGGATTTGTATATGATCGTCGCAGTCAGCCACTTCAACATGGGCGCGATGGAAAACAAGGGACTTAACGTATTCAACACCAAATTCGTGCTGGCTCGGCCCGATACCGCGACCGACTCGGATTATGAACATATCGAAGGCGTGATCGGCCATGAGTATTTCCATAACTGGACCGGCAACCGCATCACCTGCCGCGACTGGTTCCAACTCAGCCTGAAAGAAGGCTTCACCGTGTTCCGCGACCAGGAATTTACCGGCGACCGCACCTCCAAGGCCGTTAAACGCATCGAAGACGTCAACATGCTGCGCACCCGCCAGTTTGCCGAAGATGCAGGACCGTTGGCGCACCCTATACGTCCCGATGCCTATATAGAAATCAACAATTTTTACACCCTGACCGTGTATGAGAAAGGTGCGGAAGTGGTGCGCATGATCCACACGCTGCTGGGTGCGGAAGGCTTCCGCAAAGGCAGTGATTTATACTTCGAGCGCCACGACGGCCAGGCGGTGACTTGCGATGATTTCGTCAATGCGATGGAAACCGCCAACGGCGTTGATCTTACCCAATTCCGCCGCTGGTATGCCCAGGCCGGAACGCCGGTATTAGCCGTGCAACAGCACTATGACCCATCCGCACAAACCCTGACTTTAACCCTAAGCCAAAGCTGTCCGTCGACACCGGGACAAGCGGTTAAAGAGCCGCTGCATATTCCGGTCACGGTGGGTTTGCTTAACAAAGACGGCTTCATCGCGCCTTGCAAACTGCAAGCTTGTGAGGGCGACTGTAGGGGCGACTTCAGTCGCCCAGGGCGGATAAATCCGCCCCTACAAAACCCAAAGACTGACGAAGTCATCCTGCAGCTCACCGAGTCCGAACAGGCCTTTACCTTTGAAGGCTTAACCGAGCAACCGGTAATTTCTATCCTGAGAGGCTTTTCGGCGCCGGTTAAACTGGTCATGGAGCGCAGCCTGGACGAGCTGGCGTTTTTATTAAGCTACGACAGCGACACCTTTAACCGCTGGGAAGCCGGGCAGCAACTTGCCGGACAAGTTATTTCCGGACTGATCGCCGATCTGCAAAGCGGCAGGGATATGCGCGTCAACCTGATTATGGTTAATGCCTTTAAGCAAGTGTTGGAACAATCCTGGGATGACTTGTCGTATTTCTCTTTGTTATTAAGCCTGCCTTCGGAGACCTACCTGGCCGAGCAAATGCAGGTTGTTGATGTAGAAGCCATCCATGCCGCCCGCGAATTCGTCATACTGACCCTGTCCGAACGGCTGCAAACGCAGTTCCTGGCTTTATACCAAAGTAATCACCGGGATGAATCAGGGCAATTCGACGCCGGCGCAATAGGCCGCAGACGTATCAAAAACACCTGTTTAAGTTATCTAAGCAAGCTGGAAAACAAGGACATTCATCAACTGGCGCAACAGCAGTTTAACACGGCCAAAAACATGACCGACCAAATGGCGGCGTTATCGGTTATCGTCAATAACCCGCATCCCGCCAAACAGCAGTGCCTGGACAACTTTTATCGCCAATGGCGGGACGAAGCTTTGGTGATCGACAAATGGTTTGCGCTGCAAGCCTCAGGCAGCATGCCCGACACCTTTGCGACCGTGCAGGCGTTAATGCAGCACCCGGCGTTCGATTTAAAAAATCCGAACCGGGTCAGGTCACTGATAGGCGCATTCAGTCAGTCCAATCCGCTGCATTTCCACGCCGCCAACGGCCAAGGCTATCGATTTCTCGCCGACCAGATTATCGCACTGAACACCTTGAACCCGCAGATTGCCTCGCGCATGGTCGGCGCGTTAACGTCGTGGCGCAGGTATGATGAAGGCAGGCAAGCGCTGATCAAGGCGCAACTGGAACGCATCATGACCACCGAGGCGATTTCCAAAGATGTCTACGAAGTGGCGAGTAAAAGTCTGGCCGTAGAGGCGACCGGCCGGTCGCCTCTACAAAGCTAATGACGGATCGCGCCAAAAACGTATTGATTACCGGTGCCGCCAAGCGCATAGGTGCAGATTGCGCGAGGCTGCTGCATAGCGAGGGCTATAATGTTTTTTTGCATTACCGGTCTTCGGCCGCAGAAGCCAGTCAGCTTTGCGACGAGCTGAACCACCAGCGGCCCGGCTCGGCAATAATCATGCAGGCCGATTTGCTGAATATGGCCGAGCTGCAAGCGGTTGCCAGGGAAGCCTGCATGGCCTGGGGCGGCATCGATGTGCTGGTGAATAATGCCTCCTCCTTTTATCCCACGGCCATGACGGATGTGACCGAACGACAGTGGGATGAGTTATTGGGCAGCAACTTGAAAGCACCTTTTTTTCTGGCGCAAGCCTTGGCGAAAACCTTAACCGACAACAAGGGCTGCATAATCAATATTGTCGACATCCATGCCGAACGGGGCTTAAGCGGTTATCCCGTGTACAGTATTTCAAAAGCCGGACTGGCCGCCATGACCAAGGTTTTAGCCAAGGAGTTG
>Ga0207952_1001062_pt1 | contig 13764 bp, 14 predicted proteins | sample SubbioR12Aug_8Ca_FD_184831 | JGI IMG/M metagenome (GOLD analysis project Ga0207952, IMG submission 184831) | Serpentinite rock and fluid subsurface biosphere microbial communities from McLaughlin Reserve, California, USA - CR12Aug_8Ca (SPAdes) | ecosystem: Environmental > Terrestrial > Deep...
GTCGCCACGGCTGGAACGGTGCGCGTGGTCGCCGACGACGGTACGGTCCTGATGTCGCAGAAGGTCGAGGCCGGTGACGTCTTCCGCATGTGCCAGGTCAAGGACGAGCCGATCCAGGACTGGGTCAAGCTCGGGGTGCGCCGCGCCCGCCTCAGCAACACCCCGGCGGTGTTCTGGCTCGACGCCAAGCGCGCCCACGACGCGCAGTTGATCGCCAAGGTCGAGAAGTACCTCAAAAACGAGGACACGAAGGGTCTGGACATCCGCATCCTGGCGCCGGTCGAGGCGATCAAATTCTCGCTCGATCGCATCCGCCAGGGGCTCGACACCATCTCTGTCACGGGCAACGTGCTGCGCGACTACCTGACCGATCTTTTCCCGATCATGGAACTGGGCACGTCGGCCAAGATGCTCTCGATCGTTCCGTTGCTGGCGGGCGGCGGGTTGTTCGAGACCGGCGCCGGCGGTTCGGCGCCCAAGCATGTGGAGCAGTTCCAGCACGAAGGATATCTGCGCTGGGATTCGCTGGGCGAATTCCTGGCGCTTGGCGCTTCGCTGGAACATCTGGCGCAGAGAACCGGGAATGAGGACGTGAAGGTCTTGGCCGAGACGCTCGATGAGGCCAACGGCAAGATCCTCGAGGACAACCGTTCGCCGGCACGCAAGGTCGGCGAACTGGATAATCGTGGCAGCCACTTCTACCTGGCGAAGTATTGGGCAGAGGCGCTGGCCCGGCGGGACAACAGCACGGGCCTGTCGGCCCGTTTCAAGCCGCTGGCGGCGGCGCTGGCGGCCAATGAGGCCAAGATCGACGCCGAGCTGATCGCCGCGCAGGGCAAGCCGGTGGATACGGGCGGCTATTATCTCCCCGATCGGAGCAAGACATCGGCAGCGATGCGGCCGAGTGCGACGTTGAACGCTGCACTCGCCGCTCTTTGACGCGGCGTTGCCAGTTGATCGTCGGGGGTGCCGACGGTTGCCGTGCCGGCTGGGTCGTCTGCCGGCGTGACGTTGACGGCGCCCTGGACATCAGAGTCGTCAAGACCCTCGCAGAAGCCTGCGAGGGTCTTTCCATTTTGGCCGTCGACATGCCGATCGGGCTGATGGACGAGCCGATCCCCGGTCGCGGCTGCGAGTCCGAGGCGCGGGCGCTGCTGCCGGGCAAGGCGAGCTCGGTCTTTCCGACGCCGTGCCGGCCGGCACTGGCTTGCACCACACACTCCGCTGCCAATGCCGCCAGCCGCAAGCTGGGCAAGGGACTTAACCAGCAGACGTTCCATTTATTTCCCAAGATGCGCGAGATCGACGACCTGATGCGCGGCAGCCGCACGCTGCGACGCATCGTTTACGAGGCTCACCCCGAACTTGCTTTCGCCCGCATGAACAACGGCGAGCCTGTGCTCAGCAAGAAGCGCAAGCCGGACGGCTTCGCGGAGCGGCGCAAGCTGCTCGCCCGGCATGGCTTCAGGTGGAAGCCCGAAGCGCTGTCCGGCGCAGCCCGCGACGACGTGCTCGATGCCATGGCCGTCTGCCGCACGGCAATGCTGATCGCAAAAGGCACGGCGACGCGCCTCGGCCCGGCCCGGCAACGCGACCGCTACGGCCTGCCGATGAATATCTGGTACTAGCCGCTTTTTGGCACACCTCGTTGTGCCACGATGTGTCCAGAAAGTTGTGCCACAAAGTGAGGCCAACTCCTTGATCATTCATGCGGAATGCCGGAATGACGAAGTGTGCCACCATGCCCGGCTCCGTACCGTCATCAAACCGGCTACTCCGGCTTGATCCCGGCCGCCTTCAGCACCGGCACCCAGATCGGCTCCTGGATTTTTAGCCAATCGCCGAGCTGCTGCGGCGTACCGCCCATCGGCACGAAACCGCGCTTCTTCAGGTCTTCCTTGCCTTCCGGCGTCGAGACCGCGTCGTTCAGCGCCTTGTTCAGCTTGGCAACGACCGCCGGCGGCGTGCCGGCCGGTGCCAGCAGCGTGTAGACGATGGTGCCGTCGACGTCGCCTGCCCCGAGTTCCTTGAACGTCGGGATGTTCGGCACCACCGACGAGCGCTCGAGCGACGCCATCGCGTAGGGCTTGAGTTTGCCGGCCGCGATCTGCGGCGCAACACTGGTGATGCTCGACATGCCGAGCTTGATATGGCCGCCCAAGAGATCGGTGACGAGCGGGCCGGTGCCGCGGAACGGCACATGCGTCAGCTTGAGGCCGTTCAGCATGGCGAACTGCTCAGCCGACAGATGCATCGGCGTGGTGAGCCCGGCGGTGCCGTATTGTACCGAGCCCGGCGCGGCCTTGGCCGCGGCGATGATCGCCTTGAGGTCAGGCCAGGGCGCATCGGCACTTCCGACCAGCACCGATTCCTGCTTGGCGATGAAGCCGATCGGGACGAAGGCGGTCTTGGGGTCGAAGCCGAGCTTGGCCACGGTGTAGGGATAGAGCGGCAGGTTGTTGGCGCTGACCACCATCCAGTGGCCGTCGGCCGGTTGCTTGGCGACGAAGTCGTGGGCGATGCTGCCGCCGCCGCCGCCCTTGTTGTCGATGATGATCGTGCCGCCCAGCGAGCGTTGCATCGGCTCCTGGATCGCGCGCGCCAGCGCGTCCGTGCCGCCGCCGGGTGGAAACGGCACGACGACGTGCACGGGCTGGCTGGGAAATGTCTGGGCCCGTGCAGCGGAGCTCGCCGCCGCGATCGCACCGAGCGACGCGACGAAAACACGACGATGGACGCTCACTTTAATTGTTCCTCCCGAAGATTTCGGGAAGCCTAGCGTCCAGCAGCCGGCGGCGATAGGCCCGCGTAGGGCCTCAAACCATTCCGAGTGCGTGCTTGTAGACGTCGAGCAGCGTCTCCTGCTCGGCCCGGTCGGCCGCATCCATCTGCCTTAGCGAAACGACCTTTCGCATGGTCTTGACGTCGTAACCGACGCCCTTCGCTTCCGAATAGACATCCTTGATATCGCCGCCGATGGCCTTGCGCTCTTCCTCGAGCTTCTCGATCCGCTCGACGAAGCTCTTCAGGCGGTCGGCCGAAATCGGCCCGGCCTTGGTCTTCTTGGAAACGGCGCTTCCGTCCGGCATGTCCTCAACTCCTAGGGTCCAGTCAGGCGGACCATAGGAGCCGAGGCCGCGTCGGCTCAATGACGCTGTTGCGATGAATGACGGGGATAACGGGGACGGTCCGGCTGGAGGTCAGCCGTGCTTGTGCTGGCCCTTGTCGAAGGCCTTTTTCTGGTCGCCCGAGGCCTCTTTCTGGTGCTTGGCCTTCCACTCGTCGTAGGGCATGCCGTAGACGATCTCGCGGGCCTTCGGGTCGGTGACCTCGATGCCCTGCTTGCCCGCTTCTTCGCGATACCAGCGCGACAGGCAGTTACGGCAGAAGCCCGCCAGATTCATCATATCGATGTTCTGGACGTCGGTGCGCTCCTGCAGGTGCGCGACCAGCCGGCGGAAAGCGGCGGCTTCGAGATCGGTTCGGGTCTTGTCGTCCATGGCAATCTCCTGGGACGTTTGAGCCTTGGCTGCGGATATAGGCTCAGTTTGGGCCATATGCCAGCCGCCGCCTGGTGTAACCGCCAGCGACGAAAGTCGCCTTCGCACTCGAACGGCTGAGTTTACCCGATGAGGTGAGCGGCAGGCCGGGTTGACGGGGGATCATCACGATCTGGCTGTCGACGCCGACGGCTTCCCTGACGATCTGCCGGATGTCGCCCTCGATCTCCTCGCCGCCCCCGGGTTCGCCGCCCGCGCCCTGCACCAGCACGACCACGGATTCGACTTCGCCTGAATTGACGGAAAAGGCGCAGGTATCGCCACGGCGCAGGCGCGGCAGCGCCTCGATCGCCCATTCGATGTCCTGCGGCCAGATGTTGCGGCCGTTGACGATGATGAGGTCCTTGGCGCGTCCGGTGATCACCAGTTCGTCGCCATGCCAGTAACCGAGATCGCCGGTGTCGAGCCAGCCGTCGCGCAACACCTTCGCGCTGTCCTCGGGCTTGCGGAAATATCCCGGCATGACACTCGGCCCCCGAACGAACAGGCGTCCGACCTGCCGTTCTTTCGAGACCCCGCCGTCCTGGTCGCGAATTTCGACACGATGGCCCGGGATCACCCGACCACAGACGACGAAGTCACGACCCGTCTCCGGATCGGTATCCACTCTGAGGCCGGTGAAGCGACGCGTGAAACTCAGGCCGACGCAGACCTCCGCCATGCCGTAGCTCGGCAGGAAGGCACGGTCGTCAAAGCCGGCCGGTCGGAACGTTTCGGTGAATCGCTGCAGGATCGGCAGCCTGATCATGTCAGCACCGACGCCGGCCAAGCGCAGGCTGGAAAGATCGATGCCCGCCAGCGACTGAGTCTGGGCGCGGCGCGCCACGAGGTCGTAGCCGAAACTCGGGCTGTAGGTGATGGATGCGCGCCGGCGGGAGATCAACGCCAGCCATTGCAGCGGCCGGCGCGCGAAATCGCGCGGCGCCAGAAGATCGACGCTGCGCTGCGCGCACATCGGCGCCAGCACAAATCCGATCAATCCCATGTCGTGATAGAGCGGCAGCCAGCTCACGCCAGAGTCATGTTCGTCCAGTTCCTGCGCTGCAAGGGACGCGTCGATGTTGGCCATGAGCTGGTCCTGGCGGATATCGACGCCCAGCGGCGCACGCGTACTGCCCGACGAGAACTGCACGTAGCATGGCTGCCCGGCCGAAAGCGGACGCAGTTCAGCGGCTCGCTCGGGCAGTTCCTCGAAGGTCGACATCGGGCCGGCGATCCAGGCGCTCGTTCCCTCGGCCGCGGCCCTTGCGAAATCGGCCAGTTCGTCGGGAGCCAGCACTCCGATCGCGCCTGCCGCGACGATCTGGCCCCTGAGCTGTTCGATATAGCTCGCCTTGGCGCCCAGGCCGACGGGCACGGCGACAGGCACCGGCAGCACGCCGGCATATTGAGCGCCGAAGAAGGCGACGCAGAAGCCCGGCCAGGTGTCGGCGATCAGCAGCAGCCGCTCGCCAGGTATCACGCCGGCACCGATCAGCCGCCGAGCGAAGACCTGAGCCTTCGTCTGCAGTTCACGATACGGCAGGCTGCTCAGCAATCGACCGCGCGCATCGAAGAAATTCAATCCGGTCTCGCCGCCGGCCGCATAGTCGAGCGCCTCGCTCAGACTGGCAAAGCCACCTCGTCTGAATGGCAGGCGATGGTTTTCCGTCGGCGTCGGCGCCGCGGGGAGCCGCTCCGCATTATGCCGCAGGGCAAAGGCGTAACGGTCGTGTTGATCGGGCGGCGCCTTGTCGGGGGCGACAGGGCCGGAAAAAAGCACAGGCAAGACTTCACGGATCGACGTCATCGGACGATCTCCCAAGAGGTTCCACGCACCAGGCGCGTCACCGCTCGGCAAACCGTCCCGTTGGATCATCCCGCCCATCGGAAGAGCGACGCTATCGCCGGCAGGTCTTCTGGCTCACGGGTCGTTGCTTGCACTCGCCTTCCCAGACCGGAGTCCAGTGGCCTCTTGAGCGCTCGCTCGCCGCTTACAGCTGCGGGTACAGCTGCCGATTAGCCCTTACGCAAACGATGCAGGGGGCGGCACGGCATTCCCTGTTGGCCTCCGTTAAAGAGGACCGACGATGCATTCTCGGTAACTTCACCGACGGCTCAGGTCAAGGCCGCCGCAACGGCGGCCCGGATCGCCGGCGCCAGCCGCCGCGCCCAGACGCGCGCTTCGTTTGAGGTGCCGATCAGGTCCTGGCGCACTTCCAGCGAGCAGTGCGGCAGGCCGCGCGGCCGCGCATGGGCCGTGAGCGTGTATTCGTAAGACGCGCGCGCCGAGTAGGGTTCGTTGTCGCCCACCGCCAGCGATGAGTCGCGCTGCAGCTCGCTCAGCAATGGCTCGGGCAGGCGCGGATCGTCGTTCCACAGCACGCCAACATGCCAGGGCCGCTGGAAGCCGTTCATCTCCGGTGTAAAACTGTGCATGACCAGCATGGCAACGGGCTGGCCGCCTGCCATCATCCGATCAAGTAGATGGTCAACCTCGTGGTGGTAGGGCCAGAAACAGGCCTCGGCGCGCGCGTCGATCTGTTGCTTGGTGAGGCCGCGATTGCCCGGCACAGGTACGCCGTCGCTGATCTCCGGGATCGATCCCTCGCCGCCGGGCCAGCGATTGCAGTCGATCACCAGCCGCGAATAGCCTGACGCAACGAGCGGCGCATCGAGTACGGAGGCGAGCTCGATCGCGGCGTCGAGGCCGCCGATGTCCCAACCGATGTGGCGCTCAAGCTCATCTTCGGAGATGCCGAGATCGCCCAAGGCCTCGGGGACGGCCTTGCTGGCGTGGTCGCAGAGCAGCAGTAGCGGCGCCTTGCCCTTTTCATTGAACAGCGAAAACGGCGGCGGATCGCCGGGAACGAGAAGCTGGCCGAGGAGTTGTTGCATCGCGCCCCTATAGTGCGAAGATTGGCCAAATGAAAGATGCCGACGCACGCGCCCTGTTGCGCGACCTGTTCGATGCCGCCCTGGCGGCCGCCCGCCCCGCCACCTGCCTCGCGCCTTACATCGCCAAGCTCATACCGCCAAAAGGCCGAACGATCGTGATCGGCGCCGGCAAGGCGAGCGCGGCGATGGCGCGCGCGGTCGAAGACCAGTGGCCGCATCTGCTCGAAGGCCTCGTCGTCACCCGCTACGGCTATGGCGAGCCTTGCAAGCGCATAGAAATCGTCGAGGCGGCGCATCCCGTGCCCGATGAGAAGGGCCGCGCCGCCGCCGGCCGCATCCTTGAAAAAGTGAAGGGCCTCTCGGCCGACGATCTCGTGCTCTGTCTCATCTCGGGCGGCGCCTCTTCGTTGCTTGCCCTTCCCGCCCCCGGCCTGTCGCTGGCCGACAAGCAGGAGGTCAACCGCGCGCTGCTGAGGTCGGGCGCCAACATCGTCGAGATGAACACGCTGCGTAAGCACCTCTCGGCGATCAAGGGCGGGAGGCTCGCCATTGCCGCGCAGCCGGCGCGCGTCCTGTCGTGGCTGATCTCCGACGTGCCCAACGACGATCCCGGCGTGATCGGCTCGGGTCCCACGGTGGCCGACCGCACGACATTTGCCGATGCGCTGGCGGTCCTGACCAAATATCGAATCGAGGCGCCCGCGTCAGTACGTGCCCATCTCGAGGCCGGCGCCGCGGGCAGGATCGAGGAAACACCGAAGCCCGCCGATCCGCGACTGAAGCGCGTCGAGACGGTCATCGTGGCAACTCCGAAGCAATCCCTGGACGCCGCGGCAGCGGTCGCGCGGTCGCGTGGCTGCGTCGTCGTGATGCTGGGTGACAATCTCGAGGGCGAAGCGCGAGAGCTCGGCGCAGCCCACGCCCGTCGCGCCCTCGATCTCGTGGCGGGCGCGAAGAAGCCCACGGTGATTCTCTCCGGCGGCGAGACGACGGTGACGGTGCGCGGCAAGGGCCGCGGCGGCCGCAACGTCGAATACCTGCTCGGCAAGGCAGTCGAAGCGAACGGTGCGCCGCAGATCTGGGGCCTCGCCGCCGATACCGACGGTGTCGATGGCGCGGAGGAGATCGCGGGCGCCATTTTCACACCCGACTCGCTGGCGCGTGCTCTCGCCAAGGGTCATGATCCCAAAGCCATGCTGCACGACAATGATGGCCATAGCTTCTTCGAGAGCCTCGGTGATAGCCTCATCACCGGCCCGACCAAGACCAACGTCAACGATTTCCGCGCAACTCTTATTGTGCCAAACAAATGACGACCTACACCGGCTCCTGCCATTGTGGCGAAATCGCGATCCGCTTCGACTCGGAGAAGAAGCCCGAGGAGATGCGGGTCGGCCGCTGCGGCTGCACCTTCTGCCGCCGCCATGGTGCACGGACGCTGGGCGATCCGGCAGGATCGGTCGAATTCCGCTCAGCGCCCGGCAGCCTCTCCCGCTACCGCTTCGGGCTCGGCATCACCGACTACCTGTTGTGCGCCAAATGCGGCACCTATGTCGGCGCCGCCATGCCGGATGAAGGCGGCGCGATCGGCATCGTCAACGTCAACTCTCTCGATATTCGGGACACTTTCGACCCCGCGCCGCCCCTGCATCATTACGACGGCGAGGACGAGGCCCGGCGCCGCAGCCGCCGTCGAAAGTTCTGGATGAAGGCGACCGTGATCGCCTAACGTCCTCCCATGGCTGTACTCGGAGTAATTGCCGACGATTTCACCGGCGCGACCGACATCGCGGGCATGCTGGTCAAGGGCGGCATGCGCACGATCCAGACGATCGGCGTGCCGCCCAAGGGCACGATTCCCGATGACGTCGACGCCGTCGTCGTGGCGCTCAAGACGCGCTCGATCCCGGCAAAAGACGCCATCGCCCAGTCGCTCGAGGCACTGAAAGCTCTCCAGGCAGCCGGCTGCGTCCGCTTCTTCTTCAAATACTGCTCGACGTTTGACTCGACGGACGCCGGCAACATCGGGCCGGTGGGTGACGCGCTTCTCGACGCGCTGAAAGCCAAGCAGGCGATCTACTGCCCCGCCTTCCCGGTGAACGGCCGCACCATCTTCTTCGGTCACCTGTTCGTGGGCGACCTGCTGCTGTCGGACACCCACATGCGGCACCACCCGTTGACGCCGATGACCGATGCCAGCCTGGTGCGCGTGCTGGCGCGCCAGACCAAGCACAAGGTGGGGCTGGTGCCGTTGAAGCAGGTGCAGTCCGGTTCCGCCGAGCTGCGCGCCGCGCTCGACAAGCTCGCGGCAGCGGATGTGCGCCATGTCGTCGTCGATGCCGTGGCCGACACCGATCTCGGCATCATCGGCGAAGCTATCGGCGATGATGTGCTCGTCACCGGCGGCTCCGGCGTGGCGCTGGGCCTGCCCGCCGCCTATCGTCGCCGCGGACTGCTCGCACACAAGGCCAATGCCGACGCGCTGCCGAAAGTGGCCGGTGCAGCGGCCGTGCTCGCCGGCTCGTGCTCGGCGGCGACACTCGGCCAGATCGCCGCCTTCAAGGGCCCGCAGCTCGCACTCGACACCGATGCGATCTGCCGCGGCGAGCCTGTCGGCGAGAAAGCGCTCATCTGGGCCAAGGGCAAGCTAGGCACCGGGCCGATCCTGCTCTCCGCCAGCGACAAGCCTGATGCAGTGAAAGCGTTGCAGGCGAAATACGGCGTCGAGAAATCGAGCCAGGCGATCGAGAAGACGATGGCTGATCTCGCACGCGGCCTGGTCGCTTCGGGCGTTGGCCGACTGGTCGTCGCCGGCGGCGAGACCTCGGGCGCGGTCGTGGGCGCCCTCGACGTGACCGCGCTGCGCATCGGGCCGGAGATCGATCCCGGCGTGCCTTGGACGGCGTCGATCGGAAAGAAGCCACTGTTGCTGGCGCTGAAGTCCGGCAACTTTGGCGCGCCGGATTTCTTCACCAAGGCATTCACCCGGCGATGAGCACCAAGGAAAGCAAGACCCGCGACGCAATCTGCGTGCTGGGCGCCAAGCTCGCCGCCCGCGGCCTCTGCCCCGGCACGTCGGGCAACATCAGCGCGCGCATCGACGATGGCTGGCTGATGACCCCGACCAATTCGTCGCTGGGCGAGCTCGATCCCGGTCAACTCTCCAAGCTCGATCTTTCCGGCAAGCATGTCGGCGGCGACCCGCCGACCAAGGAAGCCCTGCTGCACCGCTCGGTCTACGATGTGCGGCCCAAGGACGGTGCGATCGTGCATCTTCATTGCACGCATGCGGTGGCAATCTCCTGCCTCGATCCGTCGTGCCACCACAGCAAGGAGACGACGCTACCGCCAATCACGCCCTACTTCGTGATGCGGGTCGGCAAGCTGCCGCTGGTGCCCTATTTCAAGCCGGGCGATCCCAAGCTCGCCGACGCGATCCGCGACTACGCCAAGGGACACCGCGCCGTGTTGCTCGCCAACCATGGGCCGGTGGTCGCCGGCACCTCCCTGTCGGCGGCCTCCGCCTCGATCGAGGAGCTCGAGGAGACCGCCAAGCTTCACCTGCTGCTGCAGGGTCTCAAGGTACGCACGCTGTCGGATGCTCAGGTGCGTGACGTCGAAGAAGCTTTTCCTTCCTGATCGGACAAGACCAATGCCCAAGCTCGCCGCCAACCTGTCGTGGATCTACCAGGAGGTCCCGTTCCTGAAACGCTTTGGCGCCGCCGCGGCGCACGGCTTCAAGGCCGTCGAGATTCTATTTCCCTATGAGGCACCGGCAGCCGAGATCGCGGCCGAGCTCAACAAGCACAGGCTCACGCAGGCGCTGTTCAACCTGCCGCCGGGCGACTGGAGCAAGGGCGAGCGCGGCCTTGCCGCCCTGCCCGGCCGAGAGGCCGAGTTTGCCGCGGCCCTCGAGAAGGCGCTCGATTACGCCAAGGTGCTGGAATGTCGGACGCTCCACGTAATGTCGGGCATGATCGCGCCGGGCGCCGATGTGAAGGCCATGCATCGCACCTTCATCTCGAACCTGAAGAAGGTCTGCGACCGCACGGCCAAGAGCGGCCTCACGATCGTGCTGGAGCCGATCAACCACCGCGACATTCCCGGCTACTTCACCAACACCACCGATCAGGTGAAGCAGATCATCGACGAAGTGGGCGCGCCGCATCTCAAGCTGCAGCTCGACCTCTATCATATGCAGGTGACCGAAGGTGACCTGCAGAAGCGGATAGAGCGACTGTTCCCGATCACCGCTCACGTCCAGATCGCCGGCAACCCGGACCGCAACGAGCCGGATGTCGGCGAGGTAAACCACCTCTACCTGCTCGATGTGCTCGACCGTCTTGGCTACGATGGCTACGTCGGCCTCGAATACAAACCGAAGACCACGACCGGCGCCGGCCTCGGCTGGGCAGCCAAATACGGCATCAAGGCCTGATCCATGGCCGACAAGAACACACCGGTCGTCGCGTTCGTCGGCTTGGGCTCGATGGGCCTCGGCATGGCCAAGAACCTTTTAAAGCACGGCCACAAGGTGATCGGCGTCGATCCGAGCGCTGCTGCACGCGAGGCTTTTGCCGCAGCCGGCGGCATCACCGCCGCGACGCCGGCTGAAGCAGCCAAGGTGGCGGACGTGGTGGTCGTAGCCGTCGTGAACGCGCAGCAGGTCGAGGCTGTCCTCTTTGGTGACGGTGGCGCCGTGGCGGCGCTGCGCAAGGGCGGCCTCGTCATGCAGTGCGCTACGGTGCCCCCCGCTTTCGCGCGCACGCTGGGCGAGCGGCTGGCCAAGAGCGGCCACGAACTGCTCGATGCGCCGATGTCGGGCGGACGTGCTCGCGCGGAAAGCGGCGAACTCACCTTCATGGCCTCCGGTGCGCCACAGGCTTTCGCCACCGCCGAATCCATTCTCTCGGCCACCTCTGCGAAAGTGTTTCGCCTCGGCGACGCCGCCGGCATCGGCTCGCTGGTGAAGACGGTGAACCAGCTTCTGGCCGGCGTGCATATCGCCACTGCGGCCGAGGCCATGGCGCTCGCGGCCAGAGCCGGCGCCGACACGCGCGCCGTCTACGAGGTGATCTCGGCCAGCGCCGGCAACTCCTGGATGTTCGAAAATCGCGTGCCGCACATGCTCGACGACGATTTCTCGCCGCTGTCGGCGGTCGAGATCTTCGTAAAGGACCTCGGGCTGGTGCTGAATACCGGCCATGAACATCGCCTGCCGTTGCCCATGGCGGCGGCGGCTCATCAGCTTTTCCTTGCTGCCGCGGGGGCCGGCTGGGGGCGGCTTGATGACGCGGCTGTCGTAAAAGTCTACGAGCAGGCGGGCGACTTTAAAGTGTCGTCGCCAAAGAAGTAGACTGGGTCCCATGCGTCGCCAGCGTTTCACCAAGATCGTCGCCACCCTCGGGCCCGCCAGCTCGAGCCCGGAGCGCCTGCGCCAACTGTTCGAAGCCGGCGCCGATGTCTTCCGCCTCAATTTCAGCCACGGCGCACCGGAGGACCACCGCCAGCGGGTCGAGCAGCTGCGGGCGATGGAGAAGAAGTACAATCACCCGATCGCCATCCTGATGGATCTGCAGGGCCCCAAGCTGCGGCTGGGCGTGGTCGGCAAGCAGCCGATGGAGCTGAAGAAGGGCCAGAAGCTGCGCTTCGACATGGATCCGAAGCCGGCCACCACCAAGCGCGTGCCGCTGCTGCACCCGGAAATCTTCAAGGCCGCCAAACCGGACGGCCTGCTGCTGATCGACGACGGCAAGGTGCGGCTGAGAATCATCGCCCACACCGAGGAGACGATCGACACCGAGGTCGAGGTCGCGGGCCAGATCAGCGACCGCAAGGGCGTGAACCTTCCAAACCTCATCGTGCCGCTGTCGCCGATGACGCCGAAGGACCGCAAGGACCTCACCTTCGGCCTGTCGCTCGGCGTCGACTGGGTGGCGCTCTCCTTCGTGCAACACGCCCACGACATCGCCGAGCTCAAGAAGCTGGTGGCGGGCCGCGCCGCGGTGATGGCCAAGCTCGAAAAGCCCGCCGCGATCGACCATCTCGACGAGATCATCGAGCAGAGCGACGGCATCATGGTGGCGCGCGGCGATCTCGGCGTGGAAATGCCGCCCGAGGCCGTACCGCCGCTGCAGAAGCGCATCCTCGCCGCCTGTCGCGTGCTCGGTCGCCCGGCCATCGTCGCCACGCAGATGCTGGAGTCCATGGTCCATTCACCGACGCCTACCCGCGCCGAGGCCTCCGACGTGGCGACCGCCGTCTATGACGGCGCCGACGCCGTCATGCTGTCGGCTGAATCCGCCTCGGGCGACTATCCCCTCGAGGCTGTCACCATCATGGACCGCATCATCCGCGCCGCCGAAGGCGACCCGCTCTACCGCCGCCTGATGGATGCGAGCCGCCATGAGCCCGAGGCCACCACCGCCGACGCCATCAGCGCCGCCGCCCGGCAATGCGCCCATACGTTGTCGGCGGCGGCCATCGTCACCTACACCAACACCGGCTCGACCACGCTCCGCGCCGCGCGCGAGCGGCCGGACGTCCGCATCCTCTGCCTGACGCCCAATCACAATACCGCCCGGCGCATGACGCTCACCTGGGGCGTTCATCCGGTTCACGCAGAAGACGCGCACAGTTTCGCCGACATGGTGCAGCGTGCCGTGCGGGTCGCGCGCAAGGAGGAGCTGGCCAAGGAAGGCGAGCGCCTGGTGATCACCGCCGGCGTGCCCTTCGGCACCCCCGGGGCGACCAACATCCTGCGCATCGCCTACGTCTGATCGGACTTGGAGATTGCCGGGCCTGGGGATGGCCGGGCCGCTGCCGCCGTACCCTCTCGTGAAGACACAACGAGAGAGTCCATGGCCTGCCACAGTTTTGCCGCGATCGACGCCGTGCTTGCCCAGACTGGCGGCAGATCGTGAAGACGCCGAACCGACGCCGGCTGTCGCTCGGCTGGATCGATTTCCTGGTCATCGCCGCCACGGTCCTGACTTTCGGAGCCGTCGTGATGGCGAACATTCCCAACGACAGGTCCTCGATGCGGACGGGCGTCCTGTCGCGGGACGTGCCCCTCGAGATCAGCCAGCGTGCGGACGATCCGGATCTTGTGAGGGCCCGCATCAAGCTCGCCGTGGGCGGCCCCTGGTCCTAGAGACTGCGCCGATGTCAGCTCCCCGCACGCCGGGGAGCCAGTAGCGGCGGGCTTTTCGCCCGTTATTTGTGGACGCCTGAATGTAACGTTTTGTGTCCAGAAAGATGTCCACTATTGCGAGAAAAGCCTAATTTTGCTGGCTTTTGCGCGTCTCGCATCTTCTTCAAGAATACA
>Ga0207952_1001063_pt1 | contig 13738 bp, 11 predicted proteins | sample SubbioR12Aug_8Ca_FD_184831 | JGI IMG/M metagenome (GOLD analysis project Ga0207952, IMG submission 184831) | Serpentinite rock and fluid subsurface biosphere microbial communities from McLaughlin Reserve, California, USA - CR12Aug_8Ca (SPAdes) | ecosystem: Environmental > Terrestrial > Deep...
GCCCCGCCGGTCCTTCTCCGGTTCGCGGCCGCTAGTGGTCCTTCACTGTCGTGTTCTTCATCATGTTCCGGATCGGTATGATGAGCGCAATGAAGATTGCAGTGAACAGGAACATGGACATCGCAGTGCGGTTGAACAGCTGCGGCATCAGTTCAAGTTTCTCCGGGTCGATATGCCCACCCACGAGCCCGGCGATGAGATTGCCAAGCGCAGTGGCCATGAACCAGACGCCCATCATCTGCCCCACATAGCGGCGCGGGGCGAGCTTGGTCATTGAGCTGAGGCCCACCGGGCTGAGGGACAGCTCGCCCATCGTCTGCAGCATGTAGCTCATCGTCAGCCACCAGGCGCTCACTTTGAGCGTGCCGCCTGCGGCGATGACGGCGTTGGCCGGCACCAGCATGATGTAGAACCCGATGCCGCACATCAGCAAGCCGGCGGCAAACTTGGCCGGGCTCGACGGCGAGATCCCTTTTTTGTCTAGCACGGTCCAGAGCACCGCGAAGACCGGCGCGAAGGCGATCACAAAAAACGAGTTGATCGACTGGAACCAGGTTGTGGGAATCTCAAAACCGAACATGTTCCGGTCGGTGAAATCGCGCGCGAAGAGGTTCAGCGACGTCGGGGCCTGCTCAAAGGCGGACCAGAATGCCGCGGCGCCAAGGAACAGCACGAAGATCACAAGAATGCGCTTTTTCTCTTCCGTGTTCAGTCCGCCCAGGATGAACAGGTAGGCGAAGTAGGCCACGGCGAGCGAAATGATGCCGACGGTGCTGTACCCCGCGATCGCGACGGCGTTGAAGGTGAACACGCCGGTCATGAACAGCACGATCAGCAGCCCGATGACGCCCAGCGCAGCCATCGCAATGTTGCGCGTGCGCTGCTGCTCCTCCGTGCTCACGACAACGCCAAGCCCGATGGGCCCGAGCGTGTTCCGGGCCAGCATCTTGAACGTGATGAGGCCGAGCACCATTCCCACGCCGGCCGCGCCAAACCCGAAGTGCCAGCCGACGCGTTCACCGAGATATCCGGTCACCAGCTGGCCGACAAACGCACCGATGTTGATCCCCATGTAATAGATGGAGAATCCGGCGTCCCGTCGCGCCCCGCCTTGTGGATAGAGGTCGCCGACGATGGCCGAGATGTTTGGCTTGAGTAGTCCGGTGCCAATGACGATCAGGACGAGCCCGAGGAAGAACGCTTTCTGTGCGAAGACAGCGGAAAGCCCGATGCTCAGGTGGCCCAGCGCGATGATGATGCCGCCGTACCAGATGGAGCGCTGCAACCCGAGCCAGCGGTCGGCGATCCACCCGCCGGGGAGCGAGGCGAGGTAGACGCTTGCGGCATAGATGCCGACAATGGCCCCCGCCGTCGCGCGGTCGAAACCAAAGCCGCTGCTGGTCACCGCCGCCGTCATGAAGAGGATCAGGAGCGGACGGAGGCCGTAGTAGGAGAAGCGTTCCCACATTTCCACGGCGAAGAGCGTGCCGAGCCCACGCGGGTGCCCAAAGAACGACTTGTTGGCGACGATCTCGCTCGTGCTTGGCATGCCCTGTTCAGCGGGTGCGGTCATCGGCGGCGCTCGAGGTGGTTGTGAAGGAACGCATCGTGGAACGGCTGTAAACTTGGGGGCACGGTTGGCACCTGTGCCACCTCTTGTATTCCAATCACGTCGCTGCGGTCGGGGTCCGGATGCGCCGCTGGCGCGGGTCGCCCGCCGGCACCGCATCGAGCAGCGCGCGTGTGTATGCGTGCGATGGTTGTGCGAAGAGTTGCGCGGCGGGCGCCTGCTCGACGATGCGCCCGCGGTACATCACCGCGATGTTCGTGGCCACCTGCTGCACGACGGCCAGGTTGTGGGCAATGAACAGGCAGGTGAGCTTGCGCGAGTCGCGCAGGCGCGCGATTAAAGCCAGCACCTGCGCCTGCGTGGTGACATCCAGCGCCGACACGGCTTCGTCGAGCACGAGGAACTCCGGGTCCACGGCCAGCGCGCGCGCGATGGCTACCCGCTGCCGCTGGCCCCCTGAGAGCTCGCGGGGCAGGCGCTGCAGGTCGTCTGCCCCGAGGCCGACTTCTTCGAGCAGTTGCACGACTCTTTGTTCAACGTCCGCGCCATGCGCGAGGCCGTGAACAACAAGTCCTTCGCCGACGATCATACCCACGCTGTGCCGCGGATTGAGCGACGAGTACGGATCCTGGAACACCACCTGCATGCGCTTGCGGTGCACCCGGAGTTGCTCGCCGCGAAGGGCGAGAAGGTCGATGCCGTCATAGCTGATCGATCCGCCCGCCGTCTCAATCAGCCGCAGGAGTGCGCGCGCGGCCGACGTCTTGCCGCTTCCCGACTCGCCAACGAGCGCGAGGGTATCGCCGCGGGCGATGTCGAAGGAGATCCCATCGACGGCCACAACGTGGCGAACCGGGCCGAAGCCCGCGCGCTGGTGCACTACGCGCAAGTCGCGGACGGACACCAAGCTTGCGCTCGGGTTCACGGCGCCCGGTCCAGCCGCGGCATCGCCGCGAGCAACTCACGCGTGTAAGGGTGCTGCGGGGCATGGAACAGGGCGTCCACGGAGGCCGACTCCACGAGGCGCCCGCGCTGCATCACGAGCGCGCGGTCGCAGGTCTCGGCCACCACGCCGAGATCGTGGGTGATGAACAGCACGGCCATGCCGAACTCGCGTTGGAGCTCGACCAACAGGCGAAGTACCTGCGCCTGAATGGTGACGTCGAGGGCGGAGGTGGGTTCATCCGCGATGACCAGTGCCGGCTTGAGCAGGAGCGCAATGGCCAGCATCACGCGTTGGCGCATTCCGCCCGAGAGTTCGTGGGGCCACGCGCGAAACTGCGTGGCCGCATCCGGCAGGCCAACGCGCGTCAGCATATCGATGGCGGTATCGCGTGCCTTTCGCTTGTCGCGCTCGCCGTGCACCAACGCCACCTCGGCGACCTGATCTCCCACACGCATCACCGGGTTCAGCGCCGCGGCCGGATCCTGAAAAACCATCGCCATCCGGCGGCCGCGGAGGTCGCGCATTGCCGGCTCAGGCAGGGTGAGAAGATCGCGACCCTCGAAGCGGATCGCGCTACCCGGGCCAACGCGCGCGTTGTCGGGAAGGATGCCCATCGTTGCGAGTCCGACCGATGACTTGCCGCTTCCCGATTCGCCGACGAGCGCCACGATCTCGCCCGGATTGATGGAAAACGAGACATCATCAACCGCGCGACGCTCACCCGCCGGGCTCCCATAGGCGACGCGCAGGCTCTCGACCGACAGCAGGGGAGTCATGCCGCGGTCCGGATGCGACGCTGGAGATGATCGGCGAGCACGCTCACACTCATGACTGTGGCGGCAATCGCAACAGAAGGGAAGAGGAGCAGCCACCAGGCGTCGAGCGGTCGCACGCTTCCATCGTGCAGCAGCACACCCCAACTCGCATTCGGAGGCGCCACACCCGCGCCCACGAAACTGAGCCCCGCCTCGAGTGGGATGACCGACGCCATTGCGACCACCGCGCCCACCAGGGCAACCGGAAGCGCGCCAGGCAGGATGTGCTTCGTCAGCAGCTGGGGTTCCGGCGTGCCGAGGGCGCGTGCCGCAGCGACGTAGTCGGTAGCGCGGAGTTCGCGCACCCGTGCGCGCACGAGCCGGCTGGTCATCGGCCAGGCGGTGAGCCCGAGCAGCAGTGCCAGCCCCGACACTGGCAGGCGCTCGGTGAATGCCACCACGGCGAGCACGATCAGGAGGCGCGGCGTCGCCAGCATCGCGTCGACGAATCGCATCATCCAGCGATCGACCCGGTCCGACGCCATACCGGCGATGCCGCCCCAGGCAGCGCCCACCACGAGCACAATCGTGCCCGCCAGCAGCGCAGTCGCCAGCGACACACGGGTGCCATGCATTAATCGCGAGAGCAGGTCGCGTGCGGCCGCGTCCGTGCCAAGCCAGTGCGCTGCCGACGGCGCATCGAGCGGAGTCGAGCCTGCCGGAATCGCGGCGTTGGGATCGTAGGGTGCCCACCACGGCGCTGCCAGCGCCGACAGCGCCAGCAGCGCAAGCACCGCGGAGGCCACCCGGCTGGTGAATGGGAGCGCGCGAAACCACTGCCGCACGGCGGCCATCAGGCTTTCACTCGCGCGCGTGGATTCGCGAGCTGCGCAGCCGCGTCCGCGAGCGCGCTGGAGATGCATACGGCCACCGAGCCGACCAGCACGAGTCCGATCACGAGCGGGTAGTCGCGCGAACTTACGGCGCGCAGGAGGGTGGATCCGGCGCCCGGCCACCCGAAGACACTCTCGACGAGTGCCGCGCCCCCGACCATCGCGGGCAAAAGCAGTCCAATCAGCGCGCAAAGCGAACCGGCCGTGCGCCGAAGGACGTGCACCCAGGCTACACGCCCTTCACTCACGCCTTTAGCTCGTGCAGCGCGGACGAACTCTTCGCCATAGGCTTCGATTGCGCTCGTCCGCTGATATCGCGCAACCATCGCGGCGATTGCGAGCGCGAGTGTGCCGCCCGGGAGCAGCAGGTGTCGCAGCACATCGGCGACTGCGGGCAGTCCACCCGCATTGGCGAGATCGGCCGTCTGCATGCCGGTCGCCGGTAGCCAGTTGAGGCGCGTGGCAAACACGATCGACGCCAGGAGCCCAACGAGGAACTCGGGCATCGAGAGCACGGCGAGCGTGGCGACTCCGACGATGCGCTCACGCCGGCGACCCGCGCGGCGGCCTTGCCACGTACCCACCAACGTGCCGAAGGTCACGCCGATGATGAGGGCCGGCGCCATCAGCAGCGCAGTGCGGGGCAGGACGGCGGCGATCACCTCGCCCACCGGACGCGCTTCGCTGAAGGATTCGCCGAAGCGGCCGCGCGCAAAGTTCGCGAGCATCAGCCCATACTGCGCGACGACCGGACGATCGAGCCCGTAGGTCTGCCTGACTCGCTCGCGCGCCACCGCCAGCTCAGGCGGATCGTCTGGCGACGGAGAAAACGGATCGCCGGGTGCGGCGTGGATCAGCGCGAACGCGAGCGTGACGACGACGAGCGCAACGATGACCGTCTGGCCTGCCCGCTCAAGCGCGAAGCGCAGCACGCCTTACTGCTGCGTGCCGGAGCCCGATGCTGCGCGCGCGGCCGGGGCAGTCACGTCCCAACTCGCTATCGACTGCCACCACGCGTCCGGGCGCATCGGGCCCGTCACTACGCGCCGGTGCGCCGCGGCAATGATCAGTGGTTCGTAGAGCCAAATCGCCGGTGCATCATCGATCGCGGCCTGATACGCCAGACGGAAGTGGGCCTTGCCCTGCGCGACATCGCGTGCGCTCAGCCCGCTATCCACCTGCGCGTCGAAGACCGCACTCGCGTATCCACCCGCGTTGAATGGACTCCCGGGCCGCCACGCCTTCGTGCCCCAGGTCTGCCGCGCTCCGGCCGGGCTCGGCGTCGTGCGCCAGGTGAAGAGCGCCGCGTCAAACTTGTGCGTTCCCAGGCGCTGGGCGAGCGCGGGGGGATCGAGCTGTTCGATATCGACCTTGGCGCCGATCGCCGCAAACGACTGCTGCATCAGCTCGGCGTATCGCACGCGGGCCCGGCTCGTCGCGGCGACGGAAATCGCGAAGGCCAGCGGGCGGCCAGCCTTTGCACGCGTGCCGGCGCCGCTCCGTGTCCAGCCGAGAGAATCGAGCAGCCGCTCGGCGCCGGCTACGTCATGGGGAATGACACGGAGCGTCGTGTCAGCCGACCACTGCTGCCGCGAGAACGGCCCCACCGCGACCACACCGATGGAGTCGTGCACGTTCTTCACAAGTGCCGCACGGTCCACGGCCATCGTGAGCGCACGACGAACCCCGGCGTCACCGAACACGGGGTGCGGGGCAGGCGTTCCCCCAGCGTGGAGGTTGAACGACAGGAATCCGTACTCAAACCCCCGGATGCGCTGGAAGGCGATCTCCGGATGTCGAGCCGCTTCGGCCAGATCATCCAGGGACACCGTTTCAATGAAGTCGGCGTCGCCGGCAAACACTGCGCGGGCCGCCGCCGGTGCACTGGCGGCAATCGTGAACACCACCCGGTCGAGCTTGGGCTTGCCGCGAGCGAAGGCGTCGAAGGCCGCCAGTTCAAAGCGCACGCCCTTCTCCCACGCCACGAACTTGAACGGACCGTTGCCGATGGGATGCTTCGCGAAGGCCGATGTGCGGAGTGAGTCGCGCGGTACGTCGCGCAAGAGATGCTCCGGCATGGGGACCAGGTTGTACGCGATGCTGTGGAACTGTTCGGCCGACCGGGCCTTGAACCAGACCGTCGCGGTCAGCGAATCGGCGACCGTCACGGAATCGGCGATCTGCCGCATATCGGCGCCCGCTCCCGAGGCCACCACGGGATCGGTGAAAAGGTCGAACGCGAATTGCACGTCGCTGGCGCGCACCTTCTGGCCGTCGTGCCAGTGGGCGTTCGGGTCCAGCCTGAAGGTGATGGACAGAGAATCCGGCGCCCAGCTCCAGCTCCTGGCAAGGCGTGGCTCGTATCCGGCGTCGCCGACCGACACCTGCGACATGCCGATGTCGGCCAACTTGTCGAACATCAGTTCCGTGTACACGCGCGCCTGGGACTGAGCCCAGAGCAGCGGGACGATCACGTCCGCATCGCCACCGGAAGCAATAACTACGCTCTTCTCGCGCGAACCACCGTCGCCACACGCAACGGCGAGGGCAACTGCCGCGATGCCCCTGACCCGACGAGCCAGCTTCACGTGAGTGTTCTCCCAGTGCAGGGTGCGCGAAAAACGTACCGGACTACCGCCGCCATGTCCACTTTGGATCGGAAAACTGCGCGCGATGAACGTCGACCGTCCTCATCAACGTGCCAGCGTCCAGCGTGGGTGCAGGGCCCCAGTCGGCCTCCAGCTGCTCCCTGAGCGCGGCCGTGACCTCATCCCGCGTGACCGTGCGCCCCAGGGCCGCAGATAGCGCCGCTGCCGGCGCCGGGGGAGCGATATCGCCGACGGCGAGTGAGACCAGGTCACCCTGCCGGTCATCCAGCAGGATCGAGCCGTGCTGCAAAAGGGCACCGGCTTCGCGCCACTGTGCGCTGGCCACGAGCTTTCGTCCGCCCACGACCAACTCGCCCGCCGAAGGCGCCGCGAAACAGGCGCCTTGGCCCGGCCGAAGCTCCTTCCGACGCGGCGCTTCAATGGCCGAGACACCGAGGCGGGCAATCGCTGCGCCCAGCAGCCGATTGATCCGCGTATACGCGGCCCGCAATGGCTCATCGTCAGTGGCCGGCATGGTGACGCTGTAGGTGACCTCGCCGTCGTGCAGCAGCACACGGCCGCCCGTGGGCCGCCGGACGGCATCATAGCCGCGGGCTTCGAGGGTCTTCGCGTCGAACCGATTGCAGACCGTCTCGTTGCGACCAAAGGTCAGTGTCGGGCGAATCCACGCATATACACGCACCACCCCTTCCGCCGTTTCGCGGGCGCGATCCATCAGCGCCGCATCCACGGCCATCTGCTCCGATCCCGGAGCAGCGGGAGACTCCAGCCAGCGCCACCGCACCTCAGCGCTCCTCAGCGCGAGTGATCAGCGCGTGAAAGCGTAATAGATCACGTAGAGCCAGCCAAAGAATCCCTGGACAATCGCCCAGAAAATCGATTTATGGTTGCTCCACGAAATCGCGATGGCGAGAGCGCTGCCAAAGCTGATTCCAGCCCGGGCCGCACCCCTGGCGGAAATGCCGGTTACCCGCACGTGGTCATTCATCCGTGAAATCTACCGCCCCGAATGATTGTTCAACTGCGTATTTTTCGGCTTCCCCTGACACCACGTCCCGTGCCTGCGATCCCGACTCCAGATACTTTCGTTCCGCGTCACATCGGTCCCAACGCCGCCGACACGCGTGCCATGCTCGACGCGCTCGGATATCCGTCAATTGATGCGCTGATTGATGCCACCGTGCCGGCAAATATCCGCTTCGGCCGTGAGCTCGCCTTGCCGCCGGCGACGTCGGAGCAGGAGGCGCTTGCCGACTTCCGCGCGATGATGTCCGAGAACCAGGTCTGGCGGTCTTTCATCGGGCTCGGCTACTCACCGACGCACACACCGGCCGTGATCCAGCGAAACATCCTGGAGAATCCCGGCTGGTACACCGCGTACACGCCGTATCAGGCCGAGATCGCGCAGGGCCGGCTCGAGGCACTGCTCAACTACCAGACGCTGGTCTGCGACCTGACGGGCCTGCCGATGGCCAGCGCGTCCCTCCTCGATGAAGGCACGGCCGCGGCCGAGGCAATGCAACTCGTGCATGCGGTGAGTCCATCGCGCGACACGTTCATTGTGGCCGACGACTGCCATCCGCAGACGATCGACGTGGTGAAGGCCCGCGGCGTGGCGCGTGGAATCACGGTGCTGGTGCAGGCCGCTGCCACGATAACGCCGGATCAGAAGACCTGCGGCATCCTGTTGCAGTACCCGAACACGTTCGGCGCGATTGAGGACTACCGCGCGCTCGCAGATCGCGCACACGGCGCCGGAGCGCTGGTCGTGGTCGCAACCGATCTGCTCGCGCTAACGCTGCTCGCACCCCCAGGCGAATGGGGCGCCGACGTGGCAGTCGGCAGCGCGCAGCGGTTTGGCGTGCCCATGGGATACGGTGGACCGCACGCCGCCTTCTTCTGCACTAAAGACGACTTCAAGCGGCACATGCCCGGGCGCATCATCGGTGTTTCCAGGGATGCGAATGGCAAGATGGCCCTCCGAATGGCGCTCGGCACCCGCGAGCAACACATCCGTCGCGAAAAAGCGACCAGCAATATTTGCACGGCCCAGGTTCTCCTCGCGGTCATGAGCGGGATGTATGCGGTGTGGCACGGCCCCGACGGGCTCGTGCGCATTGCCCAGCGCGTTCACCTGCTGGCTGAGACATTCGCGCAGGCCGTTCGCGATGCCGGTCACAGCGTGGAGCACGAGAATTTCTTCGACACGGTGCACGTTCGGCCCTCGGGCAAGACCATCGGCGCAATCCGCGCCGAAGCCGAGAAGCGGCGGGTCAATCTGCGCTACCTCGAGGACGGCACCATTGGCGTGGCATTCGGCGAGACGCACACCGAGGCCGATCTCGACGACCTGATTGCCATCTTCGGCGGAACCGCGAAGGCCGGGGCAGTTGCCGTCAAGGTGGATGGTCGCTTTGATGAACGCTTTGCCCGCACGAGTCCGTTCTGCACGCACCCGGTGTTCAACACGCACCGCTCGGAAACGGAGTTTCAGCGCTACGTCCGGCGGCTCGAGTCAAAGGATCTCTCGCTGGTCCACTCGATGATTGCGCTGGGCTCCTGCACGATGAAGCTGAACGCCGCTGCGGAAATGTTTCCGGTCACCTGGCCTGAAGTCGGCGCACTGCATCCGTTCGCGCCGCGCGAGCAGGCCAAGGGCTATACCGCACTATTCGGACGCCTGGAATCGGCGCTCGCCGAGATCACGGGCTTTCACGCGGTGTCGCTGCAGCCGAACGCCGGTTCGCAGGGTGAATACGCCGGCTTGCTCGTGATTCGCGCGTACCACGAGGCGCGCGGCGAGGCGCACCGCAACATCTGCATCATTCCGCAGTCGGCCCACGGTACGAATCCGGCCAGTGCGGTGATGGCGGGTATGCAGGTGGTCGTCGTGAAGACCGACGCGAGCGGCAACATCGACGTGGCCGACCTCAAGGCCAAGGCCGAGCAGCACAAGGCCAACCTGGCCGCACTGATGGTGACGTATCCGTCAACGCATGGCGTGTTCGAGGAGGCGATCACCGAGATCACGGCGATCATTCACGCCAATGGCGGGCAGGTCTACCTCGACGGCGCAAACATGAACGCGATGGTGGGGCTCTGTCGCCCCGGCGATATCGGTGCCGACGTCTGCCACCTCAACCTTCACAAGACCTTCTGCATTCCGCATGGCGGCGGCGGTCCCGGCATGGGGCCCATCGGCGTGGCCAAACACCTCGCGCCATTCCTCCCCGGTCACGCCGTCATCCCGACAGGCGGTTCGCAGCACATCGGCGCCATCAGCGCGGCTCCGTGGGGCAGCGCGAGCATCCTCCCCATCTCGATGATGTACATCATCATGATGGGCGGCGACGGCCTGACGCTCGCCACGAAGTACGCGATCCTCAATGCGAACTACGTCGCCAAGCGGCTGGAAGCCTACTACCCGGTCTTGTACAAGGGCGCGAACGGTACGATCGCGCACGAGTGCATCGTCGATCCGCGCGGCCTCAAGCAGTCTGCCGGCGTAGAGGTGGAAGACATTGCCAAGCGGCTGATGGACTACGGTTTCCACGCGCCGACGGTCTCGTTTCCCGTGGCGGGCACGCTGATGATTGAACCCACGGAGAGCGAGCCGAAGGAAGAACTCGACCGCTTTGTGGAGGCGCTTATTGCCATTCGTGCCGAGGCGGACGAAATCGCCGCCGGCGTTCTTCCGCGGGACGACAACCCACTCAAGCACGCGCCGCACACGCTGGAAGCGGTGCTCAATGACGGCTGGAGCCGGGCCTACTCGCGCGAGCGGGCGGCGTTTCCGTTGGCGTGGGTCCGCGGCCGGAAGTTCTGGCCGGCGGTTGGCCGCGTCGACAACGCGTTTGGCGATCGAAACCTGGTGTGCGCCTGCCCACCGATTGAGATGTACTCAGAGGCCTGAGTGCAACGACGAGTACACCGTAGGCAGTACACAGTAGACCGAGAGCGGCAGAATTGACATTGCGTCATCTCTGCCGCTCTCGACGTACCGCCTACGGTGTACTGTGTACTCGCAGTTGCCGTTACTTCCCGCCAAGGTGTGCGGTGTACGCCGCCGCATCCATCAGCGCGGCCACATCGGCCTCCGACGACACCCGGAGTGTGATCATCCACCCGTCACCGTAAGCGTCACGGTTGACGATGGCCGGGTCGGCTTCGAGTCCGGGGTTCACCTCGACCACCTCGCCGGCAACGGGGCAGTAGAGGTCACTCACGGCTTTCACGGCTTCAATGGTGCCGAACGTCGCGTGAGCGTCAAACTTTGCGCCCGGCTTTGGAAGGTCGAGAAAGACGATGTCGCCGAGTTCACCCTGCGCGTAGTCGGTGATGCCGACGGCGTAGATGCCGGGCGTGCCGGTTGCCTTCAGGTACTCATGGTCGCTGGTATAGCGGAGGTCTGCTGGGACGTTTGCCATGCGCGAATCCTACGCCCCGCGCACAATCTTCTCAAGCAGGAATGTCGGCGTTCAGGGCGTCCCAGAGTGCGGCGACTTGGCGGTCGAGATCGTCCAGGGAACCGGCGTTGTCAATCACATGGGTGGCCCGCGCGCGCTTTGCGACGGGGTCGGCCTGCGCGGCCATGACGGCGCGCGCGTCTGCGTCGCTCAAGCCACGCTCGCGCATGAGACGGGTGAGGCGCAGCTGTTCCGGCGCGTCCACGACCACGATGCGGTCGAATTCCCCTTCGAGACCTGCTTCGAAAAGCAGCGGTACGTCGGACACCACAACGCGCGCTCCGGCGGATCGTGCCGCCGCGAGGGCCGCTGCACGGCCACGGGCGACTTCCGGGTGTACGATGGCTTCCAGGTCTCGCCGCGCCGACGGATCGGAAAACACGAGCCGACCGAGGGCGGCGCGGTCGAGTGCGCCGTCGCCGGCAAACACGGACATGCCGAATCGCCCCCGAACGCGAGCCAGCGCAGCCGTGCCCGGCGCCAGGGCGGCCCGCGCCAACGCGTCCGCGTCAATTACGGTGGCGCCGCGTGCGGCCAGTCGTTCGGCCACCGCGCTCTTTCCGCTCGCAATGTTGCCGGTCAGTCCCACATGAAGCATGCGTTCCGTCGCTCCGGCGGCGTCCGCGAAAGGGGGGTATTACGTTTACCCATTCTACCGATGCGCACCACCCCACGCCGCCCCGGCTTCACCATCATCGAGCTCGCGATCACCCTCGCGATCGCGGCCATCGTCGCAGCCATGGCGCTCCCGGCGGTCGATTTCAATCGCATGCGAATGGACTCGAACGCGCGCCTCGTCCAAAACTGGTTCCTCGGCGCGCAGTCGCGCGCGGTGCAGCGCAACATGCAGGTGTTGGTCGAGGTGTACTACGAGCAGAATCAGGTGCGCATCATCGATGACAGTACAGCCGATGGTGCCTATACCTCCGGGGAAACGCAGAGCGCCCAGACGCTCTCGGAGGGGATGAAGTTTGTCACGCCGCCATCAACGATCGATGGCGCGACCGCCTACTACGCCACCGGGACCGGAATCTCACTCAGTGGCGCCCAGAATCATCCGTTGATCAAGTTTTATCCCAACGGCTCCACCAGCGGCGACGCCGTCTTCTACCTCGGCAGCCCGCAGGGACGCTTGAAGGACAACCGGGCGATCAAAGTCACCGGCTCGACATCAAAGATGTTCTTCTACCGCATGCGGCCTGACGGGACGTGGGCACTGAGCGAGATGTAAGAACGGCGGTTCAGAGTTCAGAGTTCAGAGTTCAGAGTTCAGAGTTCAGCCGCGGCCGACCGACTTCAGAAACTCTTCCACCACGAAGCCCGCGCCGCCTCGTGAGCGGATCTCCTGCGGAGTGGCCTTCAGGTAGCGCTGGCAGGTGTTGCGGAAAGCGCTCCCCGACGGAAAGTCCAACGCCCGCGCTGCGCTGTCGGCGCTCCGGTTGGAATCCTCGAGCATTTGCGCCGCGACGACGAGCCGCCCCCACGTGATCAGTTTTTGCGGCGCGGGGAAGCCGTCCTGCTCCAACCGCGCCAACAAGGTGCGACGAGACGTGGTCAAAATGTCGGCGAGCCGGTGCGAGGTGAGCCGAAGGTGGGCCCGCGTGATGGACACAAGCACCGCGTCCCGCGAAATCGGATTGAGCGCACCGAGTCGGTTGCGGAGCAGGCTGGCGACGCCGCGGGCTTCGGCCTGGCCGAGCACGCTCTTGAGTTGGAGCGGCGTATCGTCCTGGTCGACGATGATGAGGCCGTCGAATCCCGCGCGACCCGCGTCAAACAGGTCCCGTGCGCGTGAGGGCGTAAAGGACACATAGGCAACGAGCGTGATGCGAGCGAAGCGCAGCTTCAGTTGTCGGACGCGGTCGAAGTTGGCGCGGCCATCGGCAAAGAGGTCCAGGGCGGCGATATGCACGGCCTCGTCCTCACAGGCGCGAAACACCTCGTCCCAGCTGTGGCAGGGTACGACGGTATGCTGGCCGCTCACCGCCTGCACAACACGCAGCAGGCAGCGTTCTTCAGGGAGCAGCGTAGCGATGACACCCATGGAGGAGACTCGGCGGGGAAAGTGACAGTCGGTGGTGCCGGGCTGAAGCCTGCGCACCAAACAATATCATCACGTCCAAGAAAACACCATCACAAAGTGATAGTATTGAGTTGTGGGGTGACAATTGACCGCTAGCGCGCAACGCGTTTGCGGCTGACACTTCATAGTTGCGACTCATCCGCCCGTTTCCACGCGTGCCGTTGCCCGAATACGATTCTTTTCAGGTTCACTCGACCGACCTTGGTATGTCCATGACGCCGGCGCGGCGTGGGCCTGCGACGCGTGCGCGACGACGGCTGCGACGCCGCGGGATGACGCTCGTCGAGGTGATTCTGGCGATCGTGATCCTGAGTGGCACGATGCTTGGCCTCGGCAACTTCGCGCGGAAATTCCAGAGTTCCAACTCCGGCTCCACCTCCAAGGCATTGGCCAGCGACCTCGCCGCCCAGCGTATC
>Ga0207952_1001064_pt1 | contig 13730 bp, 19 predicted proteins | sample SubbioR12Aug_8Ca_FD_184831 | JGI IMG/M metagenome (GOLD analysis project Ga0207952, IMG submission 184831) | Serpentinite rock and fluid subsurface biosphere microbial communities from McLaughlin Reserve, California, USA - CR12Aug_8Ca (SPAdes) | ecosystem: Environmental > Terrestrial > Deep...
TTCTTCGCTGCCGACGACCACCATGTTGAATTTTCGTGAATAGGCGGGCGATGAATGTGTGTAGGTCTCGCCTTGGTGCCACCATTTTTTTTCGCCTGTTGTCGCATCGAATGCGGCAATACCTCCTTTTTTACGCCACAATCCAAATTCAAGCCCGACGTAAACAAGTCCTAAATCCTCAGCGATACACGGAGATGATCCAATCCAGTCTGCTTCGAGGTTGATCCATTTTTGCTTTCCAGTTTCGGCGCCGAGTGCATAAAAATTGCCGTCATATGCGCCGAAGTAGAGTGTGTCATCGTAAAGGGCAGGGGACGAGAAGATTTTCTTCCGATCGGCGCCGAATAGTACTTTGTGTGTCCACGCAACGGACCCGTCACTTTGATTAAGTGCCCACATATGGCCGTTGTCTGCACCAAAGTACACCCGCTCCCTGTCGCAGACCGGCGCAGATTTCGGATTTACGTGGAAATATTCGGGGTTCTGACTCGCAAACTTCCATGCGACAGCGAATGGTTGCGTCGGTTTCGCAGGAACTCGTTCAGCATGCTTGATGAGACCTCCTGTATGTGGGAAGTCATCAACCGTAAATATCGACCAGATTTTAATATTGTTATCTGTAAAGTATTTATAAAATGAGGCGTCACGAAATGCGAGTACAACACACACTTCGACAACCTTCTTGCCATCGGCTTTAAGAGCCTCCACTTGTCTCACGATACTTTTGCCGCTATTGAGGGCGTCATCGATAAGTATCACTTTTTCGTCAGTAAGTGTCCCTTCGATCTGACGCTGCATGCCGTCTACTTTGCGCGATTTTCGAACGTAAAATGCATTCAACTCGACGCCGTGTTCGCGTGCCCTCATGACAACTCCGCTTGTGAGCGCAATCGCAACTGTCTCAAGACCGCCTATCTGAAACGGCCCCACATCTTTGAGATGATCCCAAAAAATAAGAGAGATTTGGTTAAGAGCCCCCGGTTTAAACATCACGCCCTTTATGTCGAAAAACCAATCGAAATCAGTTCCATCGGGATTCACAATACGACGATCATGCTTTGTCAGGAAGGCGTTTTTGGCGAGTTCCTTTCTGAGTAATTCACGAGATGACACTAGGTCGTTCATGCGAGGCAGTATACAGCAGGTGCTATCCACACAGGAATACGACACGAAACCACAGATGGTATACTGTGCGCATGCAAGTGCTCCTTAAAAAGTCTCTCAAAATAGCCGCGTTCACTGTGCTTGCGGGGGTAGCGTTCATGATCTCGTTTGTTGCAAGTGGTACGCGTAATCACGGGAACGTGACAACATTTGGTCCGTCCACTGTACACGCTGATGCGGCGGGAAGCACAGGCGGAGGTTCCGCCGGTTCTGGTACTGGTGGCGGTGATGGATGCGGGGGAAGCAGTAGTTGTGAGGGATCCGCAGGTGGAAGTGGTAGTGGTAGTGAGGGGGGTGGAAGCGGTGGAAGTGGATGCGCCGGGTGCGGCGAAGGGTGTGGCAGCGGTGAAGGAGGTGAAGGTGGTAGTGGCGAGGGTAGTGGTGAATAAGTCAACGAAATACACTATTTATTTCTATGCCGCCCACAGTTCAACTACAACAAAATACTCCACATGTTTTTCCGCATAAGGGTTTGATAGCACTTGGCGTACTCGGTGTATTGCTTGTCCTCGCTCTTGGTGCGTGGCAATGGTATTTTGCAAAAGATAACACGCAAGTGTCTCACGCAGACTTCTACCAGGAGATTGCAGGAAAAAATCCTTCATTTGTATCAGCTGAGCATTTCGTGGCGCAGGGCCGATATGCTGAAGCTGTGCAACAGTACGAAACTGCTCTCGCTGCCGCAATCACCGTAGAAGAAAAAATCAAGATTAAAGTGTTGCTTGCCGGTGCAATGATCCAATCAGGAGAACTCGCCAAGGCGATACCCATCTTAAAGGAGATTCTCACGTTAAGTTCTGATCCTCTCACTGCGCGTGGCAGGGCTACTGCTGCTGAGGGAATCGCAGAAATTTATTCTCGCGGTGATAGGTCGGTAAATCAAGAGATTTTCACTGATGAACCTTTTAAATCACTTCTTGTTCCTGATAATTTTGGTCTGACACTTCGGTATTTGCATGAGTATGCGGCATCGATTTATCCACTGGCGATCGCCGAACTACGCATTGCCAATTGGTATGGCGCACAATTGCCAAAATCCGGATCTGTCACAAATCTTACCGAAACGGACATTGCAGAATATGCGGCGACCGCGAGACAATTTATCGCGGTTGCTGACTATGATATTGAGTACATGCAAGCGGACGGGACGTTGGTTGCTGACCTACGCGCCGCGAAGCTTGCGCGCGCAAATGCTATCGCACATTTGAACCGGTACGGCGACACATCGCTTGGCAAGGCCGATGACGCATTTAAACAGGCTATTGATGCATATGCCACGGTAGGTGCTGGCGAAGATGGTATCGCTCGCTACTACTACGCACTCTTTCTTATGCAAACATACGGCGCTGAAAAGAGAGCAGATATACAAACTATACTCGCACCGCTCTCTCAATCGGCATACAGAGATGCGCCTGTTGCAGAGTTACTCCGTAACGCGCGCCATGTGGCGTATAACCGACGATTTCCTGCATTGATAGCGGATATTGACTCGGGATTCAGGAACTTTTTAATAACGATCGGTTGGATGGAAGCTGATTTTGCATCGTGACGCGCCTCCTTGCAGGAAAAATTCTCGCGGTCGTATTGTTGCTTGCAATAGGTGCATGGCTTTTTTTGCCGCGAGTCATCGTTGATGCCTATGAAGACCTTAGGTATGCGATTGATCCGACCCCTGTGCGTGCGTTTAATCTGGGCGAAAAGTACTTTAATGCGATTGATCCGCAAAACTACGACATTGCTCGTGCTGAGTATTTCTTCAACGAGGCCGCGAAAGATCAGTCACTCCCGTATGTAAATCACGAGCTTGCGCGCATCGCCTTTTTGAAAGGCGATTTCGATTTGGCGCTCTCGCGCATTAATCTACAAATCAGTTTGCAAGGAACGTCGACACCGAATTCGTACTATATTCGCGGACTTATCCAGGGCTTTCGTGGCGAGTATGAAGCATCCGCGCGTGATTATGAGATATATCTTCGTACCGATCCGAGAAACTGGGCGGCAATCAACGACTACGCGTGGGTCTTGCTCAAAGACAGGCGGTACAAAGAGGCGCTTATCGCAGTAGATTGGGGACTTATCTATTGGCCAGAGAATCCATGGCTCAACAACAGCCGTGCGACGGCGCTCTTTGAGCTTGGTCGCGTTGAGGAAGCACTGGACGCTGTTCAGGTGGCCTCTGGGAAGGTCGCAAACCTCTCGAACATGGATTGGCTTACGGCATACCCAGGTAACGATCCTCTTATTGCTCCCGAAGGCATAATGGCGTTCAAAACAGCGGTTGAGGAAAATATGCACACCATTTCAGTTGCTGTTGAAAATGCGCGGCAGGATGTGCGATAATCTAACTATGGAAGGGAAACGTGCTCGCAGCATCTCGCTCAGCCTCCGCGAAAGTTTCATTCTCGGTTTGTGCGGACTCATGCTTGCGGGCGTCTTTCTTGCTGGATCACCGCGTGCCCCGATAGCCTCATCCGAGACACGTTTTGTTGAATACTCTGAGAGTGGCCTTCAAATTGTGCCCGCATCGTGTCCGTCAAGTCCGCATTATTCGGGCCACTGCAGTCAGTCTATTCCGTGCTCATATAGTTTTGCTGATGCAAGCAACAGCTGTCTTTGCCCGACGGGGTACACTCCATCGGGAAGCGTGTGTATCCCACCAGGCGATCCTGGCACGCCGGGATATAGTCAAGGTTCGTACAACCAAGGTTACAGCCAAAGCAGCTACTACGCGCAGTCTTCGTACTACTCCCAGGGTTCATATTGTTCCGCCACCTATTTCTGCTCTGGCAGTAATCTTCACTACAGAAACGCACAGTGCGGCGAATCGTTCGTTCAAGCATGTGCGTGGGGGTGTTCGGGTAGCGGGTGTCTTCCACCACCGCCACCAGAAGGCAACATTACGGCATCACCATCAATCGTGCGCCGCGGAGAAACGTCGGCAATTAGTTGGACGACCAAAAACGTGACGTCCTGCACGGTGACGGAAAACAATGTCGAGATCAATGATTCGTGGACCGGGAATACGGGTACGAATAAACCGACGGGGGTGCTTACGCAGCAAACTGTCTATACACTGAGATGCACCGGTGTTGATGGCTCGACGTTTGTCGACGCAGTCACCGTCAATATCATTCCGGTTTTTGAGGAGCAGTAATATGGCGTACATGCGCTGCGGTGTAGGTGGCCTCCTTGCGCTCTTATTGTCCCTGCCAGTTTTCGCGGTTGCTCAATCGAGCGATGCGCTTCGTGCGCAGATTCGAGCGGATTTGGAAGCATCGCAGCCAGCACTATCTGAGCGCGCGTTGAATGTTCTGGTTGAAGAATTAGCACAGGAGGCAGAGAATAGTGGTGAGGCAGTGGAGTACCTTGCTGCGCGTGCGGCCTCCACACGGACGGGATTTGAAAACGTACAAACACAAACCTCAGGAATCTCTGGAATGCCATCGCAAACCATCTGGCTTGCGCTTGTCGCTCTCTTGGTCCTCGTTGCCGCGTTCATCATGTATCGCCGCCGCCAGCTTGCCCCATGAGATAGGCGCGGCAGCTTCTTTTTTGAGACATACAATGGTACAGGCAGATTTTGAAGTATATTGATCTTCATATCTCACGGGGCTTGCGTCGGAGTAACGAGTGCGCTATAGTGCCCCAACGCTACGTAACTGCCGCAGGGCAGAGACCAATGGCAAAGCCCAAAAGGCCGCGCTGTTGCGCGGTTTTTCAGCTTTATGGCAGTCAAAACAATTTTCGGAATCAAGGGAAAAATGACCCAAGTCTTTGATGATTCGGGCGCTGTCTATGCCGCAACGATGGTAACGGCATCACCGATGATTGTTACCCAGGTTAAGACATATGACGCCGACGGATACCAGGCGCTCCAGGTTGGCATCGGGACTCGTAAGGAGTCCAAGCTTAGCAGCCCGCTCAAGGGTCATTTGAAGGAACTTGCACCGGTCCGCTACCTCCGAGAAATCCGCACGGACGAATCGATGGATCGTGGAGCAACGATCGACGTTTCAAACTTTGCAGTGGGCGACACTGTCGTCGTCTCAGCACTATCGAAAGGTAAAGGCTTCCAGGGTGTCGTTAAGCGCCACGGATTCCATGGCGGTCCACGCAGTCACGGTCAAAAGAACAAGGAACGTGCTCCGGGCTCTATTGGAGGTGGTGGCCGTGCAGGCGGTCGTGTCGTCAAGGGTATGCGCATGGCAGGACGCATGGGCGGAGATCGGATCACGATCAAGAATTTGAAAGTGTTGCGAGTTGATCCGGCAACAAATACTCTTTTTATCTCAGGCGCGATTCCGGGAAAGCCGGGAACGCTCGTCGAAATCCGTGGCTAATCGAACCGTATGAAAACTGACATTTACAACGCACAAGGCAAGAAAGCAGGGTCCGTCGAATTGCCGGAGAATATCTTCGGTGTCGAATGGAATAACGCGCTCATGCATCAGGTTGTTACCTCGATGCAGGACAACGCCCGCACTAACGTCGCTCATACCAAGGGCCGCGGTGATGTGCGTGGCGGTGGCAAGAAGCCATGGAATCAGAAGGGCACTGGCCGTGCTCGTCATGGTTCGATCCGCTCGCCGATCTGGCGCGGTGGTGGTGTCACACATGGTCCGAGCAATTTGAAAGTATTTGCTCGCACTATCCCTCAGAAAATGCGTGCTAAGGCACTGTTTATGGCACTTACTCGCAAGCTTAAGGACGGCGAGATTCTCTTTATTGACACATTCGGTCTCGACAAGCCATCGACATCAAGCGCCAAAAAGGCACTGATCGCGCTTGCGAAAGGTGGTTTTGAAAAACTCGCAACGAAGAAACAGAATACGGCGCTCGTTGCCTTTGCCGACGCAAAGGAGGCAAGCACCAAGAGCTTCCGTAATATTGGCAATGTGCGCTACGCGGCAGTTCGCGATCTTAACCCGGTTGCCGTTCTCCGACACACCTACCTCATCATCGAGAATCCTGATGCCTCGGTTGCTATCCTTGCGCACCGTGCTCCGGGAGGAAAGGTAGTGGTACTGAAGCCAAAAAAAGTCGCCAAAAAGGCAGCTAAGAAAACCACATAATTTGTATGGCACTCTTCTCACGCACCAAGAAAACAGAGACGAAGTCTGACGTGGCCCCTATGGTGGTGAGCATGGCTGATGTTGCGCACGTTCTGCAGAGTCCACGCATTACCGAGAAGGCTACGATGGTCACATCGAACAGCATCTATGTATTTGATATTGACGATGCGGCAAATAAGAAACAGGTTATGGCAGCCGTTGAAAAGGTATACAAGGTCAAACCGCAGAAAGTTGCGATTGTGAACACGAAACCAAAGCGTGTACGCAATGCACGTACAGGTACGTACGGCATTAAGCCAGGTGGCAAGAAAGCATATGTCTACTTGAAGAAAGGAGAGAGCATCACCATCGCGTAATCATACTTTTATGTCTATTAAAACCTACAAACCAACAACAAAGAGCCAGCGCCAGATGACGCGTATCAACTACCGCGAAGCGCTCTCAGGAGACCGACCACACAAGCGCCTTGTAAAGGGTGGCAAGTTTAATGCTGGTCGCAATGCATTTGGTCGCATCACCATGCGTCATCGCGGCGGCGGTCACAAGGCCCGTTTCCGCGCGGTGGACTTCCAGTACGATAAGAAAAACGTTCCCGCGAAGATCACTACGATCGAGTACGATCCACACCGCTCGGCGTTTATCGGTCTCGCATTGTATGCAGATGGCGATAAGCGCTATGTGGTCGTTCCACGAAACACTGTTATCGGGGATACATTCCTCGTTTCCGAGACTGCGCCGGTAAAGCGCGGCAATCGCCTCACGCTCAGCAACATCCCGGTTGGTACATTTGTATACAACATCGAGTTGAAGCCGAATGGTGGCGGTGTCATTGCGCGTAGTGCTGGCAATTTTGCTGAAGTTGTTGCGCAAGACGCGGGCTACACCCACTTGAAGATGCCATCGACCGAAGTCCGCAAAGTTTTGGGAACGTGCTGGGCGTCCGTCGGAGAGGCATCGAACGACGAACATCGTCTCGTGAACTTGGGGAAGGCCGGCCGTAGCCGTTGGATGGGTCGCCGCCCGACAGTGCGTGGTACTGCAATGAACCCGGTTGATCACCCGCACGGTGGTGGTGAGGGTAAGGCCGGCCGTGGTCTCCGCCGAGCAAAGACACTGTGGGGTCGCCCATCTGGCAAGGGTCAGAAGACGCGTCGCCCAAAGAAGTATTCGAACGTCTTTATCCTGTCTCGTCGCCGCGTTGGCAAACGAAAATAGCCATAATTTTTTGACTTTAAGCCAATTTTCAGCTACAGTACGGACGCCAAAAACTTATGACACGATCACTCAAAAAAGGCCCATACATCGACGTAAAACTCGCCAAGAAAGTGGCGAATCGTAAGCCTGCTGCGGGTGGTATTAAGACATGGGCTCGGGCTAGCCAAATTGCACCGGAATTTGTGGGGTACACGTTCCTCGTCCACAACGGCAAAAACTTCATCGAAGTCTACGTGACGGAAGAAATGGTAGGGCACCGCCTCGGCGAGTTTTCTCCTACGACACAGTTCGGTCGTCATGGCGGTAAGATGCAGAAGGAAATCGAAATGAAGGCGAAGGAGGCTGAAATTGCTACCGCACAGGCCGCGAAGGGTGCTGCCGACGCGAAGAAGCAAAAATAAATAAACGCATATGAAAGCATCTCTTACCAATTTCAAACAGTCACCACGCAAGGTCCGCCTTGTCGCTGACGTGATTCGTGGCAAATCAGTGGCAGCTGCACGCAGCTCGCTCGTATTCCTCGCTAAGAAGTCGTCACCAGAGATTGTGAAGCTCCTTGATTCAGCAATTGCCAACGCGCGACAGAAGGGGATGAATCCTGAGAATCTGATCGTCTCAAAGATTTCCGTCGACAAGGGACTTGTCATCCGTCGTTTCAAGCCGATGGCACGTGGCCGCGCTGCAGGTATTCGCCGCACCATGTCGCATGTCTCACTCGAACTCGGCGTCATCGCAGAAGCCAAACCGAAAGTTGCGAAGAAAACAAAGACTGCCAAGAAAAAGGCCTCCAACCCTAAACCCTAGTGGCTAATACCCTAAACCCTATTTTATGACACACACAGTACATCCATACGCACATCGCCTCGGCGTCATCCGCGACTGGAAGTCGCGTTGGTTTGCCGCCAATCCAAAACAATACCGCGAGAACGTCATGATCGACGCAGCCATCCGCCGCTTCTTGAAGAAGCGCCTGCGAGGTATGTATGTCACGTCGGTTGAAATTGAGCGCACGAGACAAGCGGTCCGCATTTTGATTAAGACGAGCCGTCCGGGCCTCGTCATTGGTCGCGGCGGAGAAGGGTCCTCAAAGCTCATCAAGGAAATCGTGGCAGTGATGCGTACCGTCAAAGGCGCACCGCTTTTGCCGGTTAAATTGGATATCGAAGAAGTGCGATCGCCTGAGAGCCAAGCACCCGTTGTTGCGTACATGATTGCAGAAGGTCTCGAGAAGCGTCAGACATTCCGCCGCGTTCTCAAGCAGACAGTGGAGAAGGTAATGGCAAATCGCGACGTGCAGGGTGTTCGCATTGGTATTGCCGGCCGCCTTGGTGGTGCAGAAATGTCCCGCCAGGAAGAGATCAAGCGCGGCCGCGTTCCGCTCCAGACCATTCGTGCAGACATCGACTTTGCGCGCGAGGAAGCGTATCTCCCGTACGGAGTAATTGGGATTAAAGTGTGGATTTACCGAGGGGAGATATTCGCGGATAAAAATAAGTAATTTTTTGAAATTTTAAATTTCAAATTCAAAATTTTAAAATTCGTATGCTTTCTCCGAAGAAAACAAAACACCGCAAGTGGCAGACTGGCCGCAAGAGCCATTCCACACTTCAGAAACCGGAAACACGTGGCATCACGGTTGCATTTGGTTCGTACGGATTGAAAGCAATGACGCCAGCGCGCGTTACCTCGAACCAGCTTGAAGCAGCTCGTCGCGCCCTCACGCGTGCAGCAGGCAAGACGGCTAAGATCTGGACACGCGTCTTTCCGGACCGACCATTCACACAGAAGGCTGCAGAAGTCGGCATGGGTTCTGGCAAGGGTGATGTGCAGGGCTATGTATTTGAAGTACGCCCGGGCCGCGTCATTTTTGAAGTCGACGGTGCACCAGAGGGTATGGCACGCGAAGCGCTTCGCAAGGCTGGTACCAAACTTCCGCTGAAGGCACGTGTCGTCGCGCGCGTATAAACACTATGGCAACTACAAAAAACAACTTTAGCAAATATTCGATCGACGATCTTCGCAAGGAAATCGTTCAAAAGCGCGAAGCACTCCGCTCGTTCCGTTTTGGTTCGGCCGGATCACGCAGCCGCAATACCCGTGAAGGACGCAATCTCCGCAAAGATATTGCCCGCCTCATGACGGAAGTTTCGGTACGTCGCGTTGCGAATAGTAAGAAAACCGCGTAGTATAGCCACCTCGGTATGGAAACCACCACACAAAGCGGAAAAGTGCTTCAGGGAACCGTCGTTAAGACGGCCATGAAGGATACCTGCACCGTCGCGATTTACTCGTACGTGAAGCACCCACAGTACGGCAAGTTCATGCGCACGACGAAGAAATTCCTTGTCCACGATGCAGGTAATACTGCAAAGGTAGGAGATGTCGTCGAGATTCGCGAGACAAAGCCGATCTCAAAGCGCAAACACTTTATGCTTTCTGCGGTTGTGAAGCCTGCTGTTATCGACGTTGAATAACGCTATGATCCAGGACCGAACACTTGTGAAGATTGCAGATAACTCCGGCGGACAGATCGGACGTATTTTCAAAGTGCTCGGCGGTTCCAAAAAACGGTACGCCTCGGTGGGTGATGAGGTTGTAATCTCGATCCAGACAGCGCAGCCGCGCAAGGCCGTGAAGAAGAAGGAAATTCACAAGGCGGTTGTCGTTCGTCAAACAAAGCCGATGCGTCGCAAGGATGGCAGCTATATCCGCTTTGATGAAAATGCTGTCGTTCTCATCACGGGATCTGGCAAAGAACCAAAGGAACCAAAAGCATCCCGTGTCTTCGGCCCGATCCCGCGAGAAATCGCAGAACGCGGCTATCAGCGTATTGCGACTCTCGCACCGGAAATCGTTTAATCATATGAAAATCAAAAAAGGAGACAGCATAGTAGTAATTGCAGGCAAGAACCGTGGCCAGACGGGCAAGGTTGAGTTGGTGCTTCCCAAAAAGAGCATGGTGGTAATCGACGGAGTGAATATCGTTAAAAAGCATCGTCGTGCACCACAGGCGGGTCGCGCCGGTCAGATTGTTGAGAAGGCAATGCCGGTCCACATTTCAAATATCATGATCGCTGATCCAAAGGGTGGAAAGCCGACACGTATTCGTATTGAACGCACGAAGGACGGAGCGCGCGAACGTATCGCCTTGAAGAGCAAGGCGAAACTTGCATAAATCTATGGCACACATAACTGCAACAAAAGTTAAAGAGGCATTCACTGCGCTGAAGGGTGACTTCAACTACTCTTCAAGCATGCAGGCACCACGTGTGGAGAAAGTCGTGGTTTCAACGGGCGTTGGTAGTGTGAAAGATAAGAAGCGCCTTGAAATGATCAATGATCGTCTGACGCGTCTCACCGGACAAAAGCCGGCTCCGCGTGCAACAACAAAGTCCATCGCAAATTTTAAGACTCGTCGCGGCGACTTGGCAGGGTATCAGGTCACGCTCCGTGGAGCACGCATGCAATCCTTCCTCGACAAGCTCATTCACATTGTATTCCCGCGCGTCCGCGACTTCCGTGGTCTTAACCCGAAGGCGATCGATGAGATGGGGAACATCACCATAGGTTTCAAGGAGCACACGGTGTTCCCAGAGACAGCTGACGAAGAGGCAAAAGACATTTTTGGTCTTGCGGTCACCATCGCAACAACTGCGAAAAACAAAAAAGAGGCCGAGGCATTCCTCCGTCACATAGGACTCCCGCTTCGCGCCTAGCATTCGAGAAAAGAGAAAAGGCGATCCGCGAGGATCGCCTTTTCGTTTGACCTGTCCCGTGAGATGACGAACGTCTATCTCATAGGGTCTACCTGCTTCGAGCAGAACCGCGCATACTCGTTGCGATGAGAAAGAACGCGACGAGAATCATGCCGAGTCTGCTCCACGGCGTATCATGCTCGTACCATAACTTCGGTAGGACATAGGCCCGCTCCGGCCATGGATTGCATTTGCCGCTGAGGAGCGGGCGTCCGATGTACGTGTTCAACTCGCCACGCCACCAGAGTCGCAGAGGCTCAAAGAGACTGATACGCCTGCGTCCTTTTGTGGTCTTGTAGCACTCGGCGTGCATCCACATGCGCCACGCAGTGAGGTACTGCAAACGCGTGAGATACATGGCACCTCGTACCTCGCGAACGACTGGTACAGACTTCGACCGTTGCACCAAGCTACGGTGCATATGACCGAAATAGTTCCAGTATGTCCGCGAGAGTGCGGAGTCTGCGAGCAACCCGACAACTACGGCGACGATCATTTGCCGCATGGCAATAATGAACGGCACCATGAAGCCGACAGGGAAGATCACAAACAGCACCGCAAACGGCACCCACAGGACCTGGACGGTGATGAGGATGGCGACGATGGCGAACTTTTGCCACGTTTCGAGTTTGATCCACCTCACACGTACATACGAGAGTGCGATGCGAACCTTCTCGCGCGTATTCTGTGCCACCCAGTATTTCCAGGTGAACGCCTTTTTGGCCTGCGTTTCAGTGAGTACGACACGGCTTGCGTAGCCGAGTCCTACATTGGTGAGGAAGCTTGTGAATTTCACGACGCGGCGTTTGGAGAAGAGGAGGATGAATCCTTCCGCCGCTCGCAAAAACCATAGCGCAGCGAAAATCAGCGCGTTCCATAGGAAGCGGGTAGTCGCACCGAGTGCCCATGTGTCGAGGAAGACGTAGTCAATCACGACCACGATCCCTACTATGACAAGGAGCGTCATGATCCACCGCTTGGGGCGATGATGTCGGTCGTCCACGGGAAACCCCCATTGGTTAGAACCTGCGTACATTATAGGACAAAATCGCAATTTTTCAAGGTAGTTTTCCACTGTTCTGTTACGCTGCCGTTGTGATTTTCCACGTCGTTGGTATAACGAATGTATTCCGGATTGCTTGGTGTGCGGAAAGCAAGTCGTGCATCTTCCAGCAAACCCGGCAACCATGCCGCGTCCCTCGTCGCATTAGCGACTCGTACTGGGGGACGCGGCATTCGTTTTCTTGCATTGCACGGCGATCAAGACGGGTATATCGTTTTCATAGTTGCCATGCGGCAGCTGAACTTCAACCTCGATTGGAGAGATCCAATGACCGAAGTACACCAGAACCGCAGGAACGGTTTACAAAAACCGTTGTTCTTTGCAGGGCTTGCCATGATTCCGGTAGGAGTTGTGCTCGCACTCCTCATGGCTCGCTACGGCGAAAGCCTTTGGATTGCACGGGTGAAAGTGATTGCCCTCCTCGTCATGATGTCAGCGGCAAGCGCATTCGCACTTCGCTTTCTGTATCGCGACACATTCAGCAGGCGAAATGGTGCGCTGCAGGCAGGAGATCATTTGCTTGTCGTTCTTATGTGCCTGCTCATCGCGGCCACGGCATGGTTCGACACGCTCTGGCTTCGCTCGAAAGTCATCTACGCGAGTAGTGTTATTGTTTCGCGCGATGGCACCGTTAGACGTGCCGATAGCCGCTACGCTTCAGGACCCGAAGACGCAGTGAGCTACCTGTTGTTAGGACACCGAACGCATCGCGTGATTCACAACACGGAGGGTGCCGTCGAAGTACTCGGCTTGCGGTTTCTCTACAGTATTGACCGTAGCGCACTAGCGACGATTCTAGAGGGAGTCGATATCAAGCGAGCGATATACGATGCCGCTTGGCCAGTAGTAGTCGACCTGTCGAGGAAGCCGCGCACCGTTCGCCTTGAAGCGATTGGGCAGGGCGAGACGAGACAAAGCATTTTGGCGAAAGACGGTGCGATTTGTAGCAGTCTCGTACGTGCACTTGGTACCTCACATTGTGCCGGACTCGTCGTTTCAATCGATCGCCCGCACAGTGGGCCTTCTCCTGAATACGCGAAACTCTGGAGTCGCGACTTTACGGAGACTGAAGCCATCGAGGAGAAGAATGCCAAAGCCGCTGCCGATCTTCTTGACAATGAGAAAGGCACTCTTGAGCGCCGTGACGAACTCTTTCAAGTAGTGATGGAGAATCCGATACCGAGCTGGCATCTCTATTCGCTGGTAGAGAGTCCGCAACAATTTTCGGTGTCGCAGTATACGGCACTGAAGCAGAAGCTGCTGCAACAGCCGGATGCCGCGGACACGCTTCTGCGCACGCTGCGGCGCGTAAACGATTGGAGCATGGAAGAAAATGCGACTGCGCGCATGCGCGCTCTCGCCGAAGCGTTTATTGGAGGCATTATTAGAGATGTAAAAGAAAGACATCTACATCTCACCAATGATGAAGTTGAGCGACTGGTAACGCGATTTCTCGCTGAA
>Ga0207952_1001065_pt1 | contig 13695 bp, 14 predicted proteins | sample SubbioR12Aug_8Ca_FD_184831 | JGI IMG/M metagenome (GOLD analysis project Ga0207952, IMG submission 184831) | Serpentinite rock and fluid subsurface biosphere microbial communities from McLaughlin Reserve, California, USA - CR12Aug_8Ca (SPAdes) | ecosystem: Environmental > Terrestrial > Deep...
GCGCTGCAGCCGCTGCGCGTTCTGCGCCAGCGTGCCGCGCATGCTCGGGTAGCCGAAGCGCCGCACGCGGTAGCCTCGGCGCTGCAGCCAGTGGCTGTGCAGGATGAAAACCGCTGCCGGCATCCACAAGCCATGCACCAGGATCACCGTTGCTGCGGCGTAATCCGTCGTGCGCTTCTCATCGCTCATGCCCTGACCCCTTTCGCAGAAATGGGGGAAGAAATCTGACCGGAGGAAATGCAAAGCCCCTTGGGGGATGCCCTGACCCCTTTCGCAGAAATGGGGGAGGATGGCCGCTTGGAGGTGCGCCTGCGCCGATGCGTTCCGCAGCATTGGTGGCGAAGCCTCTCGTGATTCATCGGATACATTTTTCCGATTTGATTCCGTCCGGCCCATTCCTGCGTTGATCCTGCGCAACTGAACTTCATCGGCGGCAGCTTACTCACAGCTAGACGAAGGAAGGAGGTGTCATTGATGATCCTGCGTTACCTGCCTCTGCTCTGCGCGCTGGTTCTGCCCGCCTGCTCGACGACCGCCGAACGCGCTGCGCGCATGCAGGCCGAGGTCGACGAGATGATCGCGGTCTATGGGCCGGCGTGTGAAAAGCTCGGCTACCAGCGCGACGAAGACCCGTGGCGCGCCTGCGTGCTGAACCTGTCGACGAAAGACGAATTGCGCCGCGCGGCTTACCCGACGACCAGTACCTGCATCGGGCATCGCGGATTCTTCCACTGCAGCAGTTTCTAGCGATAAGCATTTCAACCCTGTCCGTCGGCCGGCTTTTCCGGTTCGGCGGCAGGGGCGACGATGCCCCAGTCGCCGTGCAGGTACCAGTCGTCGCCGAGCAGTTCGGCGGGATGCTGGGTGCGGCCCGAACCGTTGCCGCACTGGAGGGAGTCCACCGGACAATACTTGTCGCACCCCCAGCAGATCCGCTCGGGATGCTTCGGGTGAAGGGGGAATTTTTTCGCCATTTCAGCGTGTTTGCTTGAGTAATTTTCTCGGGTATATAGCCGACAATTTTACTCAACTATTCGGGCGAGCGTTTGATCATTGTCAAAAAACAGATATCGTCAAAGAAGCATCTGCGCAGGGCGTCAGGGGGTGAAGCGGCGGCTCCGTCGGGTCGGGAACCGATCCGCGCCGCGACCATCGAACAAGAAGCGGCTGACTGGCCGCAGCGTCGCAATAAGGAGTTCCCATGGATGCCAACCAACACACCTTGAGCAACCTCTTCGCCCAGCTTGGGCTGCCGGCCGAGCCGGCCGCCATCGACGCCTTCGTCGCCGCCCACCGTCCCCTGGGCAACGGCGTCGCACTCTATCGTGCGCCCTTCTGGTCGGCGACCCAGCGGGCTTTCCTGAAGGAGGAGATCATCGAGGACGCGGACTGGGCCGGCGTGATCGACGAACTCAACGTTCGTCTGTCCTAGGGGCTTCAGGCGGGCGCCAGCAAATAGCCTTCAAGTTGCTGGTCGTATTCCTTGAAATGGGCTTGCAGCGTCTCAAGAACACGGTCAATTCCCTCAATCGCAAGAACGCAGTTGCCGTCTTCGGAAAGCACGACCCGGATTGCCTTCATCTGTTCGGCCAGGATCAGATGGGACTGATTGTGGGCGATGCGATGGGCGACCGGCGCACCGTCTTCCATGTATAAGGATTCGATCAGGTTGTGTTTAAGCGTGAACTCGACGAATGTTCTGATCAGTTGTTCGATATTGCCCTGGCAAGCCTGGCGCTGGTCGAGCTGGCAGCGGTTGCAGTTGTCAACCTCGTTGCTCTGCGTGCATAAGGACTTGATCCGCTGCACCATCTCAAGCATCAATGCATGATCCCGGCACATCCGCTCCACGGCCGGCTCTCCAATTTGCGTCATAGATCCATCCCGATGGTGAGAACTGCGTTGCGGCCTGGCGCCGGCACCGAGGCGCGGCTCGTCGTCCGGCGCCTCAATCAAATACTTGATCAACTTGGTCAGGTATTAAAGGTAGAGACGATTCGCCTTCGTGTCAAGACGGCAGCTCGCCGGGAAGCCTGAGCGATCGCCGCTGATTGATGTGTCAGGTAAAAGTAAAACTCAGGCAGCCAGATCGAACACCAGCACCTCGGCAGCGCGTCCCCTGGCCAGGGTGATTCTCTCTTCGCCTTCCAACATCAGCGCGTCGCCTGCTTCAAGCGGCTGGCCATTGACTTCAAGCGCGCCGCGCAGCAGATGGACATAGGCTTTGCGGGCTGGATCGAGCGCCAGTTGCGCGTGTTCGTCGCCGTCGAACAGTCCCGCGTAAAGCGCCGCGTCGGCGTGCAGGGTGAGCGAATCCTGCGCGCCGTCAGGCGAGGCGACGAGGCGCAGCACCCCGCGCTTCTCGCTGGCGGGAATCGTTTTCTGCTCGTAGTCCGGCGCAATGTCGCTCACGTCCGGCTCGATCCAGATCTGCAGGAAGTGCGTGGTCTGGTCCTTGGCGTGGTTGAATTCGCTGTGCGTTACGCCCGATCCCGCGCTCATGCGCTGCACGTCGCCCGGCGGAATGCCTTTGACGTTGCCCATGCTGTCCTCGTGCGCCAGTTCTCCCGACAGCACATAGCTGATGATTTCCATGTTGCGGTGGCTGTGTTTGCCAAAGCCCGCGCCTGCTTCAATGCGGTCTTCGTTGATGACGCGCAGCTTGCCCCAGCCCATATGGGCCGGGTCGTAATAATCGGCGAACGAGAACGAGTGGCGGCTTTCAAGCCAGCCGTGGTCGGCGTAGCCGCGGTCCTGCGATTTGCGAACGGTCAGCATGATGGGACCTCCTTGTCGACCGGTTGTTGAAGAGTGGCGTATCTATTGGCCTGCCGGCCAGCGCTTGGTGTAGACCGCCAATCGGTGCGGGCTGCAGCCGTCTACTGTGCCGTCATGCCTGTTTGCGCCAGGCCGCCGGCGTCGTCCCGAAAGTCCGTTTGAACGCCCGGTTGAAAGCGGCATCCGATTCATAACCGGCGTCGCTGGCCAGTTGTGCCGTCGAAGCGGCGCTTTCCCGCAGCCGGACGGCGGCCAGCTGCAAGCGCCAGTTGGTCAGGTAGTGCATGGGCGGCACACCAATCAGGCTGGTGAAGCGCTCGGCGAATGCCGAGCGCGACAGCCCCACTTCGCGCGCCAGCTCCTCGGTCGTCCACGGGTGGGTGATGCGGGCATGCAGCAGCACGAGCGCCCGCCCGACCATGCGGTCGCGCAGGCCGGCGAGCCAGCCCGTCTGGCCTTCGGGCAGCGTCGCCAGGTAGCGGCGCACACCGTCCACGAACAGCAGTTCGGCCAGCTTGCCGAGCACGGCGGACGAGCCGATGCCGCAGTGCGCGAATTCCTCGACGGCATAGCGCACCGAACTTTCGACTCACGCGCCGCCGGCACTGTCGCGTACCCCGATCTTGAGCATCTCGGGCAGGGTGCGCAACAGCGGGTGCTGCGGGATGTCGCAGCCGAGATAGCCGCAGACGATGTGCGTCGGCTCGCCACCACCGCCGTAGCGCAATGAAGCGGGCGCCCGCGCGGTCGGCGCCTGCACCTGATCATCGATAACTACGGGCCGGAGCCCCGGGGCACTGCCCAGCACGTGCCCGTCATTGCGCGGCAACAGCACGATCTCCCCGGCGCGGACTTCCAGGGCCGGCGCAGCGGCGACCCGGATGAACAGGCGACCGGTGACGACGTAGTGATAAGCGATGAGGTGCGCCGGCATCTTGCCCTGCTCGTGGAATTCTTCCGGCCCGACCTGCGAAAGCACGCACCAGGGCGCCGTGAATTCGGCATCGAGGAAGACGCCGCCCGAGAAACGCAGGGCGGCAAATACTTCGGAAAGGGCGTCCATGATCTCCTTCCTTTTCCAGGTCCGGCGTCCCGGGCAATTCTTCCGGCGTCCTGGGCATGTCCTGTCAAACCGGCACGGATTATCGTGGCGTCGTGCACGTGGACGGGCTCGCTGGTCCGGATACGACGCCGATCGACTGCAATTCGTTCCCATCCTGCCCAGAGGAGAAACACCATGACCCAGTACGACGATCTGAACCTTGCCCATTCGGGGGCCGATGCCGATAGCCTGGCCCACTACCGGCGTGCGCTACGCCAGTTCCAGTGCTACATCGAAGATCCGGTGGCCAGCGTCGACGCCGCGCTCGGCGCCCGTCCGGATTTTGTAATGGCCCACGTGCTCAAGGCCTACCTCTTTCTGCTCGGAACCGAGCCGGAGGCGATCGCCATCGCCCGCGACAGCCATGCAACGGCGGCACGATTGCCGGCCAATACGCGCGAGCGCGGCCACCTCGAAGCGATCGGCCAGTTGCTCGACGGCAACTGGCATCGCGCCGCGCGGCTGCTCGAAGACGTCAGCATCGACAATCCGCGCGACGCACTCGCGCTGCAGGCCGGGCATGTGCTCGACTTCTACGTGGGCAATTCGCGCATGTTGCGCGACCGTATCGCCCGCGCCCTGCCGGCGTGGTCGAAGACGATGCCCGGCTACCACGCGCTGCTCGGCATGCACGCTTTCGGTCTTGAAGAATGCGCCGACTATGCCCGCGCCGAGGCCCAGGGCCGCAGCGCGGTCGAGCTTGAGCCGCGCGACGGCTGGGCGCAGCACGCGGTGGCGCACGTGATGGAAATGCAGTGCCGGCAGGCCGACGGAATCGCCTGGATGCGCGCCGCCCCGGAGGCCTGGTCGACCGACAGCTTCTTCAAGGTACACCTGTGGTGGCATCTGGCGCTCTACCACCTCGAACTGGGCGAGATCGACGAGGTGCTGGCCCTGTTCGACGGGCCCATCTACGGCGAACGATCCCCCGTGGTCCTGAACATGATCGACGCCTCGGCCATGTTGTGGCGCCTGCACCTGCGCGGCATCGATGTCGGCCAGCGCTGGCAGGCGGTCGCCGACGGCTGGCGGCCATTGGCCCGCGCCGGCAACTACGTCTTCAACGATGTGCACGCGGTGATGGCTTTCGTTGGCGCGCGGCGCGCCGAGGCGATCGAGGAGGTGCTCGACGCGCAGCAGGCGGCGATGCGCGGCGCGGGTGATAACGCAAGTTTCACCCGCGAGGTCGGTCATCCGCTGACGCTGGCGCTCAAGGCCTTCGGCGAAGAACGCTACGACGAGACGGTACGCCTGATCCGCCCGGTGCGCGAAATCGCCCACCGCTTCGGCGGCAGCCACGCCCAGCGCGATCTGTTCGACCTGACCCTGATCGAGGCCGCCTTGCGCGCCGGGCAGCGCAAGCTGGCCGCGGCGCTGTGTGCCGAGCGCCATGCTCTGCGTCCCTGCAGCCCGCTGACGCGACAACTCCTGGCCCGTGCGGAGCCGCTGCGCGCTGCGGCCTGACAGCGTTGTTCAAAGGAGGCTGCCTGCGCGGCAGCCTCCGGTCAGCACCGTACCCACCATGCAAATATGCTGCGAGTATTGCAGGCCGGGTCATGCAGCTACCTGCCAGATTTCATTGGCATTTATATGGATCGACGTATACGATTTCCCAACGAGTCCAACCGTTATTCGTGAAGGCGGCTTCCGTTTCTGCTTTTTTCGCGGGAAGAAACGAGAATCCACGTGCATGTTCAAAGTCAGCGCGGCAAATTTTCCGTTCGCAACGCACAGGATTTAATCCGAAGCCGAATCCAATGGCATTCATCGTGAACCAACTTATCGCGCCCTACGGCGGCAGCCTCGTCGATCTGGTGGATCCTGCACGGGGCGAGGCGCTCAGGCAGGAAGCCCTGAGCCTGCCCTCGCTCGACCTCGACTGGCGGCAGCAGTGCGAACTCGAAATGCTGATGACTGGCGCCTACTCGCCGCTCACCGGTTTCATGACGCGTGCCCAGTGCGCGCGCGTCGAAGCCGAACTGCGACTTGACGACGGAACGCTCTGGCCATTGCCTGTCGCCCTCACCAGCCGGCAAAAGGCCGCTGCCGAACTGAAACCCGGTGATCGTGTCGCGCTGCGCGACGGCGAAGGCTTCATGCTCGCCGTGCTCAGCGTGAGCGACGTCTGGCAGGATGGCGAACACTGGTACTTGGGCGGCGCAGTCGAAGGCGTCGCCTTGCCGCTGCACCCCGATTTCGTCAGCCTGCGCGCAACTCCGGCCGAACTGCGTGCGTTGTTCGGCCGCCGCGGCTGGCGCCGTGTCGTCGCCTGGCAGGCGCGCCAGCCGATGCACCGCGCGCAGTTCGAGTTTTGCCTGAAAAGCGCGATCGAGAACGAGGCCAAGCTGCTGCTGCATCCCCAGGCCGGAGGCGACATCAGCGACGCCCCCGATTATTTCGGCCTGGTGCGCAGCTTCCTTGCCATTCGTGAGCGCTTTCCCGCCGCTTCCACCCAATTGTCGCTGCTCCCCGCGCCGCCGCGCGAAGCCAGTGCGCGCGCGCTGTTGCTGCGCGCCATCGTCGCGCGCAACTATGGTTGCAGCCTGCTGATTGCCGGCGGCGAACACCAGCCGGACGGCGACTGCCGGCGTGGAGAAGACCTCGCCCGGCCAGACCTTGAGCTGCCGGTGGCCGCGCTTGCCGACGCCGTCGGCGTCAAGCTCATCGCCTACCCGCGCATGGACTGCGTGGACGATCGTGCCGAATGCCTGCCCGAGCCCGAAGCGCCTGCGGCGGCACGGGTGCTCACCCCGAGCGGCGCCGAATTAAGTCGGCGCATGCAGCCCGGGCTGAAAATTCCGGACTGCTATAGCTTTCCCGAAGTGCTGGCCGAGTTGCGCCGGCAGAGCCCGCCGCGCGAACGGCAGGGCTTCACTGTTTTGTTCACTGGCCTTTCCGGTGCCGGCAAGTCCACCCTGGCGCGCTCGCTCGCTGCGCGGCTAATGGAAATGGGCGACCGCTCGGTCACCCTGCTCGACGGCGACATCGTGCGTCGCCACCTTTCGTCGGAGCTGGGGTTTTCCAAGGCACACCGCGACATCAACGTGCGTCGCATTGGCTTTGTGGCGAGCGAAATCACCAAGCACCGCGGCATCGCCATTTGCGCGCCGATCGCGCCCTACCGTCAGACCCGCCGCGACGTGCGCGCCATGATCGAAGCCGTCGGCGGCTTCGTCGAAATCCACGTCGCCACGCCGATCGAGACCTGCGAATCGCGCGACCGCAAGGGCTTGTACGCCAAGGCGCGCGCGGGACTGATTCCCGAGTTCACCGGCGTGTCCGACCCCTACGAGGTGCCCGAGCGCCCGGAACTGGCGATCGATACCACCAGCCTGGGGGTCGAAGAGGCGGTGCAGCAGATTCTCCTCAAGCTGGAGCACGAGGGGTATTTGCGCTAGATTCAGGCAGGCATGCAACGCACTTGAAGTTCTGAAATACATTTATTGGAATTTTTCATGACCAAGAAGAATGTCCTGACCAAAGCCAAGAAATTGAAGGCCGATCAACTGGCTCGGGAGCATCGCTTCGATGAGGCACAAACGCTCTATGAGAATATTTGCCAGATAGACCGATCCGATGTTGAAGCCTGGATCAAACTGAGCGCAATACATCGACGCCTGGGTCGTTTTCAGGAGGCTGAATCGTGTGGCCGCCAGGCCGTGACACTCCAGCCCGACCTCGCGCAAGCCCACTACATATTGGCGGCGGCCCTGCACAGCCAAAACAGGACAGAGGAAGCATTGGCGGGATATCGCCGAGCCATCAAACTGAAGCCGGACTTCACGATTGTCCACTATCTGCTGGGCAATGCCTTGCTCAACACCGGACTTGTCGAAGAGTCACTGCCGTATTTTCACCAAGCCATTGCCTTGCAACCCGACCATTACGAAGCGCTGTGTGACTTGGGCGCGGCGCTGCTCAGGCTGAACTTGATCGAGGAAGCGGCTACACCATTGCAGCAGGCATCAGCATTGCGGCCGGGTGCGCCGGAAGCGCTGATCAACCTGGCTTCACTTAGGGAACGAGCAGGGCATATCGATGAGGCGCTGACACTTTATCAGCGTGTTCTATGCACTCATCCCAATGCCATCGATGCATTGGCCAGGCTGGCCGCCCTGCTGGAAAAACTGGGAAGACTGGACGAGGCGAAGATACTGGTCGAGCGGGGTTTCCCGTTAACGACGACACCTTCTCCCACGCTGACCTTGGTGGCGGCCAGGTTGGCCAGGCGCGAGGGGCGAATCGAGGAGGCAGTAACGCTGTTGAAGACCCTGGACGGCCAATCCTTGCCCAATTCGATCAAGGGCGAGGTCCTGGTTCTACTCGGCCAGTTTTACGACAGGCTGGGCGATGCGGACAGCGCCTATCCGCAGTTTGTCGAAGGCAACCGCTGTCTTGCATTGGCAACACGTTCGATCACGGCCGATGCGGACCGCTATCTACAACGGGTTCGGTCGGCGCGCGACTATTTGGTCAAGGATTTTGCGGCGTCGATGGATGAGGAAAATCACGTCCGTGGCGAGGCGCCTGTTTTTCTCGTTGGCTTTCCTCGTTCCGGTACGACCTTGCTCGATCAGGCCCTCGACTGTCATCCCGCCTTGCAAACCATGGAAGAACAGCCTGCGGCAGCCATCATGGAGAACGCCTTCCTGGAATGGGCGGGCGGGCGCAGGGATGCGGTCGCAGACTTGGGTTCCGAGCAGGTATCCTTCCTGAGAAAGATTTACTTCGATGAGGTTGCGCGAAGTATCCAGCGCAAACCCGGCACCGTGCTGGTGGACAAAATGCCGCTCAATCTGGTGCGTGTGCCATTGCTCTGGCGGGTTTTTCCTGAGGCAAGGTTTATTCTGGCCTTGCGTCATCCCTGCGACGTTTGCCTGAGTTGCTTCATGCAGAGCTTTGCGGTTAACGAAGCCATGGCGAACTTTTTTACCCTCGAGGGCGCCGTGCGGGCGTATGCCGAGGTCATGGGGTTCTGGATGGATCTGGAACGCACGCTGCCTTTGCATCACCACCGAGTCCGTTATGAAAGCATGGTGACCGATTTCGAGGGGGAGATGCGTGCGTTGCTGGATGTTCTCGGTGTCGGCTGGGACGATGCTGTTTTAGGCCATACCGAACATGCAAGTCAGCGCAGTGTCATTAATACGCCCAGCTATCATCAGGTGACCCAGCCGATCTACCAGCATGCGAAATATCGCTGGAAGCGCTACGCCAATCAATTCGAATCGCTCATGCCAGGCTTGCGGCCTTACATCAAGCATTTTGGTTACGAGGAATGATCAGAATTCGATGTGTCGCGGCGAATACCCCTTATGGCCGGCGTCGGTCATGGCGACGCCCTCGAAAATCCGCAAATTTTATTTAGAACCTAAATAAGGTACAGTTGTACTGTTTTTAGGTTTTAATGTGCGGTAATGTCTCAAGCCTCTTCAAACGGAATCGCCAACGCTCTGTTCAGCAAAACGCTGAGCGGAATACTTGCGCTGCTGTTCGGCCAGCCGGACAAGTCCTTCTATACCCGCGAAATTATCAAGCACGTTGGCACGGGGGGCAGCCAGGTCGGCAAGGATCTTGACCGCTTGACCGGTGCCGGGCTGATCCTGCGGGAGCCGCGCGGCAATCTCGTCTTTTACCGCGCCAATCCGGAGGCTGCGGTTTATCGGGAATTGGTCGGTCTGGTCGGCAAGTCTTTCGGCATTCCCGATCAGCTGCGCCGTTTCCTTGAGCCATTGGCCAGCCGCATCCGGTATGCTGGCGTCTTTGGTTCGGTGGCCAGAGGCGAGCAGCGGGCCGACAGCGACGTCGATCTGCTACTGGTCGGTGACGTCCGACTGTCCGAGTTGGCCGTCCCTTTGCACGAGGCCGAGGCCGCGCTTGGCATGCGGGTATCGCCGACACTGATGACCGAAGACGAGTATCGAAGCCGGCGCCAGAACGGCGACTATTTTCTTAAAAAGGTTCTCGCCGGTGAGTTGATTGTGCTGTGGGGGGCACTTGAATAAACGGCGGTGCCATGAGCAGTCTTGAAAACCTCGTTCGCGTTGGCCAGCCCAAGGCGGAGCCGCCGGCCGACGACGAAATCGCCAGCAGTCTGCGCAAGGCTGCCATCTACTTGGCCGACGCCGCCTTCGCTGAATTCGCCCGTCGGGTGAGGGTTGTGGCGGGGTCGTGAGCAGTTCTGGTAGCTTTGTTCGATTCGTGCTTGGTTTGATTCTTTTGATTCTTTTGATTTTTAGGGCACCATAAACCCCTATTCTTGGCCAAACGGCTATGTAGAGCCAAAGGAGAAAAGATCATGACAACAGTTCAAATTATCTTGCCCGATCAGCTGGCTCAGGAAGCGCAACGCGCCGGGCTGCTGACCTCGGAGACCATCGAACGCATGCTGCGCCAACAACTCAAGACGCAGCATGTTGATGAATTGTTCCAGTCAATGGAGCGCATGGCCGCCATCGATACGCCTGCCACCATGTCGCCGGAGGAAGTGGCGGAAGAAATTCGCGCCATGCGCGCCGAGCGACGGACGAAGAACGCAAACTGATGCGGCTGGTGCTTGATACCAACGTCGTTGTCTCGGCGCTATTGTGGGGAGGTCTGCCGCAACTCTTGTTACAGGCAGCACGCGAAAAGCGCGCCACACTTTTTACGAGCATGCCGTTGTTAGCGGAATTGACCGATATTCTTGGTAGGCGCAAGTTTGAAAAGAAAATTGAGGCGTCGATGCTCTCGATCGATCAGATTGTCGATCGCTACGGAGAATTGGCCTGCATAGTACGCCCCATACCCGTGTCCGGCATCGCGCCCGATCCCGATGATGATGTAGTGATTGGTACAGCGCTGGCGGCGAAAGCAGACTGGATCGTGACCGGGGATCAGCCGCTGCTTTCAGTCGCCATGTATCAGGGCGTGTATATCGTGAGCGTCAGCGAGGCTGCACGGATGATCGCCGCCGGATAAACACAGAGCCGCATCAGGCGGCTCCTATGGTTCAAATGTCTTTGTCGGGTTTTCTGTTGTGATTAAAAACAATTGTGGTCTGCCCTACTGCGATTTAATTCGTGCCTGGCACCTTTGTTCACGGTACATGATGAAGCTTCGGATGGGATAATGCCAACGTCAACCTATGCGCTTCAAACGGAGGAATAAGACAAATGGCCATCCCAGCACTACTACCCGGAGAATCACGCGTCGCGGTCCTTGTGGATTGCGACAACACCAGCCCTGAGATTTTGGAGTTCGCTCTGCGTGTTGTGGCGCAGTTCGGGAGGGTAGTTCTGCGCCGTGGCTATGGCAACCACAGTACATTGGCCAACAAATGGCAAGAGGCGCTGGTTCGATTGGCCTTCACCCCTTGTCTGCAATATCAGTACGCATCGGGCAAGAACACCGCTGACATCGCTTTGGCATTGGATGCCATGGAAGCGATGTTTGACCATCGGGCAGACAATTTTTGTTTGGTAACCAGTGATTCAGATTTCGCCTACTTGTGTCGCAAGTTGCGCGAACGTGGTGCTACCGTCTGTATCGTCGGTGAAATGAAGACCCCAGACGCATTGCGGAATGCCAGCGATCAATTTTTTGAGTGGTTGCCTCCTGACCCTGGCTCAGACTCTGTTGATCAGTTTGGTACCAAGGTCGTTTCAGCCAAGTTGGAACAAACCAAACTTCAAGCAAAACCGACAGTGAAGCGGCGCCCAAAATTTATTATTGAGGCCGTGTCATTGCTGACGAGTGATACCTCGGAAGGAAAAGTTGGGCTCGGAGCGCTCGGTCAGTATCTGAAGCGTACAGATCCCGGCTTCTCTCCGAAGACTTACGGGCATTCCGGACTGCTTGATATGCTGAAAACTTATGACCTCTTGGCCCTCAAGAAAGCGGAAGGTGGTCATTACACTGTCGGACTCATTACCAAGAGTGAAACGGATGTTCTTAACTCGAATGGCTTAGCCGGTTCTTGATCTGAAAGTTGTAGGGCGTCAAGATTTGAATCGTCGCCATATGAATTTTGAATGTTTGCTTTCGCTGCAAGGCTGGTTGCTGAAGAGTGGCGTATTTATTGGCTTCCCGGCCATCGGTTAGCGTAGATCGCCAGTTGGAGCGGGCTGCAGGCCGGCGTTCTTTCCGGTTTTCGAAGCTTTCGCCTGCTCGAAAAAAAGCCGCCGTAACCCTCGCGGGTTGCGGCGGCCTTGTCATGCCGGATGCGGCCTTACTTTTTCTTCACCGGTGGAATATCCGTGCAACTGCCGTGCGCCACTTCCGCCGCCATGCCGATCGTCTCGCCGAGCGTCGGGTGCGGGTGGATGGTCTTGCCGATATCGACCGCGTCGCAGCCCATCTCGATGGCCAGGCAGACTTCGCCGATCATGTCGCCGGCGCTCGGGCCGACGATGGCGCCGCCGATTACGCGATGCGTTTCGGCGTCGAAGATCAGCTTGGTGAAGCCGTAGTCGCAGCCGTTGGCGATGGCACGGCCGGAGGCCGCCCACGGGAACTTGGCGGTGTCGACCTTGCGCCCTTCCTTCTTGGCCTGCTCCTCGGTGTAGCCGACCCACGCCACTTCCGGGTAGGTGTAGGCGACGCTCGGGATGACCTGTGCGTCGAAGGCCGCCTTGTGGCCGGCGGCGACTTCGGCGGCGACGTGCGCTTCATGCACCGCCTTGTGCGCCAGCATCGGCTGGCCGACCAGATCGCCGATGGCGAAGATGTGCGGCACGTTGGTGCGCATCTGCGCATCGACGTCGATGAAGCCGCGCTCGGTGACGATGACGCCGGCCTTGTCGGCGCCGATCTTCTTGCCGTTCGGCGAGCGGCCGGCGGCTTGCAGGATCATGTCGTACCTGACGGCTTCGGCCGGTGCGCCTTCGCCTTCAAATTTCACGTAGAGGCCGTCGTCCTTGGCTTCGACGGCGACCGTCTTGGTCTTCAGCATGATCTTGTCGAAGCGGTGCAGGTTCTGCTTTTCCCAGACCTTGACGGCGTCGCGGTCGGGGCCCTGCATCAGCGCGTCGAGCATTTCGACGACGTCGATGCGAGTGCCGAGCGACGAATAGACGGTGGCCATTTCGAGGCCGATGATGCCGCCGCCGATGACCAGCATCTTTTTCGGTACCGCACCGTTCACCGTTCGCAGCTCGAGCGCGCCGGTCGAGTCGACGATGCGCGGATCCTTCGGAATGAAGGGCAGATGCACGGCGGCCGAGCCGGCGGCGATGATGCACTGCTGGAAGCGGATCACCTTCTTGGCGCCGGTCTTGTCCTGCGCGCTGCCTTCGGTGACTTCGACCTCGACGTGGTTGGCGTCGAGGAAGCTGCCGTAGCCGCGCACGACTTCGACCTTGCGGCCCTTGGCCATGCCGGCCAGGCCGCCGGTCAGCTTGCCGACGACCTTGTCCTTGTGCGCGCGCAGCTTGTCGATGTCGACCGCCGGCGCCGCAAAGGAGACGCCGAGGTCGGACATGTGCTGCGCTTCGTCCATCACCGCGGCGACGTGCAGCAGCGCCTTCGACGGGATGCAGCCGACGTTCAGGCAGACGCCGCCGAGCGTCGCGTAGCGCTCGACGATCACCGTCTTCAGACCGAGGTCGGCGCTGCGGAAGGCCGCCGAGTAGCCGCCGGGGCCGGCGCCGAGGACGAGCATTTCGCACTCGAGATCGACCGTGCCGGCGAACTGCCCGGCGATTGGCGCAACACTCGGCGCAACTTGTGCTGCAGCCGGTGCAGCGGCGGGTGCCGGTGCCGCTGCCGGTGCGGCCGCAGCCTTGGCCGGCGCCGCAGCAGCGGCTGCGCCAGCCGCCTCAAGTACGACGACCAGC
>Ga0207952_1001066_pt1 | contig 13690 bp, 13 predicted proteins | sample SubbioR12Aug_8Ca_FD_184831 | JGI IMG/M metagenome (GOLD analysis project Ga0207952, IMG submission 184831) | Serpentinite rock and fluid subsurface biosphere microbial communities from McLaughlin Reserve, California, USA - CR12Aug_8Ca (SPAdes) | ecosystem: Environmental > Terrestrial > Deep...
AATTTAGAATCAGCCGACGCTTTAAGTGCAGCGCATATTCATACAGGTGCTGCTGGAGTAAACGGAGGTGTTCTTTTAGGAATTTGTGAAAGTGCAGCCGATTTTGGGGTAACAAAAATCTTTTCGCCTAGTACTGCCATCATTAATTCCATTAAAAATGATGCACTTTACGTGAATGTACATTCAACAATGCGACCATCTGGCGTAGTGAGAGGGCAAATCAGGTAAGGGAAAAAAAATAACAGCCAAAATAGTTCAGAGACCTTAATTTTGCAGAATTCTTGTAAAAAATGAACCCTACACTGAACTCCAACGAATCAATCCCTTCTAAAAAGAAAAAAATAATTGTTTTAGGTAGCGGCCCCAACCGCATTGGACAGGGAATTGAGTTTGATTACTGTTGCGTACATGGTCTTTTGGCCATTAAAGAATGTGGATACGAAGCTATAATGGTGAATTGTAATCCAGAAACAGTTTCCACTGATTTTGACATGGCAGACAAGCTTTATTTTGAGCCTGTGTTTTGGGAACATTTATGGGAAATTATTGAACTAGAGCAGCCAGACGGAATCATTGTTCAGTTGGGTGGTCAAACTGCCTTAAAGTTGGCCAAACGTTTACACGAGAAAGGTATTCCAATAGTGGGTACGTCTTTTGAGAACATGGATATTGCCGAAGACAGGGGTCGTTTTAGTGATTTATTAAAGGAACTAAATATACCTTACCCAGAATACGGTACTGCATACAATGCCGACGAAGCTATTGAAGTAGCTAATAAGGTTGGCTATCCAGTTTTGGTTAGACCTAGTTATGTAATTGGTGGGCAGCGCATGAGAATTGTGATTAATGATGAGGAAGTGGAGAAGGCAGTGATCAGCTTGCTAAAACATATTCCTGGCAATAAAATCTTAATTGACCATTTCTTAGACAGGTGCCAGGAAGCAGAAGTTGACGCCATTTTTGATGGAGAAGAATTTCATATCATGGGCGTGATGGAACATATTGAACCTGCTGGTATTCATAGTGGTGATAGTAATGCGGTTTTACCTGCTTTTAATTTAACCCCATTGGTGATAGAAACTATGGAGTTTTATGCAGAAAAAATTGCGCGCGCTTTAAATATCAAGGGTTTAATCAATATTCAATTTGCCATTAAAAATGGTAAAGTGTATGTGATAGAAGCCAACCCTCGTGCATCTAGAACCACCCCATTTATTGCTAAAGCATATCAAATTCCTTATTTGAATATTGCTACCAAAGTAATGTTGGGTGCTGCTAAATTGTCTGAGTTTACCATGGAGAAAAAACTAGAAGGTTATGCTATTAAAGAACCCGTGTTTAGTTTTGATAAATTCCCTGGTGTAAACAAAGAATTAGGACCTGAAATGAAAAGTACAGGTGAAGCCATTCGATTTATTAAAGACCTTAGAGATCCTTACTTCAGAACGCTTTACAAAGAGCGTAGTATGAACCTTAGTAGATAAGGTATTAATACCTGATTTTGAGGCTGCAGCAAAAAACTGCAGCCTTTTTATTTAGGTTTATTCAATGGCAACTGTTTTTAAAGCAAAAAGTTGGTGGCAATTTACATTAACCCGAATTACCCTTTCACTTATTATTGGTATTCTCTTGGGTAAATATGCACTCATTCCACAATGGTTGCTATTATTGGGTTTGAGCGGATCAGTGGCTGTATGGATACTAGTAGATCAGCTATCCATTTTAGCCTATTACAAAAAAAGATGGATCAGCGGAATGTCTATCCTGGTGGTCTTTATTGGTGTAGGAATAAGTGTATATCAGCTTGCTACCAATACAACTATTCAAATTAAGGCAAGAGTAATACTACAGGAAAACCCCATCAAAAAACCCAATAGCTTTCAAGCTACTGCTGCAATGGGAGAAACATTATTACTGATTTACTTTCACCCTTCTACCAATATTCGTTTGATTAATGCAGGCACCATTATTCAGTTGAACAAAAAACCATTACCTATAGCCAACACTAGTAACCCTGGCGGATTTAATTTCAAGGAATACGCTGCAAGTCAAAAAATACACCACCAGATTTATTTAACTAGTAAAGATTTTAGCATAGTTGGCAAAACCAATCTATCTTTTTCAATTTCACTATTGAGTAAGGCCCAACAATATATACTAAGCGCATTAGAAAAGTATATTCATAATCCCAGAGAAAGAAGTGTTGCGGAAGCATTATTAATTGGTTATAAAAAAAATTTAGACAAAGAATTAATGAATGCCTATAGCAATACTGGTGTGATACATATTATTGCGATTAGTGGTTTACACCTCGGAATGATTTATGCACTCTTGCATTTGCTTTTTAAACCTATGAATCGCTTAAGAAAAATGCATTGGCTAAAAACTAGCATCATTTTAATAATCATCTGGGGCTTTACATTGCTTACAGGCGCAGGGGCTTCCGTATTAAGGGCTGCAGTCATGTTTAGTTTTTTACTATTAGGCGAGCATCAAAATAGACCCAATCATATCATTAATACCCTTGCTGCATCTGCATTCTGCCTGCTTTTGTATCGGCCATTGTTTTTATGGGATATAGGATTTCAATTGTCTTATTCAGCAGTAATTGGGATAGTGCTTTTTGCAAAACCAATTGAAAAGTGGATATATGTACAAAATAAAATATTACGGTATTGTTGGCAATTATGTAGTGTAACTTTTGCCGCTCAACTCCTAACAGTTCCTTTGCTACTCTACTATTTCAATAGCTTTCCTAATTTATTTTTGTTCACCAATTTTATAGCAGTCCCTATATCTGGGTTTATTCTTTACTTGTTGATTGGTTTATTGGTAATTGCCTCATTTAGCTTTATTGCAAACCCAATTGGTATACTCACAGAAAGGTTGATTTTACTCATGAATGGCTTTATTGAAAATAGCGCCAGTCTTCCTTTTGCATTAAACGAATATATACAAGTGTCGTTGGCACAAACCATTTGCTTATATATATTTATCATTGCTTGGGCAGTTTGGATAGCGCAAAAAAATAGAAAGGCTTTTTGGTTGGGCTGCTGTGGTATCTTATTTTTTATTGCTATTCGTTCCATTGATTTAATTCAGTTACAAAAGCAGCAAAAATTAATTGTGTACCATGCGCCAAAATATACAGCCCTAGATATTCTAGAGGGATTAGGGCATCGGTATTTAGGAGACCGCCAATTAGAACAGCAAGTATTATTAAAAAATAATTACCTCTCCCCAACCCGAACACTTTACAGAGTAGAAGAAAAATTAAGCTTCACTATTACCCAATTGCATAAGCCATTTATTATTGGCCCCAACCGCACTATTTTACTTATTCATCCTAAACTACAATTGCCTAATTTATATAAAGTGCCAAAAATTAATTTGTTATTGGTTGCAGGGGGAGCCAATATTCCTTTTTCAGAAATAGCATTGCGATTCCCCAAAACCATATTGGTTTTTGATAGCAGTAACCCTTTGTGGAAAATACAGCTATGGAAAAAAGAAGCAGACCGCTTACATTTGCGCCATCATTCCGTTCCCGAGCAGGGTGCGTTTGAGTACAATCTCTAACTTTTGCCCCATTTAACTGCCTACAGGCTGAAAGCAAAACTTATGCAAAAAAAAATTAATTCTGCGCTGATTTCTGTCTTTTACAAAGATGGTTTAGAACCAATTGCCCGTCAATTACAATCATTAGGCATCACTATTTATTCTACTGGTGGTACCCAAACTTTTCTAGAAAATTTGGGAATCAATTGTGTTCCCGTAGAAAGTTTAACTACTTACCCTTCTATTTTAGGAGGCCGCGTTAAAACTTTACATCCAGTTGTATTTGGCGGTATCTTAGGTAGAAGATATGAAGCGCAAGATTTACAAGAGATGCAAGAATACAAGATACCAGAAATTGATTTGGTCATTGTAGACTTATATCCATTCGAAGAAACCCTTAAAAGTACCAACGAAGAGAAATTAATTATAGAAAAAATTGATATTGGCGGACCATCCATGATTCGCGCAGCTGCAAAAAACTTTAAAGATGTTACCGTTATTGCTGCAAAAGATAGTTATGCTGAATTAGAAGCTTTACTGATTAGTCAAAAAGGGGAAACAACCATAGAACAAAGAAAAGCATTTGCCGCAAAAGCTTTTGAAGTAGTAATGCATTATGATATTGCTATCAGCAATTATTTTAATCCTGGTGCAGAGCAGGTTTTACGATATGGAGAAAACCCTCACCAAAAAGCCAGCTTTAAAGGCGATTTATCTAAAGTATTTACACAATTAAATGGCAAAGAACTTTCTTATAATAATTTAGTAGACGTAGATGCTGCTATACAATTAATTGCAGATTTTAGCAACTATAATGAAGCTGTATTTGCCATTATTAAACATACCAATGTTTGTGGAGTTGCTGCTAGAGCAACGGTTAAACAATCATGGGATGCAGCATTAGCAGGCGACCCAGAAAGTGCTTTTGGTGGTGTATTGGTTTGTAATAATACCATTGATGCGGCAACTGCAGAAGCTATTAATGAAATATTTTTTGAAGTATTGGTTGCCCCTTCATTTGATGAAAATGCGTTATCTGTTTTAAAAAGTAAAAAGAACAGAATTTTATTACAGCTGAATCAAAAGGATTTTAAAACTGCCACCATGCAGAAATCTATTTTGAATGGCACGCTAATTCAAGACACCGACCAGGGCAATTTTGAAAAATGGGAGGAAGTGGGTGGAAGAACTTGTACCCCTTCAGAAAAAGACAATCTACTATTTGCCAATATTATTTGCAAACATTTAAAGAGTAACGCAATTGCATTGGTTAAAGATTTGCAATTGGTAGGTAAAGGTTGTGGTCAAACAAGTAGAATTGATTCATTGCGTCAATCTATAGACAAAGCCAAGCAATTTAATTTCGATTTAAAAGGTGCGGTTTTGGCGTCTGATGCATTCTTTCCATTTAATGATTGCGTTCAAATTGCCCACGCAGCAGGAATGGAAGCATTTATTCAACCAGGTGGATCTGTTAGAGACAAAGACAGTGTAGAATATTGCGTGAATAATCAACTAGCCATGGTTATGACTGGCACTAGACACTTTAAACACTAATTCTATTGACAACCAAACAAAAAGCCTATTTAGCACTTTCTGTTACCAGTATTGTATGGGGTACTAGTTGGGTCGCCAGTAGGTATGCTGTACAAAATGCGCCTGCATTACAAGTGTCTGCAACCAGACAACTGATTGCAGGTACATTATTTGCCGGTTTCTTTTTATTGAAAGGTGAAAAACTCCCTAGCCTTAAACAAATGGTTTGGCTAGCGGGTATGTCTGTACTCTTGTTTGTATTTGCGAATGGTTTAGCAACAGTAGGTGTAAAATATATTTCTAGTGGATTGGCTGCTCTTATTGCAGCTCTTTATCCATTAAGCGTAGTAATCATAGAAAAAATATTTTTTAAAAATACCCGCATCGGGTTATTTACTTTTATAGGAATTCTCTTGGGCATTAGTGGTATTGCCATTGTATTTTACGACAATGCTTTTCACAATCAAAGCCCTAACTATTGGATAGGCATTTTGGTTTCTGTTATTGCCATGCTCAGCTGGAGTGTGGGTACCATCATTATTGCAAGAAAGCAAATTAATATCAACCCTTACTATGCTATTGGCTGGGAAATGATTTTTGCTTCCTTGATATTATTTATGACTGCCGGAGTTACCAATAACTTGATTCCATTTTCACAATTTCCTGCACAAACCTGGTATGCAATTGCTTATTTGGTAGTGATGGGATCTTTAATTGCTGTAGTTGCTTTTTTGTATACCATGAAGCACCTTGAGGCTTCGGTTGCTGCCCTATATGCCTATGTAAATCCAATTGTTGCAATTGTAATTGGCTCTTATTTAGTACATGAACCATTAACTAAAGAAATTATTATTGGATCAATCATTACCATTATTGGGGTATATATGGTTAACCAAAGCTTGAAAAAACAAAAAGCACTACAAGCTGGTTTAGAGAAAAAAAACTAGCTATTTGCTCTCCCTTTTATCAGGCAGCATATTTACGCTTTATTTTGTGCAATGCCTCAATAAAAAATCAGCATACATATTTCTCCATTCAATAAATGCTGGCTGATTAGTTAAAAAATTATTATGAAAAATGGGAATGAAAACACCCCCGAATTTTTGGTATAATTTATAGAAATCCTCCAATGATTTAGCAGCTTCTACCACTGATTTTTTTTCATTAAAAATTACAGTAGCGTCCATATAACAAAATGGATAAATCACTAACGGTGTAGAATGATTGGTAGCTAAATCAAACCAGTTAAACGGTTTTGTAAATGATGCCCTAAACCCATTTAGTTGCGGATAACCCATTGAGTAATCTGCTTCAACACCTGATTCCACAAGGGCTTTGTAGGTTTCAGGGAATTTCAAGTGAATATAATGTTGTCTGGAATGCTTAACGGGTTTGAGGATGATATGTTCTAATAATTTTTTTTCTTTCTGCAAAGTTTGCTCAATATTATGTTGAATTATAGATGGATGTAAACCTACAGTATACTTTGATGAATGCTCCATCATCAAGGCTTGCATTGCAGTTGTTTCAGGTGAAATATTTTTATGCAGTGAATCTCTTTTTGAAGCAATCAAGAAAAAATACAATGGTTTCAATTGTAAACTTTCGTGGAGCAAATGAAGCCAATCGTAAATATCATAAGGATCTTTTTGAACACCCGCCAAAACCTGTAATCGTTCAACTACCTGATTAAAATTCAAATTAATTAAGTGCTTAAAATAACCTAATATATTCCTGATATTGTTGTGGTACAGATAGCTGTATGCAATATCAATATCATAACTAGGCTTAAATATGAATTGATGACTTATTTGCATGCTCAATTCTTTTGTCAATTCTTCTAACCAATAATTTACTAAAGGCAGTTGAACAAAACCATTTTGATATGCCAATGATTGTTCAGGTAAATACCTTCCGAATTCATCTTTTTGATTCGGTAGCCATTCTTCGTATCGTGTAATTAAATAAAATGCTGCTGCAAATAAATCAAATGGAATACTTCCTTCAGTTTTAAAAAAAGCAGGATGGTTTTTCCATTTGATGATATGGATTATTTGCTCCGAAACATTAGTTTGTTCCAATAAACCATGCGGATGAATATGGCAGGATACTTCTTCTATTTTAGCAGAAGAATAGTTTAACCTAGGCCCGTCATAGCTTTTAAAATGATCTATTTGATTAGTAAGACTTGCCTGTTCTTGAAATAAGGTAGCTATAATATATTCTAAACGCGGTGTTAGCTTGTCTGCATAAATTAAAAGGATATTTGATGCTGACATACCCATCATGAATTATTAGCCTCTTTCCATAATTCATTAAATGTTTTGGCACTAAAATCTAATTCTGATCTATGTGCAGTCCAACCCTGAAATACCTTATTCACTACCCAGTTTTTCATTTTCCCATTTCCAGCATTCATTAAGCCCCTATTCAAACTGGCCGTTTTCCAAACCTTCCAAGCTATTCGTTCAGCCAAACTACTATTCCCTTGTACTACAGCTTCATGCCTATTATCTAATAATAATTCATGCAAATTGATTCTTACAGGGCAAACTTCGGTACAATTGCCACAAAGAGATGAGGCATAACTCAAATGTTTATACTCATCTAATCCTTTTAAATAAGGCGTAATTACTTTTCCAATTGGTCCACTATAAGTGGTATCATAAGCGTGGCCTCCAATATTTTTATATACAGGGCAAGCATTTAAACAAGCTCCGCATCTAATGCAATACAATGCTTCTCTTGCAGTTTTGTTGGCCAACAAATTGGTTCTTCCATTGTCTAATAAAATCACAATCATTTCTTCAGGTCCATCTGTTTCATTGGCTTGCTTAGGACCTGAAATAATGGTGTTGTATACTGTTACCCTTTGGCCTGTACCATAAGTAGATAACAAAGGCCAGAATAATGCTAAATCATGTACAGAAGGAATTACTTTTTCAATACCCACAATCACAATATGGGTTTTAGGCCAGGCACAACTCAACCTTCCATTTCCTTCATTTTCTGTTATGGCTATTGCACCAATATCAGGCAAAATAAAGTTTGCCCCCGTAACACCAATTTCGGCTTGAACATATTTTTCTCTGAGTTTTTGCCTGGCAACCAAGGTTAGCTCTTCAGGACTTAACCCTCCAGGAACGCCTAATTTGTCCGCAAATAATCGCGCTACATCTTCTTTGCTTTTATGCATAGCTGGAGTTACAATATGGTAAGGTGCTTCTCCGTCTAATTGTTGAATATATTCTCCTAAATCGGTTTCAATGCTCTCTATCCCATTTTTTTCAAGGTAACTATTCAAATGAATTTCTTCGGTTACCATGCTTTTGCTCTTCACAAGCGTTTTGCATTGCTTCTCTTTACAAATAGCCCCTATTTGAGATAAAGCTTCTTCCGCTGTTTCTGCCCATAAAACCTTTGCCCCTCTTGCAGTAATTTTTTCTTCAAATGCTAATAAATATTGGTCTAAATGCTCAATTGCTTCCCACTTTTTATTCTTAGCCATTTCCCTTGCCTGCATCACATTGGTAAACTGCTTCTTTCCTATTGGAACTACTGCATTGTATTTTCCAATATTGAAGTTTATTTTTCTTCTATGCTCTAAGTCAGCCGCTTTGATGGTGCTTTTAGCTATAAAGGTTGCAGCAGTATTACTCATTATTATTCTTTTTCATTTCCGCTGCAGTAGCAGCCAATGTTTCATAAAACTCTTCCCCGTATTTTCTAATTAATGCATCTTTTAAAAATACATAAACAGGTACCTTTAATTTATTCCCCAACTTGCAGCCTGGCTTACATAAATCTTCTCTGGGATGGTAGTTTACATACTCTACATCTGGGTCTCTTTTACTTTTTCTAATAAGGATTGGAAATAAATGACAGCTTAGTGGTTTTTTCCAATCAAGCTTCCCATCGTTATATGCTTGTTCAATTCCACATATAATGGTACCTGTTGCATCTTTTTTTCCATAAGCACAAATGCCACCATTTATCGTGGGTGTTACCCAACCAAACTCTTGATCGTAAGTATATTTACCCACCCTTTCAACTTCCGCTTTACCTTCTTCGGTCATATAGGGAAGAATTTCATTATAGTATTGATCTAATTTTTCCAATTCCCATTTTTCCATTGGAGCGCCAGCATCTCCATCTTCACAGCATCCTCCTTTGCATTTAGTAAGATCACAAACGAAATGTTCTTCTACTACTTCATCACTAATTAGTATCTGGTCTATTGCTATCATGTATTCAACTTATTGGTTAAAGATAACCTGTTTAATTTATGGCTGCTTGCGCCAAGTAAAACTATTAATTAAGTGTTTAACGTCTTCCATTAAAAACTGGTTTACAATTTTCAACGAATCTTCATTCGGTGTTGCATCAAAATACAAAGCGCCTCTCAAGAAATGTCGGCTTGAATCTGTAAGGAAAAATTGATTAGCGGTGGCCACATCTCCCCCTACTTTAAAAAAAACACCTTCTACATTGTATGGATTTACTAATAATGAATCGTCAATAGAATATGCTTTAGAAGTATGTTTTCCAGTTAAGGTAAATGCGTCTCTTATTAAAGTGTCAAAATTATTTTGAGCACCAATTTGCTTATAACTTATATAAATTCTTCCGCTGAACTGTGGAAAATCAATATTGATCCACCAAGGGTTTTCAGTGGTTTCACCGAAGAATGTACTGTCTTTGGTTACACGGGCATATTCCGGATATTCAAAACTATATGGATAACCTGGTTCTTGAAAAAGCCGGTATTTTTTTTGCGGAAACTCTATTTTAAAATAACCAGTTGGCTTGGGGGTAAATGAACTATTGCAAGCATAAAAAAAAAGGATTGCAATAAAAAAAAAACTAGCTACTACTTTACTCATCAGTTCCTTCTTTAATGGTCAACTTAACTTTTAATATTCTATTCTTAGCAACTTCAAGTACAGTGAAATCAAATTCATCAGTAGCTATTATTTGATTCAGTTGTGGAATTTCACCAGCAATTTCTAATACCAATCCAGCTAAAGAATCACTTTCCCCTCTTTGTGTATCAAAAGTATTGAGGTCTATATTCATGATTTTACATACGTCATTAATCATCATCTTGCCCTCAAAAATATAGTTATGATCATCTAATTTTTTATAACCCGCGTCTTCCTCATCAAACTCATCTTTGATTTCTCCAATTACTTCCTCTAAAATATCTTCTAATGTTATTATACCACTAGTACCGCCAAACTCATCTACAACAATGGCAAAATGTATTCGCTTCATTTGAAACTCTTGAAGCAAATCTTCAATCATTTTTTGTTCATGAACAAAAAATGGCGGCCTTAACAAACTCTTCCAATTAAAATTAGCCGGTTCATCTAAATAGGGTAATAAATCTTTTGTATGAATCATCCCTGTTATATGGTCTAACCCTTCTTTATACACAGGCAAACGACTATAATTCAAATCTCTTACAATATCTAGTAATTCTGCAAAAGTGATTTCTTCTTCTACACCGTGCACATCTACCCTTGTTTTCATTACCTGCTTAACCGAGATATTACCAAACTTCACAATTCCTTTTAGTATATTTTTTTCGTTTTCAGAAGCAGTATTATCAGTGGTAATATCAATTGCATGATCTAATTCTTCTAAACTATAAGCATTACCATTTTTATTATTCAATACCCTTTCTAATTTATCTGAATATTTAACTAACTTTTTGCCTAAGCCCGTGCACAAATAGGTCATGGCTTGCACAATTCCTCCGAAATCTTTTGCGAAGCGAATATTATTTTGGGTTGCCAATACTTTTGGCATTACTTCTCCAAATAGAACCAACATGAATGATACCGCTACTACTTTTATAATAAACTCTACCCATGCGGCTCCGTATTGCTCAAAGTTGAATAAGTTGTCTATGAGTAAATTGGAAACAATAATAATAGTGATATTAACAAAACTGTTTGCAATTAGCAAAGAGGCCAAAAATGTTTTGGGCTCTTCTAACAAATCAACAATTCTTTGATAAGGAGGTATTTGTTTAGACCTCAATAAATTGATGTCTTTATGTGTTAAAGAAAAGAATGCAACTTCAGCACCTGATAACACAAAAGATAAAAAAAACAAAAACAGCAAGACCATTACTAAAATAGTTGTGCCTTGTGCCTGCAATGCTGCCATTATGTGAAAAGAAGAAAGTAATTCGGTTACAGGATAATAATCCAAAGCCACGGAGTTTGATTAGAAAGCAAAAATATCGTTTCTGCAACAATTAAAAGGGAAGAGATTCATAATCTGGTTCACCAGAACCTGGTCCTGCAGTTCCATCGGCTCTTTTATCTAACATTATCAAATTATCTGCAACCACTTCGGTAGCAAATTTTTTGTTTCCGTCCTTGTCTTCCCAGCTTCTGGTTCGCAATCTTCCTTCTATGTATATTAAACTTCCTTTATGTAAATATTTTTCAGCCAAATCTGCCAAACCACGCCACAAAACCACTGTATGCCATTCTGTTTGTGAAACCAGCTTTCCTGTTCTGTCTTTGTAGGTTTCAGTGGTGGCCAAAGGAAATTTAGCTACCCCAATATTTCCTTCTAATTGTTGGATATCTGGATCTTTACCCAAATTACCAATAAGCATCACTTTATTTACTCCACGCATAAGCATTTGTTTTAAAAAACTGCTTCTTAAAAATACCCATTTTTTTATTAACCAACTACCATCTCAACTATTTAACTGTTAAATGTTTCCATATAGGCAGTTATCAATCTTGGGAAAGCAAATTGATTGAGCTCTTTTTCATTTATCCATATAAGTCCATTTAAGGGTTTAGGAGACTGGTTTAGTTGTACATGAATAAACTGACTAGTTATTTGTTGATGGGTTAATTGTTGGGTTTTTATAGTTGAAATGTTGAATACAGTTGAATTACTAATTCCTAATTGATTGTGTAACCAATTATTGACAGTTTCAATATTCCAGCTTAGGCTAGCTATCGCTTCAATAGCATAAAACTCATATAATCCTTGCCAAATATCTTTTTGCATTCTTTGTTTAATTCCAATGCTGCCCTTGTAATGAAAAACCATATAATAAATCCATCTCTTTTTTCGATTAATGGTTTTTGTTTTAATAGGCAATTGATTAACCTGACTATTCGTTTTAGCAGCACAATTGCTTGCTAATACACAACTGTTACATAAAGGCAATGCCGGCTTGCATATGGTAGCCCCAAAATCCATAATGGCCTGATTGTATTTCCCCGGTTGTGATATATCTAATAGTTCTGTTGCGAGTGTTGTAAAATAATTTTTGCCTTCAGTGGTATCTATTGGTTTTTCAATTCCGAAATACCTTGCTATTACTCTAAACACATTCCCATCTACTACTGCGTAAGGTTGGTCAAATGCAAATGAAGCAATGGCTGCCGCTGTATACGGCCCTACTCCCTTTAGTTTCAAAATTGCTTCATAATCAACGGGGAATTTTCCTCCTAATTCAAAAGCAATATATCGAGCAGTAAACAATAAGTTTCTGCACCTACTATAATATCCTAAACCTTCCCATAATTTGAAAACAGATTCGTCCTTGGCATTAGCAAGTAAGTCAACAGTTGGGAATACTTCTATAAACTTATTATAGTAGTCTAAACCTTGCTCTACCCTGGTTTGTTGTAATATGACTTCACTTAACCAAATTTTATATGGATCTTTTTCGCCTTTCCAGGGCATTTTACGCTCATTTTCCTGTTTATTCCACAACATGAGTTTTTGCGTAAAAAAGTCATTTAAGTGCTGTTTTAAGCTATTTTTAATGGGCATATCAGGTTATTTGGCCGTTCATTTTGTTAATATATAATCAAATTTACAATCGTAACTAATTGAATTATTTGATTATGTCACAAAAAACAGGGGCTAATTTTTGGGTAATTCACCTTTTTTTTGTTACTTTAAACCAACAACCTATTATAAAAACAATTAATAATGAGAAAATCAGATCTCATCAATAACATTTCAGAAAAAACAGGCATCCCAAAAGTAGATGTTTTGGTGACGCTTGAGACAATGTTTAAAGAAGTAAAAGAAAATCTGTCTCAAGGCCAAAACATTTATATACGTGGGTTTGGTAGCTTTATTACAAAAAAGAGAGCTGCCAAAATTGGTAGAAATATCAAGAAAAATGTGGCTGTTGAAATTCCTGAACATTTTATTCCAGCATTTAAACCTGCTAAAGAATTTGTTAGTGAAGTAAAAAGCAAGCGTAAGTAGTTACCTTTGCCGAAACTGAACTAAAAGTGAAAAAACAACAATACGTTCTTTCTGCAATTGCATTGATTCTTTGTATTGCGCTTTACGTAGGCGGCAAAACAGTTCCAGATAAAACAGCAGCCACAACCCATACAGAAGGTGATGGACACGACCATTCTGCTGAATCCCCCCAAAAAATTGATTTTAAAACTATTTTAGCAACAGCTAAAGCCAATATTACGCCCATTCAGGCCCAAAGATTGACTGCTTTGGAAAATTCTGTCACCAGAGGTGATGTAAAAGAACAGCAAATTCATGCATTTCATGAAATGGCTAGGTTCTGGTTAGACTCTGC
>Ga0207952_1001067_pt1 | contig 13689 bp, 18 predicted proteins | sample SubbioR12Aug_8Ca_FD_184831 | JGI IMG/M metagenome (GOLD analysis project Ga0207952, IMG submission 184831) | Serpentinite rock and fluid subsurface biosphere microbial communities from McLaughlin Reserve, California, USA - CR12Aug_8Ca (SPAdes) | ecosystem: Environmental > Terrestrial > Deep...
CGGCAAGCGACGGGAAGATAGTCGCGAAGTTGCTCCCCTCCCGACATGTCGAAAACCTTGTCGCCACGCGACACCGCCGCTCTCAACTGCGAATAAAGCGAAGTTGCCGGCTGCCCATCCCCGTAGGTGTAGAACAAGCGCGCCCAAGTCATCGCAGTGGGAAAATCACGGCCTAGAAACTCCAGCTGACGCCGCAGGCTATCCTTGGCGAAACCATAGGCATTGGAAGGCAGCGTGGGGGAAGCCTCTGACAGTGCTCCTGATTGCATTCCATATTCGAAGCAGGTGCCCGCCACCAGCAAAGCGGGCAAGCCACGTTCAACCAGACTCTTCAGAAAACCATATTGCCGAGGAAGTTCGCTTTCAAAGTGATGTCTTGATCCATAGTTCGGAAGACCATCCCACGCGAGATGTATCAGCACATCGGTATGGGCAATGCGATCCAACTCCTTAGCCGACGCCCCACCGAGGTCCATCTCGACGATCTCGACTTGATCTCGCCATACATCAAGATTGTTTGCATTGCGGGTTGCTGCCACGACTTCGACCTGACGTTTCAGAAGTTCCGCAAGCACATAGCGCCCAATGAAACCACTTGCGCCGGTAACAGCAACCTTCATGCGTCCGTCCCCAGAACGCTACTGATCGACGGGACTGCCACAACGAATTGACAGCCCCAGGCACGCGCATACTCAAGCTGAGCAATGACCTCGCCCTTCAAATTCCATGGAAGTATCACCACATAGTCCGGCTTCACTACGGTCAGCTGAGCCTCACCCACAATCGGGATACGGCTACCAGGCATGTACTTGCCCTGCTTGGCCGGATTGCGATCGACCACAAACTCAATCAGGTCCGGGCGGATGCCGGCGTAGTTCATCAGGGTATTCCCCTTAGCTGCTGCACCGTAAGCGGCTACGGTCTTACCAGCGCTCTTTGCCGCAATCAGGAATGATAGAAGATCGTTTTTTACGCGATCTGCCTTGGGCTGGAAGCCTGCATAGAAATCTGCACGCGTTACGCCAGCGTCAACTTCCGCAGCAAGCAATTTACTGACACGATCACTACTTTCTCGTTGCCCAGTGTCACTGCGCTGGGCATAGACACGAAGGCTACCGCCGTGAGTTGGCAATTCCTCGACGTCGAAAACGGCAAGGCCACTGCGCTCGAAGATGCGCCGCACCGCAGTTAACGAGAGGTATGAGAAATGCTCGTGGTAGATCGTGTCGAACTGGTTCTGCTGTACGAGCTTCAACAAATGCGGGAACTCGAAAGTAGCCACTCCGGCAGGTTTGAGCAGCATTGCAAACCCGGCGACAAAATCGTTGATATCGGGCACATGCGCGAGCACATTGTTGGCCGCCGCCAAGTCGGCGCTTTTGCCCGCCTCAACCAAGCGGGTTGCCAGTTTAACGCCAAAAAATTCTTCGACAACTTCAATCCCCTTGTCACGCGCGGCCCTGGCAGTACTGGCGGTCGGCTCGACCCCCAGACAAGGGATGCCCCGCGCCTTGACGTACTGCAGAAGATAGCCATCGTTGGAGGCAACTTCAACCACGTGCGACTCTTCACCCAAATCGAAACGCTCTGACATTGTATTTACATAATTTTCTGCATGCTGCAACCAGGTCGTCGAGAATGAACTGAAGTAAGCGTAGTCCGCAGAAAAAAATTCCGAACAGTGTGCATAGTCTTCAGTTTGCACCAGCCAGCACTCAGTACAGGCCAATATCCGTAGCGGGTACCACGTATCCGGGGCGCGCAGCGCTTCTTCCGTAAGGTAAGCGTTTGATGGCGGTGCGCTACCGAGATCGATGAACGGCAGGCTCAGCTCGGTTCCGCAGTGACGGCATTTCATGGTTCAAATCCTTCAAATTCAGCAGCAAGCAGGGAATGGGCGCGGTCACGCTCCGACATCTCCGAAATCTCCAGAGGCCACATTATGGCTAGGCGCGGGTCGTTTGCATTCACCGCGCCTTCGGCGCTTGGCTGATATGCGGCAGTGTGGAGATAGATCAACTCACAATCATCCGTCAGCGCCTGAAAACCGTGCGCAAAGCCCTCGGGGATCAGGAGACTGCGCTGATTTGCTGCTGAAAGCACGGCGCCATACCATTGGAGAAAGGTCGGTGAATTCCTGCGCAAGTCCACTGCAACGTCGAAGACCTCTCCGTGCAAACAGCTCACAACCTTTGTCTCCGCATGGGGTCGCAACTGAAAGTGCATGCCGCGCACAGCCCCCTTGCTGCGGGTAAGGGTGTGGTTAATTTGAGCAATAGTCTGAAGGACGCCAGCTGCTTTGAATTCTTCAGCGCAATAGAAGCGTGAAAGAAAACCACGGCTATCCTCAAGACGCAGGCGTTGCACAAGCTTGAGCCCGGCAATCGGTGTAAGCACGAAATCAAAGCGCGCCATTGTTCGCTTTTACGCTGATTGTTTTTTCCTCACCGAGATATTCGCTGATTTGCACCAGAGAGATTGCGCGCATGTCTTGTCCGCTACGCCATGCCTGATGCCAGGTCAACGTTTTGTCGAGTGCGGTATGCAACCGCCAGCGGGGCTTCCACGCCAGTTTGGTCCGCGCTTTGCTGCTATCGAGCTTGAGATAGTTTGCTTCATGCAGTTGCGACGACGTGTCGCAATTCCATGCCATTCCCGGATTGCGGAACGCAAAATACTCGACGATCCAGCCCACGGTTTGCGCATCTTCATCCGCCGGCCCGAAATTCCAAGGCTCGGCAAACGCTGAACCATGCTGAAAAAGCTGTTCGGCAAGGGTCAGGTAACCCGACAGCGGTTCAAGCACGTGCTGCCAGGGGCGAATCGCCCCCGGAGAACGAATCGTCAGCGCGGCCCCCGCATCAATCGCTCTGAGAAAGTCAGGCAACAAGCGATCCGCAGCCCAATCACCACCGCCGATGACGTTACCCGCACGCGCCGTGGCGACTGCAACACCCGGTTCCGTGAAAAACGAATTGCGATAAGCGGCGGTTACCAACTCCGCGCAGCCTTTGCTGCTGGAATATGGGTCGTGCCCGCCCATCGGCTCATTTTCACGATACCCCCATGGCCATTCGCGATTTTCATAGCACTTGTCAGTAGTGACATTCACTACGGCCTTGACGCCGCCTATGGTGCGCACTGCCTCCAGCAGATGCACGGCACCCATGACATTCACGCTAAACGTCTCGACGGGGTTCTGGTAGGAATAGCGAACCAGTGGCTGGGCCGCAAGGTGCAATACGATTTCCGGTCGGGCAAGCTTGATTGCCGCCAACAGTTTCTCGTAGTCGCGAATGTCGGCGATGGTGCTAGAGGCCATCCCATTCTCAACGCCCGCGACCGTGAAAAAATTTGGCTCGGTTGGCGGTTGCAGTGCATAACCGTGCACCTCCGCACCCATTGACTGTAACCACAGGCAGAGCCAACCACCCTTGAAGCCAGTATGTCCGCTCACAAAGACACGTTTTCCGTACCAGAAACCAGACATCATTCCCAGCACTTCCAGGGTGCCTTACCGCTTAACCAGAGGTCTTCAAGGAGGTTTTTGTCGCGCAGGGTATCCATCGGCTGCCAGAATCCGTGATGTTCAAATGCCTTCAACTGCCCATCACGCGCGACCTTGGCAAGCGGTTCTCCTTCCCAGGAGCTTGAGTCGCCTTCGATGTAGTCCAGACAACGCGGCGAAAGAACAAAAAAGCCACCGTTGATCCAGCCACCGTCCCCCTTGGGTTTTTCAATAAAACCGTTGACGGTCGCGCCATCCATATCCAGTGCGCCGTAACGACCAGGTGGTTGAACTGCGGTCACAGTAGCCAGTTTGCCGTGCGCTTTGTGAAAGGCAAGTTGAGCGGTGATATCAACATCCGAAACGCCGTCGCCATAGGTGAAGCAAAAAGCATCTTCATCGCGAACATAATCGGCGACACGCTTGAGACGCCCGCCGGTCATCGTGTCATCGCCGGTATCCACTAAAGTCACTTTCCACGGCTCCGCCTTCTGCTGGTGCACTTGCATTTCGTTCTTCGCCATGTCGAAAGTCACATCCGACATATGCAGGAAGTAATTGGCGAAATACTCCTTGATCAGATAGCCCTTGTAGCCGCAACACACGACAAAGTCGTTTATGCCGTGCGCCGAATAAATTTTCATGATGTGCCAAAGGATCGGCTTGCCACCGACTTCGATCATGGGCTTGGGTTTGAGGTGGGTCTCTTCCGAAATTCGGGTACCGAGACCGCCAGCGAGTATTACGGCTTTCAATGGAGATCCTCTCTCTGATTGACATAAGCGTCATAGGCCGACCCAATGCCGGACTTGAGCCCAACCGTTGCCCGCCAACCCATTGCCGACAGTTTACCAACATCCAGCAGCTTTCTGGGGGTGCCATCCGGTTTACTCGTATCGAAGACAATCTCGCCCTCGAAGCCAACAACACGCTTTACCGTCTCTGCCAGCTCTCTAATGGTGACATCTTCGCCCACACCGATATTAATTAGCGGCGGTTCAAACTGACCAGTCTTTGATTCATCACTGCCGAGCAGACTGTCGTACTTCTCGTCCGGCAAGTTCATCAGAAAAACGCAGGCATCGGCCATGTCGTCGCTATAGAGAAACTCCCTTCTCGGCGTGCCGCTACCCCAGACGACCACCTCCTTCACATTGGCCTGCCTGGCTTCGTGAAACTTGCGGATCAGCGCGGGGATGACGTGGCTGGTATCGAGGTCGTAGTTATCGCCCGGGCCATAAAGATTGGTCGGCATCACCGCGAGGAAGCGGGTGCCGTATTGCCGGTTATAACTCCAGCACATTTCAATACCGGCAATCTTGGCGATCGCATACGGGCGGTTGGTCGCTTCGAGCGGGCCGGTGAGCAGGTATTCTTCCTTCATCGGCTGCGGCGCCAGCCTGGGGTAGATGCAGCTGGAGCCGAGAAACAGCAGGCGCTTGACCTTGTTCCGGTAGGCGGCGTGGATGATGTTGGTCTGGATCGCCAGATTGTCGCGGATGAATTCAGCCGGGAAATTGTTGTTGGCCAGAATGCCGCCGACCTTGGCGGCTGCCAGGAAGACGTAGTCGGGCTTTTCCTGCGCGAAGAAGGCGTCGGTAGCGGTCTGGCTGGTCAGGTCGAATTCGGCGTGACTACGCGTCAGGAGCTTGGTGAAACCTTTCTCCTGCAGGTTGCGGACGATGGCCGAGCCGACGAGGCCCCGGTGGCCGGCAATGTAGATCTTGGCGCTCTTGTTCATTCCTGGGGTTTTTCATTTTCAAGAACGGGAATTACGCGTCCGATCAGACGTGCGTGTTCGGGAATGCGCGCCAGGATTTCAGCAAAAGTCGCTTCGTTGTAGATATGACTGAGAAGGTTGCGATCATCAACAGCCCGGAGCAACGCCAGATAGTCATCCTCGATTGCATAGCCCGCGAGATAAAAGGCCTTGATTATTTTTTTCGGGGTAGCTTCGTCAATTCCCTCTTGCCGCTTGAGGAAGTCTTTGATGCACTTCCAGCAGAGTTCAAAGGTGTATTCGAATTTTTGCGCCACACCATTCTTGAGCCCGTCAATCAAGCGTGCGTCGAGCTGACTGGCCAGCACACCCATGTCAACCGAGACAAGATAAGCCAAACTCGCACTTGCGTCCTTCAACGCCTGTAGTCTTACATCCATTGAATTGCCTCCTGCCGCACGCGCTGGCCGAATTCGCCTTGAAGCTGGCGCGTGGTAACAATATCGACACCAAAAGGAACGATTGAATCTTCAAGCTCATCTTCTATCGTCGAAATATCCTCGCGCGGCACATCGGCATCTACCCAAAGATCGAAATCGGAGTTCCATCGACGGTCGCCTCGGGAGCGCGAGCCGAAGAGATACACCGGTGCGCCTGCGGGAAGGGTGCGGTGCAGGATGCCCCGGATGATTTCCTCAGAAGCGGCAAGAAGATCGGCACGTGTCATGGTTGAATTCAAATCATCGCCCAACGAAGCTGGGCTCCTACGACGGGTAATTGTTTGGAAAAAACTCGATGCATTTGAGCACAAACAAGAAATCGCTATTCATATTGGTTATCGCGGATGAACTCGGCCGGGTAGCATTATGGGTGGCTGGATGCAGGATAGGCTGATTCGCAGAATGCGATGATTCTATCAAACCACGTGTACAACTCCGGCGCCGCCTGAGTCAGCGCCAGAAAGAATTCGGATAGACGTAATTCGTTTTCTTCATACTCATGATTAACCGCATTGCGCAGTTCGCGGATAATTTTCCAACGTTCGACGGCATCAAGAATGCCCAGCTTTTCCATATACACCAGCACGAAACTGAAAGGCTCTGTGCCTTGTTCTTCTTCCCGCGCGATGGCTCGCATGATTTTGCCCAGATGTTCTTGAAACTCGCTAAAGCGAACACGGAAAGCAGCCAGCGTTTCATGATGAGCCGGTGTCAATTGTTGCCAATCGCGAATCGGCATCAAGGGCAGAGTCTGCTCAAGCGAGTAGTCCAGATAGCTGCGCATTCGGCGCAGATGCTCGATCTTTTTCCAAATCAACTGAACGTTTTCACTCACAGTTTGAGTCCCCGAGTTTTGGCTATGCGTGCTATCGGTGAGGCATCAAATGGCTCTCGAACAATCAGATCGACCGGCATCTCCAGACCTTCTTCAAGCCCTATTTTGCAGCGGATCTCATTCAGCAAAGGGTGTGGGTCCGCTTCAACGTAAAGGTCAACATCCCCCCCTTTTTTGTTGTCGATAACACGCGAGCCAAAAAGCCAAATGGCTGCGGTATCACCAAAGTACTGGTGTATCTGCTGACAGATGATTTGTGCTTGATCCGGACTAATACGCATGCGATTGGTCACTCTCTAAAAGCTGTTACTGGCCGGTGATGAGAGTAATTTCGGTCATTTTTGTAGGCCGTAATGATCTTGGCTATGTCACTGTTAGTTGTTACTACAGGCCGGTTGGTCGGTTTTTGTAGGAGCGCAGATTCTCTGCGCGATGGGCGGTTGATTGCTGATCCGCTGCAATCGCCCAGTAAAACTGGGCTCCTACGACGGATTATTGTTCGCGAAGACTCGATGGAGTCGAGCACAAACAACAAATCGCTGATCATTTTACAGGCTTTGTTAAGGTTCGCGGTTTGTAGCGCTGGATTGTTGGGGCGTCTGCTAGTCCGATGAAAGAATGCCGCGCGTTGTGGCTTCTGCCTTGATTGCGGCAACAACGCGGAATAGCAATTCAGTGGCCGATTTTGCCGCGATCAATGCCTCATGAAAAAGCTCGGGCTCCGTCATGTATTCATGCACGAGCAGATTGCGGAGTTTTCGGGCACCAATGAATTCTTCTGCATTTTCCACCCATCCCATGCGTTCGGAATGCGCGACGACATCAAGTAACGACTTCGGCTGTTCGCCGAGAAGTCTTGCAAACGCTGGCAATAGTTTCTCACCGAGATGATCCTGGAGGCGTCCGAAGCGACCGACGAAGGCGTCAATCTTTTCCGCCATGTCTTCTCGTTTTGCAAGCGCCTCGACCCATGCAAGATCAATAGGCTCGGCGTACAAGGTACGGTAGGAGTAGCGAAGATGCGCTGATTCGCGCTCGGCAAGATCAAGAGCGATACGCGCGGAATCGGCATGCTCGGGCAAATACGGCAAGTTCATAGCAGCACGCCTGTCTGACGGGCTGCGTGGTAGATGGGGGAGTCGGCGGTACGTGCATCCTTGAGCAGGACATCGAGCTTGCGGTTGCCGAGTCGCACGGCAAGCGCACCCTCGATCTGACACAGCGCACCGACCCGGCTTGGAACAACCCGTTCCGTTTCAATCAGAAGATCAATATCACCGCCACGTTTGCTGTCATCGACACGAGATCCGAAAAGCCAGATACGACTCCCCTCGCCGATAACACTAGTCACGACGGACTTGATCGACTGACGCTGATTTTCCGTTAGGCGCATAAACAGCCTTTCCACTGAAAATTACGCGCGATGGCCGAGCTGACGAAGCCCCGGTGGCCGGCGATGTAAATTCTGGCATTCTCGTTCATTTGAGTTGCTTGGCGCTTTTTGCAGTTACGATCTTTTTCCCGGTAGTTTCTTCGATTTCTTTTCGCGCATTGCCAGCGATGGCACCGCCGCGCCTTGCCACCTTGCGGTTCTGGTCAAAATCCTGCGGTTTGTTCTCGCGTGAAATTTCTGTGGTTGTCGCTTCCGCCAGCATATTGAGAACCAACTCCAGATTCGTCATGTGATCGCGCAAATTTTCCTTTTTGAGCGATTTCAGCGTCTTGTACTGCCGCGTAGAAAGGCCGCTCCACGCCAGGGTGATTTCATCGGTCAGGGTCGCGAAATCGCCCCCCTTTTTTACCCCTCGCTGCTCCCACTCGTCAGTGAGTTCCTTCCGCACTTCTATGCTCTTCAAGCGCTGATTGATCCAGGCAGTGGAATAACCCTTTTTGAGGTAAGTTTCCATTGCCCGATCAAGGGCCAATTCCGGGTCTTCGGTTTCTTCAATCCGCTCATAACCAACGCGTGCCAGCCACTGCTTTACCGGCTCGGCTTTTGGTGAAGGGATCGACTGTACGAGTCGCAGCAACTGGGCTGTATCGGCAACGTCGGTCGCTCTTTGCTTACCGTCAGCGGCCCGCAATTTCAAACTGTGACAATTTGTCACGGTTTGATTACCTTCTTTTTTTAGCCTTTCCTTGAGCTTGCGCCAGTACGCGCCCGGAGCGGCACTTTCCGTGAGCAACGCAACGATATCCGTAATCACGAAATACCATAGCTCCCGCTTTTCATCCCAAATGGAGCGGACTTGCTTTTCACCGAAGAGCCGGATTTTTTCCATCGACTTACTCGTTGTAATCGAAGGCGGCGTAGCCGTGCTTCTTCACAAGCTCATCGCGTTCGGCGCTCTTCAGGTCTTCGCGGACCATTTCTGAAACCAGTTCATCGAAGGTGATCTTCGGCGTCCAGCCAAGCTTTTCCCTGGCCTTGCTCGGGTCGCCGAGCAGGGTTTCGACTTCGGTCGGGCGGAAGTAGCGCGGGTCGACCCTGACGATGACCTTGCCGTGCTGGTCGATGCCTGTTTCTTCAACGCCATTGCCCTGCCAGGTGATCTGGATGCCGAGTTCCTTCGCGGCGGCATCGACGAACTGGCGCACGCTGTACTGCACACCGGTCGCGATCACGAAGTCTTCGGGCTGGTCCTGTTGCAGCATCAGCCACTGTGCTTCGATGTAATCCCTGGCATGGCCCCAGTCGCGCAGGGAGTCCATGTTGCCGAGATAGAGGCAGTCCTGCAGATTGAGCTTGATGCGCGCCAGGGCGCGGGTGATCTTGCGGGTGACGAAGGTTTCGCCGCGCAGCGGGGATTCGTGGTTGAACAGGATGCCGTTGCAGGCAAAAAGACCATAGGCTTCGCGATAGTTGACGGTGATCCAGTAGGCGTACATCTTGGCCACGGCGTAGGGGCTGCGCGGATAGAAGGGGGTAGTTTCCTTCTGCGGCGTCTCCTGCACCAGGCCGTAGAGTTCGGAGGTGCTGGCCTGGTAGAAGCGGGTTTTCTTTTCGAGGCCGAGGATGCGGATGGCTTCGAGAATGCGCAGGGTGCCGATGCCGTCGGCGTTGGCGGTGTATTCGGGGGTTTCGAAGCTGACCGCGACATGGCTCATGGCCGCGAGGTTGTAGATTTCGTCGGGCTGCACCAGCTGGATGATGCGGATCAGGTTGGTCGAGTCGGTCAGGTCACCATAGTGGAGAACAAAGTTTTTATTCTCCACGTGCGGATCCTGATACAGGTGGTCGATCCGGTCGGTGTTGAAGAGCGAGGCGCGGCGCTTGATGCCGTGCACGATGTAGCCCTTCTTCAGGAGGAATTCGGCAAGGTAGGCGCCGTCCTGGCCGGTGATGCCGGTGATGAGTGCGGTTTTAGTCATTTTTTATCTACCGTAATAAGAGCGATACCACGCGACGAACCGCTCGACACCTTGACGCACGGTCGTCGCCGGGGCGAAATCAACCCAGGCAGCGAGTTCTGCAGAGTCTGCGCTGGTCGATGGAACATCACCATCCTGCATCGGCAACAGGCGTTTTTCAGCCTGCACGCCGAGTGCCTGTTCAAGCGTTTCAATATACGTCATCAACGGAACTGGCTGATGATTGCCGATGTTGAACACCCGGTAAGGGGCATTGCTCGTTGCCGGATCCGGCGTGCGGGAATCGAAGTCCGGACTCGCTGTCGCAGCACGGTCGAGGACGCGAATCACGCCCTCGACGATATCGTCAATAAACGTGAAGTCGCGCACCATGTTGCCATGATTGAAAACATCGATCGGTTTGCCGTCGAGAATCGCCTTGGTGAACAGGAACAAAGCCATGTCGGGCCTGCCCCAGGGGCCGTACACGGTAAAGAAGCGCAGCCCGGTGGTCGGCAACCCGTAGAGATGGCTATAGGTATGGGCCATCAATTCGTTGGATTTTTTGGTCGCGGCATACAGGCTGACTGGATGATCGACACTGTCGTGTTCGGAAAACGGCAGCTTCGTATTGCCGCCATAGACGCTGGAACTCGATGCGTAAGCGAGGTGCTGCACGCCGCTGTGCCGGCACCCTTCGAGGATATTCACGAAACCGACGAGATTCGATTGCACGTAGGCATGCGGATTAGTCAGCGAGTAGCGCACGCCTGCCTGCGCGGCGAGATGGACGACGCGATCGAATTTTTCGCGGGCAAACAGTTCGGCCGTCCCGGGCGTATCCGCCACGTCAAGGCGAGCCAGGCGGAATCCGGCCTGCCCTTCAAGACGCGCCAGTCGCGCCTCCTTGAGTCGGACATCATAGTAATCGTTGAGATTGTCCAGCCCGACCACTTCGTCGCCGCGCGCCAGCAGGCGCTCGGACACATGCATGCCAATGAAGCCGGCGGCGCCGGTTACCAGTACTTTCATTTTGGCTATATCACTGTTAGTTGTTGCTGCAGACCGGCCGGTTTTTGTAGGAGCGCAGATTCTCTGCGCGATAGGCGGTTGATGGCTGACCTGCTGCAATCGCCCAGTAAAACTGGGCTCCTACGCACCGAAGGAAGTCCCCTTGTGGGAACGAGACTGTCACCGCTCATGAAACAATTGGCCTTGTTTTGGCAGCGTCTGTACTTCTGCCAACAATAACGATGAAAGAGCCTTCATTTTTTGGAGGTCGGACTACGTCGTGCGCCTTAAAGGTCGCATTATCGCATTTTGCCGGATCGGGCTGCGAAACTCATGTTGACCGAAGCCGGATGGCGCGCAGCGCACCAAGCCGCCCGATCATGTAGCGTCGGCCAGCCAAGGGGCTGCCGCATCCTTCGCCGAAAGCACCGCCTGCCCGTTACGCAAAGGCCAGTCGATGCCCAGCGCGGGGTCGTTCCAGGCAATACTCCGCTCGTACTCCGGTGCGTAATAGTCCGTCGTCTTGTAAAGAAATTCCGCCGAATCGCTCAACACCAGAAAGCCATGCGCCAGACCCGCCGGAACCCACATCTGCAGCTTGTTTTCGGCCGACAGCACCTTACCCACCCATTGCCCGAAGGTCGGCGAGTCCTTGCGGATGTCCACCGCCACGTCGAACACTTCGCCGGCGACGACGCGCACCAGCTTGCCCTGCGCTTTCGGCGGCAGCTGATAGTGCAGGCCGCGCAGCACGTTTTTGGCGCTTTTCGAATGGTTATCCTGGACGAACTGCAAATCGAGGCCGGTTGCCTGATTGAAAGCCTGCTGGTTGAAACTTTCAAAGAAAAACCCGCGATCGTCGCCGAAAACCTTCGGTTCGATCAGCAGTACATCGGGAATCGCCAACGCAGTCACTTTCATCCGAACACCCGCTCGCGCAGCAACCCAAGCAGATACTGTCCATAACCCGATTTGCCCAGTGCCTGCGCCAGCTGCTCAAGCTTCGCGTCGTCGATCCAGCCGTGGCGCCAGGCGATTTCCTCCGGCGCCGCCACTTTCAGCCCCTGTCGTTTTTCGATGGTCTGGATGAACTGGCTGGCTTCGAGCATCGACTCGTGCGTTCCGGTATCCAGCCAGGCATAGCCGCGACCCATCGTTTCGACGTTGAGCCGGCCCTGTTCAAGGTACAGGCGATTGAGATCGGTGATTTCAAGCTCGCCGCGCGGCGAGGGCCTGACCGTCTTGGCCAGTTCAACCACGTCGGTATCGTAGAAATAGAGGCCGGTCACGGCGTAGCGGGATTTTGGCGCCTGCGGCTTTTCTTCGAGGCTGACCGCCCGCCCATCGGCATCGAATTCGACGACGCCGTAACGCTCGGGGTCCTGCACGGCGTAGGCAAAAACGGTGGCGCCCTCGGTTTGCTGCCCGGCGCGCTGCAGCAGCGTCGCAAAGTCGTGGCCATAGAAAACGTTATCGCCAAGCACCAGCGCCGACAGATCGTTGCCGATGAACTGCTCGCCGATCAGGAAAGCCTGCGCCAGGCCATCCGGCGAAGGCTGCACGGCGTAGCTCAGGCTGATCCCCCACTGACTGCCGTCGCCGAGCAGCTGCTCGAAACGCGGCGTATCCTGCGGCGTCGAAATGATCAGGACATCGCGGATACCCGCCAGCAGCAGCGTGCTCAGCGGGTAGTAGATCATCGGCTTGTCGAAGATCGGCAGCAACTGCTTGGAGACGACCTGCGTCGCCGGGTAAAGACGGGTGCCGGAACCCCCGGCGAGAATGATGCCTTTGCGTTTGCTCGTTGCCACTTATTGCTTCTCCGTCATATCGATTGGGTTGATCGCCCAGCCTCGCCGCTCGATTTCGGCGATCATTTTGTTGGCTGTAGAGATGAGTGCCTGCACAAAAGTGTGGCCGGTTTGCAGGGCACTACTGAGCACGGCAGGATCTTCAACGTACTCATGAATCATCTGGTTTCTCAGGCTGCGCATGGTCATCCATTCGTCAGCGGACTGGAGCAGCCCCAAGCGTTCAGCCCGATCAAGGTTGTCGACAGCGGCAGACGGTTTTTCGCCGAGGGCGGCGAGGAGTAGGGGCAACAGTTTGTCCCCCACGGTGTCTTGCAGGCGACCAAACCGGCCGACAAAAGCTTCCACCCGTTCTGCCAGGTCAGGATTTTCTTCGAGCCGGCTTGCCTGCTCCAGGGTAAACAAAGCGCTGAACAGGCGCTGATCCGTCGTGGCGAGATGTTTGCATTCCTTGCGCACGACGCGGGTTAAAAATTGCAGGCGCAGTGCGATTTTCGGGTCCACGGTCATAGCAGCTTCCCTTCTCTGAATGCCACCTCATGAATCGGCAAGCGCATCAGATTAGGCGCGCTGAGCAGCACGTCCACCTTGCGTCCGTGCATGGCGCGCGACACCCTGGCGGACATTTGCGCAGCGATGAGCGCAGGATTGTCCACGGCTTCCGGCAATTCAAGCATCAGGTCCAGATCTCCGCCGTGCGCCATGTCGTCCAGCCTGGAGCCAAAAACCCGCACGCGGGACTGGCTACCCGCCACCTGCTGCGCCAGTTGGCGAATAATCTGGATTTGCTGCTCAGTCAGACGCATGTTTTTGTTTCTCTCGAATTTTCTTCATGCCCTAAATCTCGCGTACGCGCAGAAAGCTGGCAAATCTCGGCAGCCCCCGGCTGGTCAACTCGCGATAGCGGTAGGTGACGATTGTACCGACTGGCGGCGGATTGCGGCGACTGGCTT
>Ga0207952_1001068_pt1 | contig 13685 bp, 15 predicted proteins | sample SubbioR12Aug_8Ca_FD_184831 | JGI IMG/M metagenome (GOLD analysis project Ga0207952, IMG submission 184831) | Serpentinite rock and fluid subsurface biosphere microbial communities from McLaughlin Reserve, California, USA - CR12Aug_8Ca (SPAdes) | ecosystem: Environmental > Terrestrial > Deep...
AACTTGATGGCATTTTCACTGGCCCTGCTCATTAAATCTTTCATTGGGCAGGCTGGAGTAGTCAAAACAATGGTAAAGCTTACTGCATCGCCATCTATCACTATGTCTTTTACCATGTTAAGGGTAACCAAATCTTTTCCTAAGTCTGGTTCCTGCACATTACTCAATGCTTGTAATATCGCTTCCGTTGTCATTGTTGCTCAAGTTTTTGTTAAAATAACCGTTGGATTGCAAAGTTAACAACCTAGGACTTTACTTTGTTATGAAATACGGAGAACAAAGCAAATTAGTACCTTTGACCTCCCTTAAACAGCAACTGCCTTTATGAATAGATTAATTTTACCCTTTTTGATATTATTAGTCGGGTTAAGCTTGGTGCAAAAGGCAAATGCGCAGCAAAACAATCCTTATAGAGACTCCATTGTTCAATTATATGGGGTAGTAATGACTGCCGATAGCTTAAGGGGTATTCCATCTGCTTCGGTAATTGTTGAGGGTAAAGGACGAGGAACCATTACTAGTTATGATGGGGTCTTTTCAATTGCGGTAATGAAAGGTGATCGAATTACTTTTAGTAGCATTGGATTCAAAAACAATAGCATTCAAATTCCACTTAATCTAGAAAGCAACCAATACAGTGTTATTCAACTATTGGTAAGTGATACTGCTTATTTGCCTGCCACTATTCTTAAGCCAAGACCTACCAAAGAACAGTTTGAAAGAGACTTTTTAAATAATCGTTTCCCTGATGATGCTTATGAAATAGCACGTAAAAATACCGATGAAGCCACTCGTAGAATTTTATTAAATAGTTTACCTGCAGATGGAAGAGAAGCAGTTAATTTTCAGCTAAGACAACAAAGCAATAAATATTATTATGCTGGTCAGGTACCGCCAATGAATATTATGAACCCTGCAGCCTGGGCAGACTTTATTACTGCTTGGAAACGCGGTGATTTCAAGCGAAAAAAATAAATGATTATGTCAATTTTCAACGTAACAGTAATTGGTGCAGGCACCATGGGCAATGGCATTGCACAGGTTTTTGCACAAAAAGGATTTAAAGTAGTATTAGTAGATGTGCAACAAGCACAATTAGAAAAAGCACTGGCTACCATAGAAAAAAACCTAGACAGAATGGTTACAAAAGGTACTATTGCTGGGGAAGAAAAGGTTGAAACCATTGCCAATATTAGCACCAACACTTCTATAAGTGTAGGGGTTGCAGCTGCTGATTTAGTGGTAGAAGCAGCTACTGAAAATGTTGAATTGAAATTAAAAATATTTGGGGAGATAGATGCGGCTGCTCCTGCAAATGCCATATTAGCCAGCAATACTTCTTCCATTTCAATTACTAAAATTGCGGCCGCAACCAACCGCCCTAACAAAGTAATTGGAATGCATTTTATGAACCCAGTTCCCATAATGAAATTGGTTGAAATCATTAACGGCTACGCAACCGAAGCTGAGGTTTCTAATACCATTGTTGAATTGAGTAAACAACTGGGTAAAACCCCCTCTGTAGTGAATGATTATCCGGGCTTTATTGCTAATAAGGTTTTGATGCCTATGATTAATGAAGCTATCTATTCTTTATACGAAGGGATTGCAGATGTTGAATCAATTGATACCATCATGAAGTTAGGTATGGCTCATCCAATGGGGCCCTTACAATTAGCAGACTTTATTGGATTAGACGTTTGCTTGAGCATTATGAATGTTTTATATAATGGCTATGGTAATCCTAAATATGCTCCCTGTCCTTTATTGGTTAATATGGTAACAGCCAAAAAATTAGGTGTAAAATCTGGAGAAGGTTTCTATATCTATACTCCTGGTTCAAAAGAGTTAGTGGTTAGTCCTAATTTTAAACAGTAGTTCAAGTTTATAATGAGTTCCCAAATGCAATCAAGTAAATGGCAATGGCAGATAATGCAATGCCTGTCCAATTTATTGCAGATAGCTTCTCTTTAAAAACAATGGCTGCTACTAATGTGCTGAATAATACAATACCCATATTATTGACTGGTAAACTTGCACTTGTTTCCCAAGGACTGTCTTGTAAGAAATGGACTAGGCACCAAATAGAAAAATAATTAGGAATGCCTATACAAATACCTGCTATCACTTGATTGATCTTAAATACCAATTGTTTTTTCCAATATTGATAGAATAATACCAGCGTTCCAATGCTTGCAGCAGAAAAAAAGCCTGATATTAAAAATGCATTATTGGTTTCTTTTGTCACATACGTTTGTTGTACATGATTAATTAATGCGTCTAAAAACCCACTTCCAATAAATACCAATAAGGGTAATAGTATTTTTTGCAAAAAAGGAACAGGCATGGTTTTATCCGATTCATTTTTTTGTGGATAGCAAGTAAATATTACCGCAATTAATGCCAAAGAAATACCTACTATTTCCCAACCCACCACTTTTTCATTGTACAAAACAATCGTTAATATAACAGGTATAATTAAAGACAATTTATTGGCTACCGAAGCAACTGCTACACCTAGTTTTTGTGCAGTAATTCCAATCAAATTAAAACTTGTAATAAATAATAATCCCATAATCATTGCCCACCTAAACCAAGGTGTTGCTAAAGCGTCCATTTGAATTGGGAATGCTCCATTTACGAATGATCCTGTTATAACACATGTAATATAATTGAAAACGATTGCGGGGAATACTGGTATATTTAATTTACCACATACTTTAAAAGAAAGTAATAAATAACTAGTTAAAACAATACTACCTAATAAATATATCATGATTGCATTCGGCTATAATAGTGAATAATATCTGTTCCTACTTTTTCTGTATTAGTCAATTGAGCATTCAATAATTGAGGGGCTTGAACCCCTTTCTCTTTTTTGTTACCTATTTTATGGCTTGAACTTATCACTCTTGCTTCATCCCATAACCCTTGGCTGATAAAGCTTTGCAACAGTTTGGCTCCCCCTTCTACTAATATACTTTGCACTTGCTGATCATATGAATATTGTAATATTGATTCTATTAAGCTTTGCTGTTCCCTCAATTGCACATACCTCACTGCGCCTTTTGTTTCGTTTTTGTTTGTATCGAATACCCAAGTTGGTTGTTGATCATTTAGTAGATGTGAAATTGGATTAAGTTGTAGGGTTCTATCAACTACCATTCGCAATGGACTTGGCCCACTACTAAAACGGTTATTCAATTGTGGATTATCAGTAATTGCAGTTTGAGTACCTACAAGAATGGCTGCTTCTTCTGAACGCCAAGTATGCACCAATCTTTGTATATAGTCATTGCTTATTTTAATGGCTTTATTTTGAACCCCAATCAATTCATCCGCCGTTTGGGCCCATTTTAAAATAATATAAGGACGTTTTTTTAAATGAAAATGAAAGAAACGTTTATTTATTTCAATTGCTTCCTTTTCCAAAACAGGTCCAATTACTTCAACACCAGCCCCTTTTAATTTTACAGCACCCTTCCCATTTACTTCCGCAAATGGATCCAAACATCCAATAACTACTTTTTTAATTTTCTCCGCAATAATCAAATTGGTACAAGGTGGCGTTTTCCCAAAATGAACACAGGGCTCTAGGCTAACATACAAAGTAGCTTCTTGTATTTTTGCTTTATTGCTTTCGGATACACTGTTGATACAATTTACTTCGGCATGAGGCTCACCATAATGAGCATGGTAACCTTCACCTATAATTTGATCTTGAAAAACCAACACAGCCCCTACCATTGGATTAGGAGCTACCCATCCAGCTCCATTTTGAGCCAGCTGCAAACATCTTTGCATATAGAATTCATGATTGATGGGCATAAGCTTGCAAAAATAAACAAATGATGGCTACATTGCAGCATGACTATTAGAGATGCTAAGCAAGCCATTATAGCTGCTATTGAGCCCATTTATGATCATAGAGAAGCGGTAAATATTGCAACAATACTAATGGAGGAACTGACAGGTCTAAGTAAGATGGACCAATTTCTACAAAAGCAATCCACTTTATCAAATGATACAACAAGTAAGCTAAACAAAGCTGTTGAACGTTTAAGCAAAGGGGAACCCATTCAATATATTATTGGTAAAGCTTGGTTCATGGAATTGGCCTTCATTGTTAATGCACATACTTTAATACCTCGCCCTGAAACTGAAGAATTAGTAGATGCCTTAATAAAATATTTAAAATCTAGAGATTACCAAAATGTTCGGATTCTTGAAATAGGTTCAGGTTCAGGATGCATACCCATTGCAATTGCTAAATACTACCCCAATGCAACAATTACCAGTGTAGACATAAGCCCAGATGCTTTAGAGGTAGCAAAAATAAATGCCCATCACAATGGCGTAATCATCAACTGGAAACAATTGAATTTTTTAGCAAAACAAGAATGGGATAAGATAGGAAAATTTGATATTGTCATAAGTAATCCCCCGTATATTAGAATGGCAGAAGCTGCTACTATGCATACCAATGTCTTGGCTTTTGAACCACATACTGCCTTATTTGTAGAAGACAATGACCCCCTGGTTTTTTACAAAGCAATATTTGAGTTTTGCGAAAATCACCTTACTGAAAAAGGTGCTGTATTTTTAGAAATAAACGAAACCTTAGGTACAGAAACTGCCGCATTATTTAAACCCTCCTATAGAGTAGAAGTAAAAAAAGACATGCAAGGAAAAGAGAGAATGATTATGGCTTATCAATTTTGATCAACCGCCATTACCGGTGTTGCTCCTAATTTTTTTATGACCTGCATGATTTTGATGGAAGTTCCTAAATGAGATGTACTATCTCCATTTATGACAACAGTTGGCTTTTCTGTTTCTTTAGACAAATATTCTTGCAGTTTACTTTCCAAGTTTTCTATTGCAATTGGCTCTGCTCCTATGAACAATTGTTGGTCTTTGTTTACACTAATAACAACCGTTTGTTTGGCTTTGGTATCCGCTTTAGCCTTTGGGTTAGAAACCTTAATTACATTGGGGTTAGCCAATGTAGAAACAATTAAAAAAAACAAGAGCAAAATGAATAAAATATCATTCAGAGCGCCTGTATGCATTTCAGGATGTGTTCTAAATCTCTTTCGGATATTCATATTATCTGGTTGGCTCTTGTAAAATATCCATAAAATCGGCACTTGCAGCTTCCATCTTATTGGCCGTTTTATCTATTTGTGTACTTAAAAAATTATGCCCTACATAAGCTATCAAACCAATAATCAAGCCAGTGGCAGATGTAATCATTTTTGTATAGATTCCTCCAGCAATGGTATTTAAAGTGTATTCGCCAGTGGATGCAATACCATAAAAGAGTTGAACCATTCCAATAATTGTCCCCAAGAATCCAAACATAGGGGCAATACCTGCAATCAATGACAATATGTTCAAGTTCTTTTCCATATTATACATTTCCAATTTACCTACATTCTCCATACTCTTTTCAATGGCATCAATTGGCTTTCCAATTCTTTGCAACCCTTTGTCTATCATTTTAGCAACAGGGCTCTGATTGTTCTTTGCATAACTTTTTGCGGCTTGTACATTACCCGATAAAATATGGTCTCGAATCACCACCATAAAGTTCAAGTCAATTTGGCCAGCTTTCCGTATAGCAAATAGGCGCTCAGTGAAAACATAAATAGCTGCAATAAGCAAAGCGTAAAGAGGATACATAATCCATCCCCCTTTTTCTAATAAAGTCCACAATGAAACTTTTTCTGCAGTTGCAATTGCAGCGGTAGCTGCTTTTTGTAATGTATCGGACTGTAATAAATAAAACATGAATTATATTTAGTTTGCTAATGTAGTAGGTTCTACAAAAGAACAATTAATCGTGCATAAAAAATCATTCACTTCGTTAATTAAGAAAGCTTTTACACTTAATGATTATTTATTAGGCCTGTCCATTTCTTTCATTTTCATCATTGCCATTATTTGACGCATATTATCTTGCATTCCTTCAGGGCTACCATCTAAGAAAATAACGTTTCCTTTTCCTATTTCAGCAAAATTCTTGATTGCTTCTGTCCACATACTGAACAAAATAACATTGGTATCTAGGTTTGCTTGTTTCATCTCTTCTGCAGCTTGGCTCATCCCTTTTGCCACTTCTTGTCTAAATAATGCAACACCCATACCACGTAAACGTGCAGCTTCTCGTTCAGCCTCAGCTGCAATTTTAATTGCATTACCTTCTGCTTCAGCTCCCTTAGTTTTAGTAATTAACAAAGCTTGACCTTCGTTTTCAGCAGCTGCTTTTAAGTTATTACTGGCCACTACCCTACTCATACTTTCCATAATCACTTGATCAAATGTGATATCATTAATTTGCAAATCTTGCAAATGGTATCCCCAATCTTCTAATGACTTATCAATTTGCTGTTTTACATCTTCTACAATTTCTCGGCGCAATAATAATATTTCTGCTTGCTTTTTAGTTGCAACAAACGCGCGAATAGAGCCCTCAACTGTTCTGATTAAAGCTTGCATCAAATCTTTTTCAGAAATAAATTTAAATGCTACATTCTTAATCGTTTGTTCGTCTTGATTGATTACTGAATACAATAACATGCTCTTAAAGTATACATTGGCTTGGTCAACGGTTACAGCTTGAAACTCCAACTCAACTGAACGATTTTGTATACTAACCGTTTTATATACTTGCTCTAGAATGGGAATTTTAAAATTCAACCCTGGCATTAAAATTCTTCTGTACTTACCAAACATGGTGATTACTGCAATGGTTCCTTGGTTTACTGTAACCAATCCAGTGAACACAATAATCAAGGCAACAATAAGCCACCAATAATTCATTAAAAATTGCATAAAAATAATTTTAATAAAGATAATATCTATTTAACCAGATTTACCCCCTTTTCTTCCCACACTTGAACCAACTGTACCAATACATCTACAGCACGTTCCATATCTGCAACACCTACCCATTCTTTCTTACTGTGAATGGCATGCATTCCGGTAAAAATATTGGCACATGGTAGCCCCATAAAACTCAATCTGCTACCATCGGTCCCTCCTCTAATAGGCTCTTTTGTAAAGGGCAAACCACACCGGATATATGCTTCTTCTGCAAAAGAACTAATAAATGGAAACTGGTCAATAATCTCTTTCATGTTCCGATATTGCTCCACTTCAGAAAAAGAAATGGTTGCACCAGGAAATTGCATCATTACCTGATGGGCAATTTGTTTTATGCAAGCTTGATGTTCTGCTAAATTGGCTGTTTCAAAATCTCGAATGATGAATTCAATGGTAGCTTTTTCCGCTAATCCATCTACCCTAACAGGATGAACAAACCCCTGTCGATTTTGAGTTACTTCAGGAGCTAAAATATCTTTGGGCAAATTGTCTAAAATGGCACCAGCTACTTTCAATGCATTCACTAATTTGCCTTTTGCATAGCCAGGATGGGCCATCACTCCCTCTATATGTACCGTAAATCCATTGGCACTAAACGTTTCATCTTCAAATGTTCCCAATTCACCCCCATCCAAAGTGTAAGCAAACGCAGCCCCTAATTTTTGTAAATCCAATTGATTGGTTCCTCTACCAACTTCTTCATCCGGCGTAAATAGAATTTTGATAGTACCATGAGGAATATTTGAATGATTCAATAAGTATTCTACTAAATTCATGATAATAGCAACTCCTGCTTTATCATCAGCACCTAATAGGGTTAATCCACTTGCCGTAATAATATCTTTACCAATATGCTGATTTAAATAAGCATCTTCATTAGGGTCAATAATAATATTTGCATCATCTGGCAAAACAATAGGTTTCCCACTATACATTTTATGAAGCATAGGTTTTACATTAGTACCACTACAATCAGGGGCAGTGTCTATATGTGCGCAAAAACAAATTACAGGAACTGACTTGTTGGTATTTGCAGGAATAGTAGCATAAACATACCCATACTCATCTGTATAAGCATCAGCCAATTCTAAGGCTTGCAATTCTTTTACTAATAATTGGCTTAGATTTTTTTGTTTTTGGGTGGATGGGAAACTAGTACTAAGTGGATCACTCTGTGTATCTATTTGCACATACCGCATTAATCTTTCTGCTACACTGTATCGGTTTAAACCACTCATCATCTTTTTTATCACAAGTTAATATTTGTTGCCCCATCTATTGCATTTCTAAAATTCAATTTCTATATTGTAGCAACTAAACAACCCCCAAATGAAAAAAACACTGATTGCTGCCATCGTAGGTGGTATTGTATTATTTATGTGGCAGTTCCTTTCATGGACCATCATTAATTTACATGGATCATCTCAGCAGTACACTCCTAAACAAGACAGCATTTTGCAAATGCTACAATCCAATTTAGACAAAGAAGGTGGCTATTATTTACCTTCTGCTCCTCCGGGAACCTCGTTTGAAGGAATGGAAAAGCTAGCCGCAGAAAATCTAGGAAAACCCTGGGCCAGTGTTCAATACCATGCAGCACTTGAATACAATATGGGGATGAATATGACGAGAGGATTAATTGCGAATATTTTTATCATATGGCTGCTATGCTGGATTCTCGCAAAAATTGCCAACAACAATTTTACTACCACTTTTACAGCTACGCTATTTGTTGGAATAATTGTTTATTTAAACAGCAGCTATACAGGCCATATTTGGTACCCCATGTTCGATATAAGGGCATATTTGATTGATGCAATTGTAAGTTGGGGATTAGTAGGTGCTTGGCTTGGCTGGTGGATGAATAGGAGCCAGAAATAATTGATTTATTAAATTGAAATCAACAGTACTAAAAGAGACCGGCATGCCGGTCTCTTTTTTATGAAAAGTTTCTACTAATACAATGATTCGAATAATGATCAAAGAAGTATTAAGGCGTAATTATAATTGATGGGGGACCGTCTATTGAAACCAATTCTAAATCAAATACCAATTCTTCTCCAGCTAAAGGATGATTGGCATCTAATACTACCACCGCTTCTTTTACTTCCACAATAACAACAGGGAAATTTTGCCCTGAACCATTGCTCATATTCAATTGCATTCCTACTTCAGGTACCATGTCAGCTGGAAATCTATCTTTAGGAAACTCCATAATCATTTCTTCCTGCTTTGGACCATAGGCCTGATCAGCTGGGATATTAATGGTTCTTTTTTCTCCAATTACCATACCTGTAACACCGTCATCAAAACCGGCAATCACCATACCGCTTCCAATTTCAAACTCTAATGGCTCTCTGCCTTCTGATGAATCAAAAGTATTGCCATTCGTTAACTTTCCGTGATAATGCACTTTTACCTTATCACCTTTTTTTGCTTGTTGCATAAATTATTATTAAGGGGCAAAAGTACTATCCTTCGCGCTTAATATTACCTTTGCAGCCAAATATTTTGGCTATGCGTATAGTTTTTATGGGCACCCCTGATTTTGCAGTGGCTTCTTTAGAAGCATTGGTATCCAATGGGTTCAACGTAGTTTCAGTGGTTACAGCACCCGATAAACCAGCAGGTAGAGGGCTTAAATTAACTGAAAGCGCGGTAAAACAATATGCAACCGCAAAGGGAATTCCAGTTCTTCAACCCATAAAATTAAAAGATCCAGCATTTTTAGCTTCCTTAAAAGACCTTAAAGCTGATATACAAATTGTAGTTGCCTTTAGAATGTTACCTGAGGTTGTATGGAATATGCCAAGGATGGGAACATTAAATGTGCATGGTTCTTTATTGCCTCAATATCGTGGTGCTGCTCCCATTAATTGGGCCGTAATAAATGGAGAAAAACAAACCGGTGTTACTACATTTAAATTGAAGCACGAAATAGACACTGGTGATATTTTATTACAAGAATCCATGCCAATTGGTGATGATGAAACAGCTACAGAAGTACATGATCGAATGAAAATAATTGGGGCCAATTTATTGGTAAAAACTTTGCAGCAAATGCAAAAAGGAACCATTCAAGAGGTTCCGCAAATACTTACAGTTGAAACAAAGCATGCACCCAAAATTTTTACAAAAGACTGTACCATTCAATGGAATCAACCCGCTGAACAATTGTATAACTTAGTGAGAGGTCTAGCACAATTTCCGGGTGCAATCACGCAATTAGATGGAAAGATTTTAAAAATTTTCAAAAGCCGTAAAGAAATTGTAACACATCAAAATGAAGTAGGCAAAGTTTTTACTGACCATAAAACTTTTTTAAAGTTTAGTTGCAGCAATGGATACTTACATGTATTAGACATACAATTGGAAGGAAAGAAAAGAATGCCTATTACCGATTTTTTAAGAGGATATAAGCCATTTGCTTCTTAACCAATTATTCAATAGCTGCAGCTAAAGTTGCATAATCTACAATCCCTTGTTTTCTCCAGATTTCTTTCCCATTTTTGAATACAATAAAAGTGGGTAATCCTTCAGATTTTAATTGTTTCATTACTTCAATATCAATTCCTCCGTCTACTTTTACCAAGTTATACTGCGTCCCTTTTTCTTTTTGTAATTGTTTTAATACCGGTTCCATTTTCACACAAGGCGGGCACCATTCTGCACCAATATCCACTAATATAGTTCCTGTTTTTGTACTTGCTGTGAATGCAGCCATGCTCATTTCTTCCCTAGATGTTTTAGCCTCCAATGGCTTACCTTCCATACGCCAAGCAGAAGTACCCCCACGTAAATTACTCACATCTACAAACCCATTTTGTTTCATCCAATTCATGGCTTCGGCACTTCTTACGCCAGAAGCACAATAGACCAATACAGGTTTGGTTTTATCAATATGTTGTACTCTATCAGCAAATTCTTTTTGATCAAGCCAATTAGCTTGCAATGCGTTATTAAAATGACCTCCTTGGTATTCACCCGCTGTTCTAACATCTAAGATTTGAATTCCAGGAGTTTTCATTTTTTGTTCAAATGCTGCAACAGATATGGTTCCACCAGTTTGGGCAACCGCTTCGTTTTCCATTGATGTAGCTGAACTATCTGTAGGAGCAGAATTACAAGAAAGTACAACAAAGAATAAAGCAATACTAAATAGAGGTAGTTTCATATTATTGTAAATAAGTGATTGTAACAGAAAATGGAAGTTCGTTTTTCCCTAAGGCAGCTGCAGTAGCATTACTAACCCGCATCATCAAAGAAGGAGCCCCTTTAATTTCAGGAACAGGCCCTAAAACTCTTGCACAAACTGTTTTATTATCTGAAGTAGTAATTCTAACAATAGTTCCTGGCAAAACATCATTCAATAAAGCATAAAATTTTCTATCAGAAAACCCACTTACCGATTTGAAAGTTCCTACATCTCCTGCTTTATTAATTTTGTTTTTAGTTGACTCGTCCATAGTATAAATTAAACCAAAATAGCCTTCGTCGTTGGGTTTAGGTACATAACGTAAATCTTCCTCACTAATTCTGTATTCAGTGGGAGCTACTTTATTGGCTTCCTTAAACTGATCAACTGGAACAGGAGCTGGAACAATATTAGCGGCTGCTTCTGCATCTTTCTTTGCTCTATCAGCTGCAGCTTTTGCAAAAAACTTGTCTGTTTCTGTTAAAGGCTTCATCTCTCCTTTTTTCATTTCCCGGCTTCCATCTATTGCGGCATCCATAACATTTGGATCTTTTAAAGGAGGATTTTCTACTGGTGCACCAATTACGGGCGGTTTAACAAAAACTTGGGTGTTGACTGCAGGCGCATCGGCTTTCATTGCAGCCAATTTTGATCCGCCAATAAAGCCAATCACTATAGCTTGGCCATTTTTTAATGCATCGGTTTTCAAATCGTTCCATTCGCGTAAACTAGCCAATGGAACTTTATAATATCGTTGACTTAGTCTATACAAATTTTCGCCTTTACCTGCAATATGATAAACAGGTTCACTTGTAGCAAACTCTTGTTGTTGAACCAAATTATCTTCCGACAGTGGAATCCTCAATTTAACGCCGAGGGGTAAAACAGCATTTGCGTTTAAATTATTATAAGCAGCAATTTGTCTTGGGGTTGCGCCATAAATTCTACTTAATACCGATAAAGTTTCTTTCCCTTTAACAGTATGATTAATATAAAGGTCGCCAGTAGGACCTGCTGCAATTAATTTATCCTGGGCAATAACAGCGTTGGCACAAAAAAACAGTGCTATAAATAAAAATTTCTTCAGGTACATGAGATTATAAATAGGGTGTAAAGTTAATCTTTTAATATTCTCCATTCAGCAGGATAATAATTATTGATTCGATTGGGCAAAACTTTAACCAATCCAAGTACCACGCCTTCAAACTGTACCCAATTCCAGCCAATTGAAGCATTCTCGGGCAAAAAATTACCCCGCTTTAAGAATAATATTGCCTGTTCTTTGTTTACTGGCAATATTGCAAAGCCATTTTTGGGTAAAATTGAAACTGCCCATTCATGGGATGGAATTAATGCATTCCCTTTGAACTCACCAATTTCAATTCCAGCTTTTTTTATATAAAGCCTACCAGCTAATTCTTGAATATTGCGATAAAAAGATTCAGGTACTCTTCGTATGGCATTATTTTGTTTAAAATAAGCAGCACTATGGTCATTCTCTACATAAGGTTGCAACGAAGCTATTTCAGGTTTAGTCAGCTTGGCTAATGAAGCCTCTTTCAATTTACCACCAAAGAAATCTTGCTGCTGTTTAAACGCTGCTAAGTAAAAACCTTCCCCTTTTACTAAATAGGGGTAAAATCGATATCCCCAAGCTTGATATTGAGGTGATTGAGTAGTCACAATATTCCAAGATGATTCTATATTGATTGGACAGGATTCCATTTTCATTTGACCAACTAACCAATCTGAAATAGATTCATCTTCTTCTACAGAATAAGAACAAGTGGAGTATAATAAAATTCCCCCTTGCTTTAAACATGGTAAAATAGTAGCCAATATTCTTTCCTGCCTTTCGCTACAATGAATCACATTTTGCTCGCTCCACTCTGCAATGGCTTGATGATCTTTTCGAAATAAACCACTTCCACTGCATGGAGCATCTACCACAATTACATCAAAGTAGTTTATAAAATCTTTAAAATGTTCAGGATCATTATTAGTAACTACCATATTGGGCAATCCCCATTTGGTGGTATTCTCTACCAATATGGAAGCGCGAGATTTAATCACTTCATTACTTACCACTAAACCCTCCGAAAAAATAGCTGCTAGCAAACTGGTTTTTCCTCCTGGTGCTGCACATAAGTCTAATACTTTTAATCCTTTCTTAGAACCAGGGATTAATTCCTTTACAGCATGTTGTAGAAACATTGAACTTGCTTCTTGCACATAATAAGCGCCTGCATGAAATAAAGGATCCATGGTAAACGAAGGCCTTTCGGTTAAATAAAATCCTTCATTGCACCAGGGCACTCTTGAATCAATAAATTCATTTAAAACATCACAAGGTTTAAAGGGATTCAACCGAATACTGGTGACTTGCTCACCTGAAGTATGCACCTCTTCAAATGCTGCTTTATCAAAGCCTTTAACATTTGCTAAAGAATCAATTAATTGCTTAGGTAAATCCACTACTAAATAGCTTTTATTTCTGCAACTAATTTTTGTAATGCAGCTTTTGCATCTCCGAATAACATAGATGTTTTAGGCTGAAAAAACAATGCATTTTCAATTCCTGCATATCCAGGCTTCATACTCC
>Ga0207952_1001069_pt1 | contig 13653 bp, 9 predicted proteins | sample SubbioR12Aug_8Ca_FD_184831 | JGI IMG/M metagenome (GOLD analysis project Ga0207952, IMG submission 184831) | Serpentinite rock and fluid subsurface biosphere microbial communities from McLaughlin Reserve, California, USA - CR12Aug_8Ca (SPAdes) | ecosystem: Environmental > Terrestrial > Deep...
GGGGCCCGCGTCAGGCACCTGCGCAACGTTGATTCGCGCGGGGCAACCGGAGCGCGCTGATCGGCAACTCGCCGAGTGGCGCGAGGTGTTCGGTGAGCGCCTCGCGGTGGAGGTGCACCTGCATCATGTGGACGGCCACGAGGCCGCGCTTGCCGCCGAACTGATCCGCCTCGCCGCGCGCGGGCGGGTGAGCTGGGTGGCGGCGCAGGATGCGCGGTATATCGACGACACTTCACGACTCGTGCACGATTGCCTCAATGCGCTCCGCCACGAGATGACGGTGGACCAGGCCCTGCGCGCCGGCGTGCTGCACCCCAACGGCGAGTGGAAGCTCCTTCGCCCTGACGAATTGCACCGGCGCTGGAAGGGATGCGAGTCGGGGCTCAGTGAAGCGGCGCGCATCGCGAGCGAGTGCGGATTCGACCTGGAGTGGATGCGGCCTCCCCTCCCTGCTTTCCCAATGCCCGACGGCGAGGATCCTGACGCGTTTCTCCGCGCGCGGGCCTACGAAGGCGCGCATCGGCGATGGGGCGCATCGCTCAGTGCAGCGCAGGTGAAGCAACTCGACCATGAGCTTGTGCTGATCCGCAAACTCGGCTTCGCCGGGTTCTTCCTCGTGATGTGGGATGCGATCCGTTTTGCGCAGTCGCGCGGGATCCTCTGCCAGGGACGTGGCAGCGCGGCCAATTCGGCGATCGTCTACTGCCTCGGCATCACGGCGGTGGACCCAGTGAAGAATGGATTGCTCTTCGAGCGTTTTCTCTCCGAGACGCGCGTGGACGGGCAGGCCGACGCGCCCGACATTGACGTGGACTTCGAGCACGATCGGCGTGAGGAGGTGCTCGATTACATGTACCAGCGCTACGACCGGCCGCACGCCGCCATCGCCTGCATCGTGCAGACGTACCGCGCGCCGAACGCGGTGCAGGACGCGATGCGCGCCTTTGGCTACCCCGCCGACCTTGCCACGAGCATCTCCAAGAAGCTCCACCGCTACGACCCGATGGACGCCGCGGTGCAGATGCAGGCGAAGTACGCGGCGCAGGCAGGACTCGACCTGGGCGCGCCACGGGTGAAGGCATTGCTGCGCGCGATCGGTGGATTCGACCGTTTGCCGCGGCTCCGTGCCACGCACGTCGGCGGGTTCGTGCTCTCCGGCTCGCCCCTCGGCAACTGGCTCCCCATTGAACAAACGAACATGGGGCGCACGATCGTGCAGTTCGACAAGGACGACCTCGATGCCGTGGGCATCCCCAAATTCGATTTTCTCGGGCTCGGTGGGCTCGCGATGATCCGCCGCGCCTTTGATGCCATCGAGGTGCGCACGGGCAAACGTCCCGAGATGTACACGCTGCCCATGGACGACAAGCCGACCTACGACCTCATCGCCAAAGGCGAAACCGTCGGCACCTTCCAGATCGAAAGCCGCGCACAGATCGCCAGCATCGTGCACACAAAGCCCGAGCGGCTCTACGACATCGTTGTGCAGGTGGCGCTGATCCGGCCGGGCCCCATCCAGGCGAAGTTCGTGCGCCCGTACACCCGGCGACGGCGTGGACACGAGCAGCCGACGTTCCAGCATCCGGCGCTGGAGCCGATTCTCGCGCGCACGCAGGGCATTCCGATTTTTCAGGAACAGGCCATGTCCATCGCGATGGCGCTGGCCGGGTACACCGGCTCTGAGGCCGACGAACTGCGCCGCACGATGGGCAACATTCGCAAGGAACCGCGCCTCATCGCCGCACTCGAGCGGCTGAAGCAGCGGATGGTGGAGTACCGGATCGAGCCGCGCATTCCCCCGGAGATGGCGCAGCAGATCTGCGACGATCTGCGCGGGTTCGCGAACTACGGATTTCCGGAATCGCACGCCTGGAGCTTTGCGCTCATCGCCTACGCGACGGCCTGGCTCAAGGTGCATTACCCCACGGAGTTCTACCTCGGCCTGCTGAATGCATGGCCGATGGGGTTCTACTCGCCGGCCACGCTGATTCACGATGCCAAGCGTCACGGCGTGGAAGTGCGGCCGCCCTGCCTCGCGCGCGGCTGGTGGGAATGCACGTCCGAGCCCATCCCGGACAAGAACCCCGCGCTGCGCGTGGGCTGGCGCTACGTGCGCGGCATCGGCGAGAAGGCGCTCGACGCCCTGCGCAACGCCCATACCGCAGCGCCCTTCACCTCCATCGCCGACGTGACGCAGCGCGCACGGCTCACGCGCGCGGAACTCAACCAGCTCGCCCAGGCGGGAGCATTCCACGTCTGGGAACCCGATCGCCGGAAAGCCGCGTGGGAGGCACTGCGCGCAGTGCACGACACACTTCCGCTCGCACCCACACACCACACCGAGCATCACCCCGCCCCGCTCACGCGTGACGAACTGATCCAGCTCGACTATTACGCCACCGGCATCACCATCCACGGACATCCCATGATGGCGCTGCGTGAACAGCTCAAGGCGCGCGGCGTGCGCGACAGCCGGGAGATCGAGCGGCTTCCCAACCGGACGAACGTCTCGGTCGCAGGGCTCGTGGTGATCCGCCAGCGCCCCTTCACCGCCAACGGCGTGCTCTTTCTCCTCCTTGAGGACGAACACGGCTTCATGAACGTCGTGGTGAAGAAGGATGACGTGGAACCGAATGAAGAGGTCGTGAAGCGTGCGCAGTTCATCCTCGTGCACGGGCACGTGGGACGCGAAGGGAATGCGCTCTCCGTTGTTGGCCATCAGTTCGAGGCGCTCGATGCGGGAGAGCGGCTGACCCAGCAATCGCGGGACTTTCGGTAGGACACAAAGCAGCGGCTGTCGGCCGCGGCCTTTAACGGAGGCGCTTTGACTCCGACGCGCAACGCCCCCAACTTCCGGCCGATGCCCGCCCCTGCGCTGCTGCAATCGAGCGACCTGCCAGAGTGGTTCGTGATGGCGGGCGTGGGCGTGTTGCTCGCCGCGGCCGTGATCTACTCCCAGGTCCTGGCCCGCCGGCGCCGCGAGGCCCTGGCCGCGTTCGCGCAATCGCTGGGACTGACGTTTCATCCCGGCCACGACCACGACTTCCCGCATCAACGTGCGCATCGATGGTTTCACCAGGGACGATCGCAGGTCGCCTACAATCGCATCGAAGGGCGACGAGCGATTGGCGACGTGGAGTGCACGCTGATGTTCGGCGACTTCCAGTGGGTCACGGGGTCGGGAAAGAACCGCACCACCCATCACCGGAGCTACCTGCTCATCCAGCCCGCATGGTCGGGGCTGCCCAAACTCGAGATTCGCGCCGAACATCTGTTCGACAAGATCGGGGACGCGCTAGGATTCGACGACATTGACTTCGAGTCGGAGGAGTTCAGCCGTAAGTTCATGGTGAAAAGTCCTGATAAGCGCTTTGCCTATGCGGTGGTGCATCCGCGAATGATGGAGTACCTGCTCGCCTACGGCGCATACGGCGTGAATCTCGAACAGGGGGAATGCCTGATCACTGGACTCAGCTCGCGAGCCGACCCCTCGGATTTCCGTGCCGCACTCGGCTGGGCGGAGCGGTTTTTCGGCCAGTGGCCGGATCACCTGCGCAATGAATTGAACAGCAGCGGATGGAGGTCCGCGACATGATCGACCCCCTCTACATCCTCCTTGGCGCGGCGGGCCTCGTACTGATCTGGGTCATCGCCACGTACAACCGATTCATCGCACTGCGCCAATACCTCAAGAGCGCTGCAGCCGGGATCGACGTCGAACTCAAGCGACGGCATGACCTGATCCCGAACCTGGTCGAGGTGGTCAAAGGCTACGCCGCGCACGAACGCACGGTATTCGAAAACGTGGTGCGCGCCCGCAACGCAGCCGTGGCGGCGATGGGGAGTGGCAGCACCTTGGCGACGCGCGAATCCGAACTGATGCGCGGACTGCGCGGAATCTTCGCCATTGCCGAGGCATACCCTGAGCTGAAAGCGGATGCGCGGTACGGTGATCTGCAACGCCAACTGGCCGATACCGAAGACCGTATCGCCGCGACCCGGCGCCTGTACAACGGCAACGTGCGCGATTGGCGTGCGCTGCGGGACTCCTTCCCGGCGCTGGTGATCGCGCGCCTCTTCGGATTCGCCGGCGTGGATTTCGAATTCTTCGAGCTGGCGAGCGATGCCGAACGGGTGGTGCCGCGGGTCAGCCTCTGAGTTTCTCCCGCTAGTTTGTGGGGATGCGACTCGCCGCCGTCACCCTCCTGCTGCTCACCGCCCTGCCGGCTGACGCACAGCGTGGCGGCACGGCCGCTCCGCTCACATCCGGACAACGGGGACGCGCCGCCGCTCCGGATACGGGCCTCACCATGGGCTCATTTGTCGCCTCGCGACTCGACGGCAAGCGCCTTCCAGTGGCCGACCTCGCCACCGATTCGCTCGGCACACAGTTTCTCATCGAGTTTGCGGAACTGGTACTCACCTTGCGAAAGAACGGTGAGTTCCGCGCCACGCTGCGCTATCGGCAGACGCTCGCCACCAAGGGTCAGCGGACGAACAACGAACCGATGCAGCGCATGACGGTGTACGGCACGTGGATCCGTGAGGGGCAGTCCATTCGCTTTGTGCCGGATCCGGCCCGCGGCGGTCAGGGCCTGCGCATCCTGGCCGGAACCTTCACCGCAAGGACGATTACCGTGCCATTCGACTACCAGAATGGTCGTCTCGTGCGGCGAGCGACCGCACTGCTGGTGTACGACCCGCAACTGTTCTAGCCAACCACTCCGGAGTGCCGCCGATGCGCCTCGTGTTCCTTGCGGGACTTGCCGTGACTACCGTCGTGCAAGCGCCGTTTACTGCTACGGCGCGTGCACAGGGCATCGCCGACCGCGAGTTTGCCGCCGTGCGCCCCTTGCTGAGCGGCGGCCGCGCGAAGGAAACCGTCGCCTACATGGAGAAGTTCGTGCGCTGGCCGGGCAACCCGGGTTTTGATTCCAGCATTGCGCACGTCGCCGCGCACCTCGCCGCCGCAGGGTATGTGGAGCAGTCTCAGGCCCGCGCGACTGATCGGCTCACGTACCGCGTGGAGCGCTATCCGATGACGACGCCGGCCTGGGAGCCGCTCGGCGCTACGGTTCGGCTGGCGACCGCCGGAGCTGGTTCGATGCGCGCAGCCCCCGTGCTCGATTTTGCCACCAACCGCAACATGCTCGCGACGAACTCGTTCTCCACTCCCCCGGGCGGCGTGACGGCCGAGTTGGTAAAGGTCAGTGCTGCCACGCCGGCAGGGCTCGACTCCGCGAACGTCGCCGGGAAGATCGTGATGGTTGATGGGCGCATCGGTCAACTCTTTACGGAAGCCGTTGTTCGGCGGGGCGCGATCGGCGTGCTGGCGTACTCGATGCCGGCGTACACGCAGCCCGAGAAGAACACCCGCAGCATCCAGTTCTCCAGCATTCCGTACGACTCGGCCAGGAAAGCGTGGGGCATCATGTTGTCATTTGACGCGCGCCGACAACTGCTGGAGGCGCTCAAGCTCGGGACGGTGCGCCTGACCGTGGAGACACGATCGCGGTTCATCGCGCCGGCAACCGAACTTGCGGTTGTGGCGGAGGCCCGCGGGAGCGTGAGGCCTGATGAACGGTTCGTCTATAGCGCGCACGTGCAGGAACCGGGCGCCAATGACGATGCTTCAGGCGTTGGAGCTCAGCTCGAGATGGCACGCACGCTGGCCGAGTTAATGAAGACGAACCGTGCTGACCCCAAGCGCAGCATCACGATGCTCTGGGGACAAGAGATTCGGGTAACCGATCGCTACCTCAAGCAGGACACTGTCCGCCTTAAGGGTGTGCGCTGGGGCATTTCGCTCGACATGGTTGGCGAGGACACCGAGAAGACGGGCGGGACGTTCCTGATCGAGAAGATGCCTGACCCGTCGGCCATTTGGACGCGCGGCAACGACAAGCACTCGGAATGGGGCGGCAGCCCCATGACCGAGGCGCAGATGAAGCCGCACTACTTCAATGACTTCCTGTTGCAGCGCGCGCTCGAGCAGTCGCGCGCCACTGGCTGGGTGGTGAAGACGAATCCTTTTGAAGGCGGAAGCGATCATACGGCCTACCTCAATAACGGCAAGCCGGGCGTCCTGTTCTGGCATTTCACAGATCAGTTCTATCACACCGACGGCGACCGAATTGAAATGGTCTCGCCGACGACGCTGCAAAACGTTGGCGTGACCGCGCTGGTCAGCGGTCTGGTACTGACGACCGCCGATGGGCGCACAGCGCGTGCGATCATTGCCCAGCTCGAACGGGACGCCATCGCGCGCCTGGAAACGGAGGCCGCGCTGGGCAAGGAGGCAATCGCCAAAGGGGGCGATCAGGCGTACGAGCGGAACATCATCGCAGTCTGGGGCCGATGGTATGTGGATGCCCTCAAGTCGACGATGGACATCGAAGTTGGCGGATCCAGCTCGCAGACCACTGCCGTCATTGACGCGGCCGTGCGCACGGTTGAGCGACGGACGCAGGAGCTCGTGCGTAGCCTGACGGGGGAGTTCTAGCTGCACGGACGTGCTGCGAAGGTTGCCTGCGGCCGCGCCGTGCGGCATCCTTTCCGACCATGACCGCCGCGCGTTCTTCCCTCGGTTCCATCCGATCGCCACTCCGGTCGGTCGCTCTCGTCGGTGCACTGATCAGCGCTGGCGCGCTGGGTGCATGCCTTCCGGTCAGCGCTTTTCGACCGGCGCCAACGAACTACCCGCTCGCAACGCCCGACTCGGCACTTCTCGCGAAACCTGGCCCCGACAGCTTCACCGTGCGATTCGCGACCTCCAAAGGCCCCTTCGATGTGCGTGTGCATCGCGATTGGGCTCCGCGGGGAAGCGATCGGATCTACTACCTCACCCGCGCCGGATTCTATGACGGAGTGCGATTCTTTCGCGTGGTGAACGGCGCGAATGGCCGGCCGTTTGTGGCGCAGTGGGGGCTCAATGGCGACACGGCCGTCGGCCGCGCCTGGCGGGCCTTCCGTATGCAGGATGACCCGACGGTGAAGAGCAACGTTCGCGGAACCCTCTCGTTTGCCGCGGGCGGCCCCAACACGCGCACCACGCAGATCTACGTCAACTTCGGCGACAACTCACGGCTCGACACGCTGCGTTTCGCGGTATTCGGGCAGGTGATTCGCGGAATGGACCTCGTCGTCGATTCGCTCTACAAAGGCTATCCGGCCGTGCCGAGTCAGGACAGCATCGGGCGCCAGGGCAATGCCTACCTGCTCCGCAGCTACCCGAAGCTCGACTACATCATCAACGCACGCGTGATCCAGGAGTGGCGCCGATGAGTTCGCATGCCCTGCACCTGAGGCGCTGGCGCATCGCCATCGCGCTCACCGCCGCAGTCGTCGTGATCTACTTCGGATTCATCCTGCTGATTGCCTACCGCAAGGAGCTGATGGGCACACTGATCACGCGGGGGCTCACGGTGGGCATCCTGCTCGGCGCGCTCGTGATTGTGTTGTCGTGGTTCCTCACCTGGTTTTACGTGCGATGGGCGAACACACACTATGACTCGGCGTTGCGCGACTTTCGCGACGGTGGCAAATCGTGACCCGCCTCTCCGCGATGTTGCAGGGAACACTGGTGACTGCGCCGCCCGCGGCACCCACGCTGCCGCAAGCCGTCGCGCCGCAGACGGCCATTGGCGAGCCGAACGCCGTTGCCATGGCCTTCTTCTTCGCGTTCATCGCCATCACACTGGGCATCACCTGGTGGGCGGCGCGGAAGACCCGCACGGCTGAACACTTCTATGCCGCCGGCCGCACGGTCACGGCGGGGCAGAATGGCTGGGCGCTGGCGGGTGACTACATGAGCGCGGCGAGTTTCCTCGGCATCGCCGGCCTCGTGGCTACGACAGGATTCGACGGCCTGATCTATTCCACCGGATGGCTGGTCGGCTGGCCCGTGGTGCTGTTCCTCATTGCGGAGCCGCTGCGCAACCTCGGCAAGTTTACCTTCGCCGATGTCGTTGCTTCGCGGCTCAAGCAGACGCCCGTGCGCGTGGCTGCGGCGATTGGCACCCTGAGCACGGTTTCGCTGTACCTGATCGCGCAGATGGTCGGCGCCGGCACGCTCATCAAGCTCATGTTCGGGCTCACGTACGAGACCGCAGTGATGCTAGTTGGTGCCGCGATGATCGCCTACGTGCTGTTCGGCGGGATGCTCGCCACCACCTGGGTGCAGATCGTGAAGGCGGCCCTGCTGCTCGGCGGAGCCGCGATGCTCGCATTCATGGTGCTGCTCAAGTTCGGGATGAATCCGCTGGCGCTCTTCGCCGCCGCTGCCGAGAAATACGGCGACTCGGTGCTCGCACCCGGCAAGCTGGTCGCGAACCCGCTCGATACTATTTCGCTCGGCTTGGCGCTGATGTTCGGAACCGCCGGACTTCCGCACATCTTGATGCGGTTCTACACCGTGCCCAACTCGATCGCTGCGCGAAAGTCCGTGTTCTATGCAACCGGACTGATCGGCTTCTTCTACTTGATGACCTTCATTCTCGGCTTCGGGGCCATGGTGCTGGTGGGGCCCGAGGCGATTGTGGCGGTGGACAAGGGCGGGAACATGGCCGCGCCACTTCTCGCCGAGTTCCTCGGCGGCACGCCTTTCCTGGGATTCATCGCCGCCGTGGCATTTGCCACGATCCTCGCGGTGGTAGCGGGATTGACGCTTTCGGGCGCTGCGGCGCTGTCCCACGATCTCTGGACGAGCGTGGTGCGCAAAGGCAAGGCGAACGACGGCGAGGAACTGAAGGTGGCGCGTGGTGCATCGCTGGCCCTCGGCATCGTCGCCGTGACGCTTGGCATCCTCTTCAAGGGCCAAAACGTCGCGTTCATGGTGGGGCTGGCTTTCGCCATCGCGGCGAGTGCCAACTTCCCTGCCCTCGTGCTCTCGATTTTCTGGCGGCGCTGCACCACGGCCGGTGCGGTGGCGAGCATTCTTACCGGCACGATCGGCACGATTGTGCTGATCTACCTCTCGCCGGTCATCCAGATCGACATCCTCAAAGAGACGTCGGCCTGGTTCTCACTCCGCAACCCGGGACTGGTGTCGATTCCGCTTTCTTTCGCCGTCGGGATCGTCGTGTCGCTCATGACACGCGACGACGATGCCCTCGCCAAGTGGGACGGCGCGGTACACGACTCCGTGATGGGAAAGGTCAGTACCTGAAGAGGTACGACAGCTTCACGAAGAGCGCGTCGCTGGTCCGGTTCAGGTCCTCGAATTCAAACGCCTTCGGCTCACGCATGAGCGCGCTGTACCCGGCGTAGAAGACGGTCCCGGGCGTCGGGCGGTACGAGATCAGGAAATCGCCGCGGACGTTGTTCGTCGTGGTCTTCTGCGTCTGCACCCACTGCGAGCCGCTGCGCACGAGGAGCGGTTTGTTGGTCCGTGAATCGTCGCGGAGCACGTCGGTGAAGTTCGACGCATACTCGCCGATGGCGCGAACGAACAGGTTTCGCGTGACCTGATACTCGATGCGCAACCGCGGCAGTCGCACCAACTGCACGCGCGACCCATCCGTCTTGCGCAGGTAGTCGGTCATCGTATACGTCGGCGTGATGCGCAACTGATCCGTTGGCCGGAACTCCGCGGCGAAGTTGATGTACTTGATGGTCGCCGCCGACCACTCGGCGAAGTTTTCATCCTGCCCGTAGATGTACGTGTTCGACAGGGTCAGGTACTTGAGGCGCGGCGTGGAAAACGAGACGACATAATCGCGATTGGGCAGACGCGGCGTCCCCGTGAACGCGACCGTGTCTCCCGGGCCACGGAGGATCCGATACCGGGCGCCGTAGAACGCGGGGTCGTACCCGAACACCTCGAGCAGCAACGACGTGCTCATGGACCAGCCGCCACGGAACTGGGCCTGCAGGTTGTAGTGCGACTTCTTGTCGCGGGCGTCGCCCTTGTTCAGCCAGTTCTTGTAATCCCAGAGACCGTCGGCCATCACGTCGAAGGAGACCTGCTCTACCAGCTTGCCTCGCGCGCCAAAGCGCGTGAAGCGCACGCCAACGTTTTCCTGCACCTGCCCGGTGCGGGAGAGAAAGCCGGACTGCGTGATGAAGCGATCGCTGATGCCCTTGAACGAGGCGCGCGCCGAAAACGTGCGTCCGCTCAGATTGTATCGCCAATCCCAGAGCGGGCCGGAGACGTCGCGTCCGCTCGCACGGTTGAAGCTCTGCGCCACCTGATACTGGAGCGCATGCCGCCCCCGCCACACCTGGCGGCCGTCAATGTCCAACACACGATTGAAGTTCTGGCCGTCAATCTTGTCGGTGTAGGCCATTGCAATGCGGGACTGTGCGCCAAGATCGCGCTGCAAGCGGATGATGTTGTACAGCGGGTTGTCAGCGCGCGTGGCAGATCCAGTCTTGGAGTCCACGGCCGAGAGAAGGGCGATTCCGTTGGCGCCGGACTTGCCCGAGAGCTTGACCGCGGCCACGGGCTGCACGATGCGCCGCGAGTACACCAGGTTGTTCGGCGTCGCGTACTGCTCGCTGCCGTCGAGAAAGAACGGGCGCTTCTCCGGGAACGACACGGCCTGACGCGGATCGAACTGCACCGGCGTGGCGTCCGCTTCGACCTGAGAGAAGTCGGGATTGAAGGTGCCGTTCAGCGAGAAGTTGTTGGTGAGCCCCCACCGTACGTTGCCGCCGAAGTTCGGGCGCTTGGCGTCGTACGACCAGTCTCCCGGCGCGACGGGCGACACGTCCGGAAGCCCCTCGGTGCGCTGCGTGAGTTCGGGCGTCACGTCCATCACCAGGCCGCGACGAATCCGCGTGATGCCTTCCACGGTTCCGCCCTGCGCGAGGAACGACGCTGATCCGCGTCGCGCCGGTGCCCAGCTGTCTTCGTATCCGCGGTAGTTCACCTGCCGCACGACATTGATGTCCCACTTCTGCACGTCAGCCGACTGGTAGCGCAGGCTCTTGAACGGCACGCTGATCTCGATCTCGTAGCCGAACTCCGTCACGCGCCCCTTGGACTGGTAGACGAAATCCGGCGAGAGGTCGGGCGCCTCGCGTGCCGATTGACCGGTGCTGGTGAACCCGCCGCCCGTGAGTGTGCCGCGCTCCACGAGGTGGCCGTCGGCCTGCACCCCAAGCGGATTCACCATCAGCACAGTTGCCTGGCGACGGTCATTGTAGGTCCCGAGCAAGATCTGGATGTTGTCGTCGTTGAAGATCTTGTCGCGGTCCGGCAATGTGGCCCGCACGGTGCCAGAGGGCTGGAACGCCCTCACGCCAAAATGCATTGCACTCGGCGAGTACCACACGAGCACCTGGGTCGAGTCCGCTGCGGCGACGCCATCCTGCGGCGTGAACTGTGAGAATCCCGTGAGCACGGCTGCGCGTCGCCACGCCGCCTCGGACAGCGAGCCGTCAACGGCCAGATCGGATTCAATCAAGGGCGGCCGCACGGCAAGCTCCCGCTCGCGACCGCGATAGATGGGAGCGCTGGGCTGGTCGCCGGCGGACGATCGCGCAGCAGGACCTTGCGGCTGGCCCTGGACGAGGGCGGCAACAATTAGCGCAGTGGCGATCACAGGAACTCCGCGAACGAGCTAGTCGTGACGGTGCGCCTTGCGCGACACCGTGTGTTTCGGATGATGGCGCCGGGCCGCCTTCGCGGCGAGGCGCTTGATGGCCGCCTTGGAGAGCGGTTCGAGAATCGTTCCACGACACTTCTTGGTGCCGCATCGGCAGCCGTAGAGATCCTTCTCATCGTCTTCCGTTTCCGTCCCATCGCGGCCATACGCGTAGTCGTAGTACAACTCTTCGCCCTTCCGGATGTCCCGAATGGCGTCGATGAACACGCGGCTGCGCTCGATCTCGGACTCGCAGTTCGGGTCGCAGGAGTGATTGATGAACCGCGCATCGTTACCGTCGATGTACGCGTCGATGATCACGGAGCGATTCACATTGAACAGGAATGTGTGGTGCGCGTCGGTGGCGTGGTCGTCGTAGCGCGCGTCGGCGACGGCGTGGGTCACGCGTTCGCCGAGATACTCAATCAGACGCTCGCCCTTCTTGATATCTCGCGTGGCGAAGGCCCCCTTGCCCGCGATCTTCGATTTCTTGACGTCAAATGGCTGAACCAGCGGCAGCGGTTTTGGCTTGATCTTCGTCTTCTTCTTCACCGTACGACGCGCCATCCCATCTCCATCCCGAGGTAGTAGTTGCGAAGCGGGGCCGGTTCGAGCACCCGCCCGTTTGCGCCGTTGACCGTCACGGCACTGACGTATGCTACGTTGAGGGCGTTGTTCACGGCAGCGAAGGGCGCAATCTGGGCGCCGCCCAACTTGCCCGTCCAGCTGAGCCGCGCGTTGACTGCGCCGCTGCCCCAGTCCTCCACCCGCACGAGGTTGCGGTCGTCGCCAAACAGGTCGCCGCTCCAGGTGCGGTCAACGTCCGCCGAGAACGCGCGGAAACGCGACTTGAGCCCGATACGGTAGAACCGGTCCGGTACGCCGGCCACGCGCTTGCCATCCAGCGTGTCCTTGATGGTCGCGGTGCGTGATGCGATGTAGTTGGTGAACCGGAACCGTGACTCGGTCCACGCGATGTGCAGGTCCAACCACGAGGCGATTCGCGCCGTGGCGCCGGCTTCGAGTCCCGTGTTGCGCGACTCGCCGGCATTCCGGAAATACGCGCGCCCGTTCGACTCGAGGAACTGCACGATAGCGTCCGTATACGTCGCCCGGAACATCGTGGCCGAGTAGGTGAAGCGCCCGGCCGCGCCGCGCACGCCGGCTTCCATCGATCGCACGTGTTGCGGGCCAAGGTCCGGGTTGAATCCCCCCGTGCCGTCCTGGCGCGACGAGAGTTCGGTGGTGGTCGGTGTCTCGAACGCCGAGGCGATGTTGGCGTAGGCCGTGAGCTGCGAACCAAACACCCAGCTCGCCCCGCCGTGGGCGCTCGCGGCCGTCATCGTGCGATTGCCGGAGTTGTCGCGGTTGTCGCGAAGGAAATTGTCGGACACGTCGAACCAGAGTTTGTCGAGTCGCGTACCGGCGCTCAGCGTGAGCGGGCCAGCGGGACTCCACTGCCAGCCGACGAAGGGGCCCACCGCAATCACGCTCTCGCCCTGGTCGAGGTACAGCGTGTCCGTGGCGGCCGACAGCTTGCCACCCGTCGCGCGCCAGTTGCGACGGATGTCGAACGACCGCTGCAGGTCGACGCCGCCCTGGATGCGCATGGGGCGTTCGCCCGTCGTGAAGTTCCAGCCCGCGTCGGCGCGCGCACCGGTCACCCAGCGATTGAGCGTGGAGAGGGTCCCGATCGTCGCACCCGTCGTTCCGGGCGGAGCCGTGGCGAGCGGATTGTCCACGAATCGGCGCTGAACGTAGGCGACAAACGACCGGTCGCCGCGATCACCCCTGTCGATCACCCGCGCCGACAGCTGTGTTTGCGAAAGCCACTTGTTTGACCCACGCGCGATGTTGAACGCCGATGCCGAATCCCGGTTCTTTGCATACTCGGCCGCCGTCAGCGCGCCGGGATTCCGTGAGACCGGCGAATCGGCATAGCTCGCGCGGACCTCCAGCGTGCGACGCTCCGTCAGCGGATAGTCGAACGTGCCGATCGACTGGCGCACCTCCGCCGTGTCGTACATCCGTGAGCCGACGACGCGCGTGCGAGACAGTGCGAGCG
>Ga0207952_1001070_pt1 | contig 13649 bp, 13 predicted proteins | sample SubbioR12Aug_8Ca_FD_184831 | JGI IMG/M metagenome (GOLD analysis project Ga0207952, IMG submission 184831) | Serpentinite rock and fluid subsurface biosphere microbial communities from McLaughlin Reserve, California, USA - CR12Aug_8Ca (SPAdes) | ecosystem: Environmental > Terrestrial > Deep...
CGGCCAGGCGTTCGCGCAACTGGGCCAGCTCGACCGCCTGCGCCTGACCGTGGGCCTGCGAGTCGGTGAGCTTGCCTGTCAGTGCCGCGACCTCGGCCTTGGTCTGGTCCAGCGCAGCCTCAAGGTCGTCGACGGTTGTGGCGGCGTCGGCGAGTTCGCGCTCGGCCTGTTCGCGCTGCTCCCCGGCCGTGCGCAACACCTCGGCCACCCTACGCTCTGCGGCCTTGACGGCCTTGTCGTTCAGCTCTACGGCCAACGTGGCGATCCGCTCGGTCAGCGCCTTGGTGACGTTGGCCACCTCCTCGGCAACCTCGATCGGCAGCTCGGCCACCGGTTGGGCGGGCGCGACGGAACTGCTCGCCAGGTGCTCATCCCAGACCTGCCGCAGCCGCGTCGGGTTGCCGCCGCCGACCTTCTGGCGCAGCGCGAACCCGGTGACATTGCGCCCGGCCGCCTGCAGGGCCTGACCGGCCTCAATGATGGCCTCGACGGGAAACTCGGCTGGACGCATGCGCCTCTCCTTAATCTGATGGCCTCAGTTTAGCACAACAAAGAAAGAAAGAAACAAACAAACCAACAAACGAACAAAGTAATAAACGGCAGTCTGGATTCGCATGGGTTGGTCACGGTCGCAGACCAGGGGCGAGGCTCCGCCCCTGCGCGGACCCTTCCCTCCGGCCAGAATGGCCGCATGTGCAATCGCTACGTGCCTCCCGAGGTCGCCGACGTCGAGCGGCTCTGGCATATCGGCGCACGCCAACCCTGGCAGCGCGGGCTGGTGTTTCCACGCGCACAGGGCCCCTTTCTGCGGGCTGCGCGCGATGGCAGCGGCGTCGAGCTGGTGACCGGATCCTTCGGCCTGGTCCCTTGGTTCTCAAAAACGCGCGAGGTCAAGTACGCCACCCAGAACGCCCGCTTCGAGGAGTTGGCCAACAAGGCCAGCTACAAGACGCCCTGGGCGCGAGGTCAGCGTGCGCTGGTCCTCGCCGAATCCTTCGACGAGCCCTGCTGGGAAACCGGCCGCAACGTCTGGTGGCGCTTCCGGCGCGCCGATGGCCGCCCCTGGGCATTGGCAGGCCTCTGGAACACCTGGATCGACGCCGGGTCGGGTGAGATCGTCGAGAGCTTCACGATGCTGACGCTCAATGCCGACGAGCACCCCTTGATGGCCCGGATGCACAAGCCCGACCCGAAGATCCCCGCCGATCAGCAGGACAAGCGCAGCGTGGTTCCCATTGCCCCAGGGGATGAGGCCGCCTGGTTGTTTGCCCCGACGGACCAAGCGGCACACCTCGTGCAGCTCGCGCCTGCAGAGGTTTTTTTGGCGGAACCAGCGGAAGCCACCTTCGGCCCCGCGCGCACATGAGCCAGGTTGAGCACGAAGCCCAACCCTGGGAGGCGGACGAGCTTCTGCCAGGCCAAAGCGCGCACATTCCGCATGTGGATGGCCAGCCCCTCTGGGTAGAGGACCCAATGATCACGACGGTCTTGTGCGGTCAAACCGGAGACGCGCTGGACTACAAGGCAGTCATCGGCACGCACTTGGTTGACCTGCACGAGCAACGCGATCGAGCCAGAAAGGGCGCTATTCGCGGCGAGCCTGCCTTTCGGTGCGCGAGGTGCTCTGAGCCGGTGTTGATCCGCGGCGGGGTGATCCCGAACCGCTTTCACTTTGCGCACTATGGCAATCACCCGGCCTGTCCCTTCCAGACCGGGCAATCCTTGACGCAAGACGAGATCAACGCCCGCAAGTACAACGGCGCCAAGACCAGCGTGCTCCACCATCAGATGGAAGCCTGGCTGGTGGAATCGATGCGCGTCGACGGCCGATTCACCGACATCCACTGCGAGCGTGTGGTCAGCGCTGCCCCAGGCGTCTGGCGGAAGCCAGACGTGCAATGCCGCTTCAACGGCCAGCCGATCGCGTTCGAGATTCAGCTGTCCACGACGTTCCACGACGTCGTGGTGCGCCGCCGCTTGTTCTATGAAGCCCAAGGCTGGCTGCTGGTCTGGGTCTTTGCCCGATTCCATCCCCAGCATCGACGCTTGATGGACGATGACATCTTCTACGCCAACAACGAAAACGCATTCGTGGTTGGCCCCAGAACTGTCGAGGCATCCCGCGAGCAGGGCCGCCTGGTGTTGGAGTGCAGTTGGTCGACTCACCTGCCTGGCCAGTCACCCGCACTGGACCGGCAGCTGGTGGCATTCGATGCGCTCGTACTCGACCCGCAAAAGCAAGAGGCCTATTTCGTGGACGTCCGAGGTCTGCGCGCGGCCGATCGCAATCGGCGCGCTGAAGAGCTGAGGGCAGAAATTGAGGCTCGATGGGGTGAAGACCACTTCCGGTGCGAGCAGCATTGGGGCCAGAAGTTCAGCCAGCGACTTGCTGAGTTCGGCGTACCCCCTCACGAACAATTGGGTCACACCGGGAGGATTCTTCTGACAGCCCTCTATTCCTCCCGACACAACCGGCCTTGGGGCCAGGGCAATGAGTTCCTGATATCGGTCGTACACCAGTACTTCGCACAACCCGGAGTGACCAAGTGGTTTGCCCATGCCTTGCGGTGCCATGGGCGGTTCGGCTCCCTGCGAAAGGAGGGCTCGGACAAGTTGGTTGACGGCAAGCTGCTCAGCAGCTTCGATGCCAAGATGCACCGCACCCTCACCCACTACGGCCAGCCCGAACACGCCGACGGCTTGGCCACGCCAGAGGCCTACCGCCCGTTGATCGAGTTCCTGTTTCCGGAGCTAGGGCGCCTTCCATTCGTCGAAGCCGTCGGTGCCCCTGATGAAGATCCCGACGATGAGTGGGAATGGGATAGCGAGTGAACCCCTGGCGGGCCCGCCCCCGCCAGTTGACGGGCTGGCGCCTATCCGTTCGTTGTACTTGGGGCCGCTTCGCAGTACGCCCGAATGGCGCGCATCGCCTGCGGCCCAATCCGGTGCACTTCTTCGACCCTTTCGCTGGCACAGGCGGAACGCAGTGCGCCCAGCGTCTTGATTCCAGCGCCTTCCAGTCGCTGGACCAGACCACCCAGCCAGGGCTCCAGGTCACCGACGGGTGTGCTGTCCTCATCAGGCCGACGCAGCTCCCGGGCCGGCAGCACGCCGGCCCTCCAAAGCGCCAGCTGTGGCGGCACCTGGCGCAATCCTTCCCCGGTGTCGTTCAGCGCGGTCAGCACGTCGCGCAGCTCAGCCCGACCAAAGCACTCAATCAGGGCCTCTAGGCTCACGCAACGCCCCGATCGTCAACCAGCCCGCACGCAGCCCAGTTTCCAGGGTTCGCGGCGGAAGGCCCAAGCGGCTTACCGGGGTGATCTCGGTACTAGGCAGAAACCGCTACTCCGCGCACCGAAACCGAGATCACCCCACTCAAACACCTCCAAGAGACTCAGACGCCTAGAATCTGGCCGTGCGTTCGTCGACGCCTGCTGCCCACCAATAGCCCACCCGGTTCGCCGGGACGACGCGTGTCTCAGATTTGCGAGCCTTCCCGTGTTCGCGGAGCTTGGCAGGTGGGCACCAGGTGATTCCGCGCGACATCAAGGAACGCACGATGCAAATCATCCCCACGACGGCCACCCAAGTCGACAAGCTGAAGAGCTTGGCTAAGACGCGGCGCAAAAAAGATGGAGTGCCGCTGTGTGCGGCGCTTGACGCGGTTGCCCAACAGCATGGCTATGAAAGCTGGCACCACGTCACGCTCTGTCGAGAACAAACCCTGCGCTCCACAGCTGCTTTAGAACTTCCAAGTTGGGGTGATCTCGGGTTCGGTGCAGAGAGTCCCGCATTCTCGCTCGTAGAAACCCTTGCCCATTGATCGCTCGCCGGTGCAAACGCCAACTGGTGTTTGGGGGGACGGTCGATATAGCCTTCGCCTTCCTTGGCATTGAGGGGGCAACTTGACCACTTTTCGTCAGCGCTTTGTCGGCGCCACGGAACTGCCGAAGTCACTAACCGACTTCGATGTCGAGCAATCCTTCCAACTCAGCTCGAATGACGTCGAGGTGATCCGGCGCCGCTTCCGATCGGATCGGCGACTCGGCGCTGCGGTCCAACTGGTAGTGATTCGGGCTACTGGCCGCACCTTCGATCGCGTGGCTGGCGTGCCGCGCCCCTTGCTGCACTACCTCTGCGCTGCCCTGGGCCTGAGCGACACCTCGATTGCCTCGCTCAAGACGCTCTACAGCCGCCGCTCCACTTTGTACGAGCACCAGGCCTGGGCACGAGAGGCGTCTGGCGCCGGCGATGCAGACGACGGCATCCTGAATCAGCTCGCCACCGCCCTTACCGCACTGGCGGGCACGGCTATCTCGGTGGACGAACTCGTCAAGGCGGCTGAGATCTGGCTGTTCGACAGGAGTTACCTACTGCCCGGCGATCGGGTGCTGCGGGACCTGGCGCGGGCCGCCTATGCAGCCATCGATGAGGTGTCGGCTGCCGCGGTGCGTGAACAGATCGCACCGGAGCAACTACAGAAGGCCATTGCTGTCGTCCACACCAAGCGCCGAGGGCCCAGCGGCGCCACGGTGCTGGAGTGGTTGAAGACACCCGTTGGCAAACACAGCCCCAGCGGGCTGACCTCGGTCATCGAGAAGATCAAATTCCTCAAGTCGCTTGGCGTCGCCGGATGGACGCTGACGGGCATCCCAAGTGCGCGCGTTCGGGCCTATGGCCAATCGGTGGCGCATCGCCCGCCCATCGAGACCCGGCGCCTGAAGCTTGAGACCCAACTCCTGGAGGTCACCTGCTTCTTGCGAATGACCCTGTTGGAGCTGACAGATACCGCGTTGTTCATGGCCGCACGCCGCGTTTGCGATCTCGTTCGTGGCGCGGCGACGAAGGTGCAGTCCAAGCAAACGCGCGGCCTGACCCACTACCGCGAGCGCCAGGAGCAGATCCGCGCCATCGTCCATCAAGAAGGACCGGCCCCAGAGCAGAAACTGGAAACCCTCAAGCTGCTCCTGCCCAAGGACGAACGGGAAGTTCGGTTCAGCCGGGCCGCCCTTGTGCGCCAGGCGCTTGTCGAAGACGGTGGCCGTGTCGCCGCATTGCTCAACGCCTTGGTCGGCCTTGAAATCCAAGGAGCTGCGGGCAATGCGTCACTCAAGCAGATCGCCGTCTTGCGCGCGTTGATGGCGTCGGGCCTCAAGGAGTTGCCGGCGGATTTCGACGTCAGCATCGCCGAGCCGGTATGGCAAGACCTCCTGCGCGATCCGGATCGGACCCGCGCCCTGGCAGCGCTGCGCGCCAGCACGCTCATGTCGGTTCGCAAGGATCTGCGCGCCGGCCGTCTCTGGATCAACCACAGCCAGGACTTCCGCAACCGGGAGGAGCTCCTCATTCCGGTGGAGGAATGGCGCAAGGTGCGCGGACGCCTGATCAGTGCACTGAGCTTGACGACCGATCCGAAGAGGTTTCTCGAGCGTCTGCACGCCAATTTGGAGGCTGGCTTGCAAGCGCTCTCCGAGGCGGTCGGCAAAGGCGTTCTCACCATCGACGAGCGGGGCGAGTTCAGGCTGCCGGCCTTGCAGCCTCTTGAAGCCGAAGCGCAGGTCACGAAGACGCGCGACGCCATCTTCGCGACCATCGGCGAATCCCAGTTCAGCGACATGATCGTCGAGGTCGACGTGCACGCCGGCCTCAGCGAGATCCTGCTCGGTCGCAAAGCCAACTCGGTTCAAGAGCTGTTGGGCTGCTACGGGGCGCTGCTGGCCCACGGCACCGAAAACGACGCCAAGGGGGTCGCCGCGATGGTGCCGGGGCTGGAGACAGCTCATGTGACGGGCGCCATGCGTGCGCTTGAGGCCCATGGCCGGCTGCGCAAGGCCAATGACCGCGTGGTCGTTTTCCAGCGCCGCTTCCCCATCGCCGAGTTGTGGGGCAAGGGGGACAAGGCGTCGGCCGACATGATGGCACTGGACGCATCCAAGCACCTCTTCAGCGCACGGATCGATCCGCGCCGGCGCACCTACGCGGTGGGGATCTATACCCACGTCCTGGGGACCTACGGCGTCATCTACGACCAGCCCATCGTGCTCAACGAGCGCCAGGCCGGCGCAGCGGTCGAAGGGGTCGAGCAATACAACCTGAGGGTCGAGGAAGGCATCAAGCTCTCGCTGCTGGCCGTCGACACGCACGGGTATACCAACGTCGCCATGACCGTGGCCAAGCTGCTCGGCTTTGACTTATGCCCCCAGCTGCGCAACCTGTCTGAGCGACGCCTCTTTCTGCCCAGGGGCACGAAGGTGCCGGGCAATCTGGAGCTGGCCGCTGTTTGCGACGTGTCCGAGCGCACCATCGTCAAGGGCTGGGACGAGCTCCTGCGCCTGATCGCGTCCATCCGGATGGGTCGTGTGTCAGCCAAGTTCGTGCTGGAGAAGATGGGCAGCGCCGCCCAGGACGATCCGCTGCACAAGGCAGCCGACCACCTTGGCCGCCTGTTGCGCAGCCTGTATCTATGCGACTTCTTCGCCAACCCCGACTTCCGACGCGAGATCCACACGCTGCTCAATCGCGGTGAGTCGGTGCACGAACTGCAGAGGGCCGTGTTCCATGGGCGGGTCATGCACGACCGTGGCCGGCGCTCTGACGAAATGCGCGCGATCTCGGGCTCGCACGCCCTGCTGACCAACATCGTGATCGCCTGGAACACCATGAAGATGCAGGAGGTCGTCGACCGCTGGCGCAAGGACAAGCTTAAGGTCGACGACGCCTGGCTGCGCCGCATGGGGCCGGTCCACTACGGCAACGTCAACTTCCGGGGCACCATGTCCTTCGGCATTGAGCGCCATGCGGCTGCGCTGCTACAAAGGCAACAGGCGCAACGGCGCCAGGCCTGAAGTCCTGTTGAGGTGCGCTGCGTTCCTGCGCGGCCTGCGTGCGCGATCGATGGGGCCGGTGCAAAAAGTCCCGCTTCTGCTCGGTCCTGACCAGACAAATCAATGGGTTAGCGGACGTCACAAAAATCGCCTCCGCTGGGAACGGTGCAAAAAGTCCCGCTTCGACCGGGCTCGCAGCGCGGAAATGAGGCGGCGCCCGCCATCCAGCGACCTAGGCTCCTTGTGCTTCCGGCCGGAGCGAGAGTTGGCCGGGTCGGACTTTCACCGACGAATCAACCGTGCCCTGGCAAGGCACACACAACAACAACTGGGTGGAGAACCGCATCCGGCCGATCGCCTTGGGGAGCAAGAACTGGCTGTTCGCTGGGAGTCTGCGTGCGGGCAAGCGCGCGGCGGCTGTGATGAGCTTGGTGCAGTCGGCCAAGCTCAACGGGCACGACCCGTACGCCTACCTCAAGGACGTGCTGGCCCGTCTGCCGACGCAGCCGGCCAGCCGGATCGAGGAGCTGCTGCCGCATCGTTGGCGGCCGCTAAGCACCGCAGCCTGAGCATCCCCGCTGCAACTGAACCGGCGGGCACTTGACCGAGCCGTACGAGCAGAACACGCAGCAGTCACCGGCCTTGGGGCGCAGCAGGGTCTTGCACCGCTCGCACTCGTAGAAGAACTGGCAGGCGTCGGTGGGCATTTGATGGTTCTTGATATGACCGCACTCGGGGCAGGTCAGCGCCGACTCCAGCTGCGCGGCCTCGGTCATTGCTGGCGCACCGTCGCCGGGAACCCAGCGTCCGTGGTCGCCTTGACCAAGGACGCGGCGTTGGTCTTGCTCGCATCGAATGCCACCGTGGCCGTCTTCTTGGCGAAGTCGACTCGGACCTCGGTCACCCCGGCGACCTTCTCCAGGGATTTTTTGACCGTGATCGGGCACGTCCCGCAGGTCATGTTCTTCACGTCAAGCACCGCCGTCGTGGAAGAAGCGGCAAGGGCTGCGACGGAAAGCACCGTGGCCAAGGTCAGGATCAACACGCTGCGCATGAGCAACTCCTTCAAAGAAAGTACGGCGCCACCCAGGGCACTGACAACAACGCCAGGAGCGCGAGCGCGACCAGCCAGAACACCCAGCGCTGCCGCCGCAGCACGGCGGGGTCGGCGCACGAGGCCCCGAGCTCACACACCTGCGCTTGCAGGTAAAGCTTCCGGAAGGACAAGCCCAGGAACAGCAGCGTCGCTGCGATGAACCAAGGCCTGAAGGGCTCGAATGCGGTCAGGTGCGCGATCCACGCGCCACTGATACCCAGCATGAGCAGGACCAAGGGACCGACGCAGCACACCGACGCACCAATAGCTGCGAGCGTGCCCGCCAGGAGCGAGCGATTGACCTTGAAGCTGACCATGGACTGCCGTGAAGGAGCTGTTTGCGAGAGTCTAGAGTCCGTACCATGGTACGGAGTCAAGGGGCCGCCATGTCGAGTGAACTGACGATTGGGAAGCTGGCTACGGAAGCAGGCGTGAACGTGGAGACGATCCGCTATTACCAGCGGCGCGGCCTGTTGGCGGAGCCGGTCAGACCTGCCGGCGGCCAGCGGCGCTATTCCCCGAACGACGCCAGGCGGGTGCGCTTCATCAAGCGCGCACAGGTGCTAGGCTTCACTCTCGACGAGGTCGGCAGCCTGCTGACCCTGGAAGACGCCAGCGCCTGCGCTGAAACCCAGGAGCTGGCCGCGCACAAGTTGCGCGTGATCGATCAAAAGCTGGCGGATCTTCAGGCGATGCGCAGCGCACTGGCGGGGCTGCTACGCAAATGCCAACGCGGCTCATCGAAAGTGGGCTGTCCCATCATCCAAGTGCTGGGCTCCGACTGAATACGACGTCAAGACGGGATGGCCGGACGCTTACCTCCAAAGCATCTGAGCTGAGTTGATTCCTGCGCCGCAGTCTTGCGTCTAATGCGTGTGGATGTGATGAGCATCCGGAACGTGGGGATGGGCATGCCGTTGGGGCTCGTGCCTATGCCAGTGGCTGTGCTCCTCTGGCGGTGCTTCGTCGTGATGGTGATCGTGGTGGCCGTCGTCGTGGCGGTGCGCGTGCTCATGCTCCAGCGCCATGTGCTCATGCTCATGGCCATGCGATTCGGCAAGATGCAGCAGCACGCCAGCCACCATCAACAGGCCAGCGATGCCCATCAACCAGCCGCCGCTGCGGTCGCCCAGCATCAGGGCCAGGCCGGCACCGATGAAGGGCGCGAACGCGAACACCGAGCCGGTGCGCGCCGCGCCAAAGGCGCGCTGCGCGAGCAGGTAGAAGCGCAGGCTGAGTCCGTAGCCGGTGGCGCCGATGAGCAGCAGGATGGCCGCGCTGCTTGGCGCCGGCAGCGCCTCGCCGCTGAGCCAGGCGAGCAGCGCGGTCGCGCTCACGCCCAGCACCGCCTTGGCCAGCACCACTTGGCTCGGGTCGCGTTCGGCAACGCCGCGCGACAGCGTGTTGTCCACGCCCCAGGCCGCGGTGGCCAGCAGCACCGCCAGCAGGCCAAGCAGCTGGGTCTCGCCGCCCTGGCCTTGGTCCAGCACCAGGCTCAAGCCGCCGATCACGAGCAGCAGCATCGCGATCCAGACGCGGCGGTCCATGGTCTCGCCATACAGGCGCCAGGCCAGCACCGCGGTGAACAGCGCCTCCAGCGTCAGCATCAGCGAGGCGCCCGTGCCGCTGGTGCGCTGCAGTCCCCAGGCCAGCGCGACCGGGCCGATCACGGCGCCGAAGAAAGCCATCGCCGAGATGCGCGACCAATCGCTGCGCCGCAGCCTGGCCTCGTGCTCCGCCGTCTGGCGCGACAGCAGCCCGACCAGGGCCGCGCCGGCGTAGAGCAACGCTGCCGTGCTGAGGGCGCCCATCTCGGCGCCAAAGCGCTGCACCAGTGGCGTGCTGACGCCGAACAGCGCCGCGGCCAGCAGGGCGAGCAGCCCGCCTCGGAGTGCGGGCAAATGAGTTGACGTTTGGGTCATCGCTTGAGCATCATCGGACGCAACACGTTGCGTGGCCTCACGCCCGGACCACGGGACCGAATACGCCGGCCTGCATGCAGCGTCGGGGTCATTCGATAGGGCACCGGGCCGCCGGTCAGATGACGCGCTTCGGTCGGCTAGGTGAAGATCAGCGGCGTGACGACGGTGCGGATGTCGCGCCCACCAGCCACACCGCCACCAGGAACACCAGCACCACGGGGATCAGCCATGCTGCGACGCGGTCGGCCAGCTTCTGCACCGGCGCCTGGTGAGCCTCGGCATCTTCGACGAGGGAGACGATGCGGGCGAACAGCGTGTCGGTGCCGAGCTTGTCGGTGCGAACATCGAGTGCGCCGCTTTCGAGCACCGTGCCGGCGAAGACCGTCGAGCCGAGCTGCTTGTCCTTGGGAAGGCTCTCGACCGTGATCGAGGCCTCGTTGATGGCGCCCTGACCGCCGATGACGCTGCCGTCCACCCGAACCTTTTCACCCGCGCGCACCAACACCACGTCGGCAACACGCAGCTCCGCCACCGGCATGCTGCGTTCGCCGACCTCACCGTCCTTGCCGCGCCGCAGGGCCACTTGCGGCACCGAACCGATCAGCGCCTTGATCGACGCGCGCGCCCGGTCGGTGTTGAGCTCGGCGATGAACTCGGCGATGAGGATGATGACCATGAGCACCGCACCGGCCACCGTCTCGCCGCCCAGAATGGCCACCAGCGTGGCGATGGTGACGAAGATCTCGGTGCCGATCTTGCGTTCGCGCCACAGGTCGAGCAGGCCGGTCTTGACCAGCGGGTACAGCCCGAGGGCCACCGCCGCCCACAGCACTTCGATGGGCACCACCTGTTGCCAGTAGAGCATGGCGGCCAGGCCGGTGAGAGCGATACATCCGACCTCGATCCAGCGCTCGCGTGTCATCAGAGCGCGCCAGCCGGCAGCGTTGCCGGGATCAGTCATTCGCCAGGTCCCAGATCAAGTGCGCATCGATCAACAGGCGGTAGTTCCAGCGCAGCGCTTCGGCGCGCGCTTCTCTCGCAGCACGCAAGGCCTCAAGCGACTGGCGGCGCACGAGCAGAAGCGATTGCAGGTCTGCTTCGCCCAGGGAGTAGGCGCGTTGCGTCAGGCGTGCGCTCTCGCGCGCCGCCTCGGCGCCGCGTTCGGCGATGCGCCAGCGCTCGACGCCGCTCACGGCGTCGGCAAACGTCTCAGCAATCTCGATCTCGATGCCCTGACGTGCGCGGTCCAGCGCGGCGCGCGCGACCTCGGTCTCCTGCAGTGACTGCAGCAGCCGCTGCTCGCGCACGCTGCCGCCAAAGGGAATGCTGACACTGACCCCGATCACCCGCTCGTTGCGAAACGCCTCGCTGGAGGTGAACACGCCCACGGTCGGATCGGCGACCTTGTCGGCGCGGGTCCGCGAGGCCGTGAGCTCGGCCCTGCGCACCTGTCCTTCGGCCGCCTTCAGCGGGTCGGCTTCGGCGACGATGCGTTCGCGCCAGCGGGGCTCGGGCCACATCGGCTCAGCGGGATCGGAGAGTGGACCGGGATCGAGAGGGGCTTCAGGGAAGCGCAGCTTCAGCTTCGCGCGCGCCTTGGCCAGGGTGGAGTCGGCCTGGCTGGCCTGTCGACGGACCTCCGCCAAGTCGGATTGTGCGATGCTGACATCCAGCGCCGACGCATCGCCAGCGCGCTTGCGCTTCTCCACGGCCGCCAGGTTGGTCTCGGCGAACGACAGCTGTTCCTTCAGCAGGGCCTGCGCGCTGTGGGCCGCCAGCCAGTTCAGCCACAGGTCGGCCAGCGCGCGAGCCGCCTCGTGCCGCGCTTCGCCCACGCGGGCGCGGCCGATCTCGATGTCGACCTCGCCCAGCTGGCGGTCGAGCCCGGCCTTGCCACCGATGCGGATGCCGCGCTCGACGCCCACCGACCACTCGGTGGAGTTGCCGACGCCGCCCACCTGGCGCCGCTGCGTGCTGGCCTTGGCCGTCCATTCGTGGGTTCCGGCGGCCAGCACAGCCGCACCATGGCCAGCCGCGGCCAGCGCGCGCCGTGCCTCGACGACGGCCGGGTCCTTGTCGATCCAGGCCGCGGCCTGCACCGTCGAGGGCAGGTCCTTCGGTGTTGCGACGTCCTGCGCCTGTGCCAAGCCGACTATCAGCAGCGCTGCGATCCCTGAAAGTACCAATCGATTCATGCGAGTTCCCCATCAAGCGCCAGCGGAGTGGCCCAGTAGCGCACACCGGTTCCGGCAAAGTCGCGTTGCAGCAAGTCACGCAGTCGCCCAAGCTCTTCGGTCGTCAGCAACACGTTGACCTGCATCGCACGGCTTCGCCCCATCACCTGCTCGGTGGCACTGAGCCGCTCCTGCCCACTGCCGTGGCTGTGGGTGGGCGTGCTGGTGAAGACTTCGCTTCCGGCTTGCGTTAGCAGCACATCGAGCAACTTCTCCTCCACCGTCGGTGGGCAGATCAGGGTCAAGCAAAACTCAGCCATGGGCGACCTCCGTCGGCTGTGCAGCTTCGATATCGGCCGCACGCAAGTGCGCGCGCGGATGCGCGAAGCGCAGGTACAGGATGGGCAGCAGGATCAGTGTCAGCGCGGTGGCGGTGATGAGCCCTCCGATGACGACGATGGCCAGCGGGCGCTGGATCTCCGAGCCCGGCCCGGTGGCAAACAGCAGCGGGATCAAACCGAAGGCGGTGATCGACGCTGTCATCAGAACCGGTCGCAATCGCCGTCGTGCCCCCTGCGTCACGCTGCTGAGCAGGTCATGCCCTTCGGCATGCAACTGGTTGAAGTAGCTCACCAGCACCACCCCGTTGAGCACGGCGATGCCCAGCAGCGCGATGAAGCCTACCGAGGCCGGCACAGAGAGGTATTCGCCCGTCACCCACAGCGCCACGATGCCGCCGACCAGCGCGAAGGGGATGTTGCTAAGCACCAGCAAGGCCTGCCGAACCGAGCCGAAAGTGGAAAACAAGATCAGGAATATGAAGCCGATGGCCAGCGGCACCACCAGCCCCAGCCGCGCCGCGGCGCGCTGCTGGTTCTCGAACTGCCCGCCCCAACTGATGCGGTAGCCAGTGGGCAGCTTCACATTAGCGCCCACCTTGGCCTTGGCCTCGTCGACGAAACCCACCAGGTCGCGCCCGGTGACGTTGGCTATAACCACGCTGTAGCGACTGCCCATCTCGCGATCGATCTTCACCGGGCCGCTTTCGCGCGTCAGGCGCGCCAGCGTCTCCAGTGGCACGCTCTGACCATCGGGCGTGGCGATGCGCAGCGCGGCGAACTCGGCCGGCGACACGCGCACCAGGTCGGGCCCGCGGATGACGATCGGAATGCGCTGGTTGCCGTCGATCACGGTGCCGGCGCGCTGGCCCTCGATCTGCACGCGCAAGGCGTCCTGCACGTCTTCCACCGACAGGCCGTACCGCCCGGCGGCTTGCCGGTCCACCACCACGCGCAGGTACTGCACGCCGTCGTTCTCGACCGTGTAGACGTCCTGATTGCCCGAGACCGTCTTCATCAGTCCTTCGATCTGCGAGGCCAGTTCATTGAGCTTGGCCAGATCGGGGCCAAAGATCTTGATTGCCAGGTCACCACGCACGCCGATGATCATTTCCGACACCCGCATATCGATTGGCTGCGTAAAGCTGTAGCTGATGCCGGGCATCTGGTCGAGCACCTCGCGGATGCGGTCGATCAGCGCGTCCTTGCTGGCCATGCTCCACTCGGGGCGCGGCTTGAGCACGAGGAAGGTGTCAGTCTGGTTCAGCCCCATCGGATCGAGGCCGATCTCGTCG
>Ga0207952_1001071_pt1 | contig 13620 bp, 12 predicted proteins | sample SubbioR12Aug_8Ca_FD_184831 | JGI IMG/M metagenome (GOLD analysis project Ga0207952, IMG submission 184831) | Serpentinite rock and fluid subsurface biosphere microbial communities from McLaughlin Reserve, California, USA - CR12Aug_8Ca (SPAdes) | ecosystem: Environmental > Terrestrial > Deep...
CGAACAGATTCTGGACTACCAATTGCAGTGGCCTGCTCTTTATAGGATCTTGTTTGTCCGTAAGGAATATGTTGTAAAGCAGTCCAAACTTTGTTTTGAAAATCGGAGCCAGGTGTATGTAACGGAACAGAAAATTCTTTTCTATTGCCATCAAAATATTCTTGTAATTCAATTTCTAATATGTCAAAATGCTTATTGTGTCCTTGAATGATTGTTGCATTTAAAAGCTTAGCAATTGCCTTTAATTCAGTTTCCAACATTTTACGATCAGAAAATTCTAGTAGACAAATTCCTTGAATGGTTGCACAAACAAGCATTGTTCCCAATGGCGTTTCAATTCGTTTGAGGTCAATAATATTATGTTGTTTTCCCTTCTTTGGGGAGATTCCAAAAATGTTTTTAAAACTGTCACCAAAACCACTCAACGATTCAAAACCTATATCAAAAGCAGTATGAGTAACCCTTTCGCCATTTTTTATTTTTTTAAATGCCGAGTTTATTCTAAACATTCTTTGATAGGCTTGAAAAGTAATTCCGTGGTTCTTCAAAAACCATCTTCTTATTTGGCTTGGCTCAATCCCTTTTTGTTTAAGGTCATAATCTTTGTATTTTAAAGTTGGATTTGCCGAAAGTTCATTAATAATTTCCTGAAATTCAATTGGCATTTGATTGATGGTGTTCAAAGGATTACAAACCTTGCAAGCTCTATATCCTTTAAGAATGCACTCTTTAGAAGTTTTCAAAAATTCAACATTCTCCAATTTGGGTTTTCGAGCTGTACAAGATGGTCGGCAAAAAATGCCTGTGGTTTTAACTGCGGTAAAAAATAATCCTTCAAAACTTGTATCTTTTTCAAGTATTGCTTTGTACATGATATTATTCGTCAATTCCATCTTTAAAAAAGGTTGTCATTGTTCTTTAATGCCACAAAGATACTTTGGGGTAGTTCGGCAATACAACCGAAAAATTGACAAGTATTTTATTTACTCTTTAATCAATTGAGTATTAAGGCCAAATCTTAGATCAAGGTCTTCAAATCCAAATTAACCATTTTTACTTCTCAAAACCATTGCTTCATTTCCTGCATGACCTTGGATAGACAAAATTTTTTTAGTGCTAACAAGGCTTTTGGGGTTGGCACAAGTTTTATTGCCCAACTATAATTGCTTTAGTTGTAGGTCGTTTAAAAGGATTATTTAAAAACCTTTCAACAATTTGATTAAAAAGGGCATGTTCACTTCTTAACATAAAGTGAGTGGCTCCGGGCATTATAAATAATTGAGATTTTTGAATGTTTTGATACATTTCTACAACGTGTTCTAATTTGATCATATCCGCATCGCCTGCCATAATTAGTACTTCTGCTTTAATTTTTAATAATTCTACATTTTTTAAGTTAGGATATTTGTAGTCAAGATTAGTAACAGTTAAATTTCGTAAAGTTTCATTGGAAGAATCCCCTCTTGCAATCTTATCCTCCATTTGCTTAATCGTTTTTTCCATTTCAACAATAACCCAATGAAAGAGTGCATTTGAATCAGGGCGTATATTAGGAGAGGCAGCAACAAGTTTTTTTACTTTGTTCGGATACTGTATGGCCATCATTAATCCAATAATACCGCCATCACTTTGGCCTATAATATAAGCTGAATCAATTTTTAAATAATTAAGAAGGGCACTATAATCTTTTGCCATTAAATCAAAAGTAAGTTCCTCATTCCCATTGTCAGACTTGCCTTGAAATCTACTATCTGCAATAATCACATAATATTTGCTTCTAAAATATTCAATCTGACACCTTTCCGCATGTATATAGCCACCATTTCCGTGAATAAGTAAGAGGGGTTGCCTAGATGAATCTCCATAGGTCTCATAATACATTTTAATATTATTGACATGGGCAAACTTTCCAGCAGTAATATTTTGCCCATAATTTACGGAAGTAATACAAGTGTCTTGACTAAAAACATATAAATTAAAAGACAAACTGATAAGCAGAAATATAAATTTCATAATTGTTGAGATTGATTAGCAATACCAAAAGATGAATTATCAAAGGTGGAAGTGTATTTTATATGCCGACCCTTTTTAGATCGTCTTCATTAGCAACAATTTTCCCCTACTTGGATTGGTGGGCATTTAACCGTCCCGTAACTACAATACACACAACAGTCGCCTTGTAATGGTTTCAGTCGTGTTTTACATTTCTCACATTCGTAGAAATATATACAAGCATCAGTCGGCATAATTTCAGTTTTCTTGTGTCCGCATTTTGGACAGGTCAAAGTTGATTGTGTTTCAACGTTCTTGCCGTTATAAGTTGTGCAGGTCTCGCAAGTTCCGTTCATTTTGTTAAGTTTATAATTCCAAATTGTCGCTAAGAGAAGTCCGAACATACCAGCATAAAGAGAATATGTCCAGTAGTCGCTGTAGTTTATATGATATGCGTAAAAAATTAAAAGTCCGCTTGAAATAGCTACGATTAAAGGATACATACAACGGTGTCTGCGATATGAAATGTAAAGTCCGCCAACTGATATTAAAACCATTACTTGAAAAATCCACATTGTCCACCCACCGAAAAGTTCAAAACTCCCAAGTCCAAGTGCTGAAGCTGCAAACGCAAAAAGTGGAAAACAGCAAGGTGAAAAAAATGCGGTCAAGAAAAGTCCAGCCATCCCCAATTTGTCTATGTTATTCGTTAATTTCATTGTCGTCTTTTATGTTATTTAATGTCGCACTATAGGTCTGGTAGGGTTGCATATAACGGACAGGGCTTGCTACTGTGCAGGTATTCATTGAACATCCAGCCCGGAACCGCTGACAATTGAAAGGATAAAGTTAACAACAAAAAGATGAAAACATATTCGTCAGCCAGCATAGCAGCAAAACCCCAATAGAATTACAAAAAACCGAAGATAACTTCCGACAGCCTGTACCTTTAAACTTGTGTTGCCTGTGTAAGAAACTTTACCTATCAGTTCTATTATAAATCCTGCAGATATCGGCATTTTTTAAGTATATCCTGTCGCTGCTGACAGTTAACATTTTTTGTCTGCTGTAACGGGTTGCAGTTATAAAAGCCACTTCGTCCATCAGGTGCATAGCAGTTACAGCAAACAAAGTGTCATAATGATTAGTACTGTTTTTTCTTCATTCATCATTTATGCTGCATTTTCAATTGCAATAAAGTTTACTAATTTTCCTTTTTTGTTGAAGACCGGATAACCTTCTATATGACATTTGTAAATACTGCCATCTTTTTTGTAGTTGGTAATGATACTTTCAAATGAACTTTGTTTATCAACTGCTATTTTAATTTTTTGCCTTTCTGTAATTTCAGTTTTAGCACCTTGAAACATATGAGGGCTTCTACCAATTACATCTTTCTGTGTATAACCATTCATGGCAAAAATATTTTCAGTAGCATGAATGATGTTTAGTTTGGTGTCTGTAATGATGATTACTTTATTCTCCCAAACTAATGTATTGCCAAGCGAAACAAGAGTATTATGCCAGAATTTTTCTTTCATTATTTTTTGCATCGTTTTTAAATCGTCTGCTAATTGCATTCTTCTTTGCAAACCTTCTAAACAAATATCCCAACATAAAAGTGGATGTGCCATAATTTACTGTCTCGCATGTGTTAAACGTAAGACTGGGAATTGTTTTTGTGCCAATGCAAAAGAACCAAACAACACAGCACTATAAAATAGATCCCCATACATTGTTCCTTTTAAAAACGGGATAGCTGCTTCGTAGCAAGTAATAAGTCCACTAGAGTTTTGAGGATAAAATGAAGAACCTAACCAAACGCCAAAATTTGATACCAAAAAGAAGATTACTGTTGAAGCCAACGCACCTGCAAGAACTCTTTGAGTATTTACTTTATTTAAAATAAAAATACCTACAAAAACAATCAATAAATAGCTTCCGTATTGCCAATAAAACCCTTCGTAAAACCATGTAAACTTTGGATAGTATTGTGCATAGATTACATTGTTGATGAATAAATCACTTAACCACGTAGCAGTAATAGGAATAAAAAATGCCAGCCTTTTTTTTTGAAAATGTGCAGCACCAAATAACCCAATTACACCCAATGGTGAAAAGTTGGGCATGTGTGGAATTATGCGGCTGAAAGCTGCCAGAGCAATCATTGAACATAATACAGACAGGCGGATGTTTAATTTTTTATCCATAATATTCTAATTTTCAAATGAAACAATACTGCAATTTTTTACTCTCTTTTCATCCTTGAAAAAGGATAGCCATTGCAGCCTTTACGTGGATTTACCCTGTCAGCTGCTGCAGTGTTAATAGCTTTCTGCATTGTAGCAGCTTTATATGCCGTAAGACAATAACCCCATTTCCACGGTTGCATGTTTTCGAAATACATAATGTCAATACGGCTGTATAAGCCACCGTCTGATGGATTGGCTTTATCGTTTTGAGCTATAAAATAATTGTCTTCTTTATTATACATGAGCAGGTGATATTTAGTGCCTGCTCCATGTAGCCACTCTTTATTACTGGTATGATATATGCTGCCATAATCGTCTTTGAAAGTTCCCAGCAGTTCATCAGGTACTTGTTGCAAAGTTTGAACCTGGCTTTTATAAGAAGTATGGCATGATATTGTGAATAGCCATACTGCTACTGTAAGCAGTATAATCCGGTGAACCCAAATTACATTTGTCTTTCTATAATTATTCCTTTTCATTTTTTAAGAACCGCAACTTATACAACCATCTTCCATGCTGCAACTCGGACTATCAGTTTGAGTTGGCTTTACATCATTGTCGGCAGTTGAGTGTTTGCTCATTATTTCTGTTGATGGAATTAAAGGGTTGATTTCAATGCTGCTTTGTTTTTCCACCGTAAACTGTACAGCCTGTGTTGCTGCCTGTGTACGCAAATAATACATGCCTGTTTTCAATCCTTTTTTCCATGCATAAAAGTGCATAGAAGTGAGTTTGGAAGTATTGGGATTATCAACAAATAAATTCAGTGATTGGGATTGGCAGATGTAAGCACCTCTGTCGGCAGCCATGTCAATAATGTTACGCTGCTTAATTTCCCAAACTGTTTTGTACAACTCTTTTATGTCGGCAGGTATTTCTTCAATATTTTGAATTGAACCGTTAGCGGCTATTATTTTATTTTTCATGCTGTTGTTCCATAAACCTAAATTCACTAAATCTTTTAAAAGATGCTTATTTACGATTATGAACTCACCGCTTAAAACTCTTCTTGTATAAATATTGCTGGTGTAAGGTTCAAAACATTCGTTATTGCCAAAAATTTGAGAAGTAGATGCTGTGGGCATGGGTGCAAGCAGCAATGAATTTCTTACACCAAATTGTTTAACTTCTTCTTTTAGTGAAGCCCAATCCCAACGGCCGGTTGATGTTACACCCCACATATCAAATTGAAAAACTCCTTTTGAAACGGGCGAACCCGCAAAGGTTTCATAAGCCCCATGTTCTTTTGCCAAATCTTTACTGGCTGTCATGGCAGCAAAGTAAATGGTTTCAAAAATATTTTTGTTGAGTATTTTTGCCAACTCACTTTCAAATGGCAAACGCAACAAAATGAACACATCTGCCAAGCCCTGCACACCCAAACCAATGGGGCGGTGTTTCATATTTGAAGTTCTTGCTTCTTCAATCGGGTAGTAGTTGTTGTCAATAATTTTGTTTAGGTTTTTTGTAACCTGATAAGTTACTTCATATAATTTTTGCTGATCAAATTTTCCATTAATTACAAAACGGGGCAATGCCAGTGAAGCTAAATTACAAACTGCTACTTCATCTTTACTTGTGTATTCCATTATCTCTGTGCAAAGATTACTACTCTTAATAGTTCCTAAATTCTGTTGATTACTTTTGCTATTGACAGCATCTTTATAAAGCATGTAAGGTGTGCCAGTTTCAATTTGCGATTGCAAAATGGCAAACCATAGATCCTGAGCCTTTACAGTTTTTCTTGCTTTGCCTTCGATTTCGTATTTTGTGTATAGCGTTTCAAATGCTTCGCCCCAACATTCACTTAGCCCCGGTGCTTCATTCGGGCAAAACAAACTCCACTCACCATTTGCTTCCACTCGTTTCATAAACAAATCGCAAATCCACAAAGCAAAAAACAAATCCCTTGCTCTCATTTCTTCTTTGCCGTGATTTTTTCTTAAATCCAAAAATTCAAATACATCGGCGTGCCACGGCTCTAAATAAATGGCAAATGCACCTTTGCGTTTGCCACCGCCCTGGTCAACATAGCGAGCAGTATCATTGAAAACACGAAGCATGGGAATAATTCCGTTGCTTGTACCGTTTGTACCACCAATATAACTACCAGTTGCCCTGATGTTATGTATGGCTAAACCAATGCCTCCTGCACTTTGAGAAATTTTAGCTGTTTGCTTTAATGTGTCATAGATACCGTCAATGCTATCTTCTTTCATGGTTAACAAAAAGCAGGAACTCATTTGTGGTTTAGGAGAGCCTGCATTAAATAAAGTTGGTGTAGCATGTGTCATCCATCTTTCGCTCATCAGGTGATAAGTTGCAATAGCGCTTTCGATATCTTCTTTGTGTATTCCTATCGCAACTCTCATATACATGTGCTGTGGACGCTCTGCAATTTTGCCATCAACTTTTAAGAGATAAGACTTTTCCAAAGTCTTAAAGCCAAAATAATCAAATCCAAAATCCCTGTCGTAAATGATGGTGCTATCAAGCAACTCTGCATGTTCTTCAATTATCTGCATCACATCATCGGCTATAAGTGGTAATTTTTTTTGTGTTGCTGAATCTACATAGTTGTAAAGCCTTCGCATGGTTGCAGAAAAACTTTTAACTGTATTTTTATGCAGATTACTTATGGCGATCCTTGATGCAAGAATTGCATAGTCTGGATGAGTAATAGTTAGTGAAGCTGCTGTTTCTGCTGCAAGGTTGTCTAATTCAGTTGTAGGTACCCCTGCATAAATACCTTCGATGGTTTTCTTTGCAACATCTATTACGTTTACCATCGGGCTTAAGCTGTAACTCAATTTTTCAATTCTTGCAGTTACCTTGTCAAATTTTACTGATTCCTGTTTTCCGTTTCTTTTAATTACAAACATGGAGGTAGTATATTTATTTTAATTGTTTTAAAAATCTTCTTCTGTTGAAAATACCTGTGATTCTTTGTTGCCCATTACACCGGCTTTTTGATAATCGCCAACTCTTTTCTCAAAGAAATTTGTTTTGCCCTGTAGCGAAATCATCTCCATAAAGTCAAATGGATTGGTAGCATTGTAAATTTTTGTGCAGCCTAATTCACTTAACCAACGGTCTGCAACAAATTCAATGTATTGCTGCATCAATTTGGCATTCATACCAATTAAATCAACAGGCAATGCTTCGGTGATAAATTCTTTTTCTATTATTACTGCATCCGTTATAATGTCCTGCACTTGTTTTTCAGATAATTTGTTTTGTAGCATATTGTACAGCAAACAGGCAAACTCACAATGCAAGCCTTCATCACGGCTTATTAATTCGTTGCTAAATGTAAGCCCCGGCATTAGTCCTCTTTTCTTTAACCAGAAAATAGAACAGAAACTACCGCTAAAAAATATCCCTTCCACCGCTGCAAATGCAACAAGGCGTTCTGCAAAATTACCATTGTCTATCCAACGCAAAGCCCATTCTGCTTTTTTCTTTACTGCCGGCACAGTGTCAATGGCATGAAATAGTTTGTGTTTTTCCTGTGGGTCTTTGATGTAAGTATCAATAAGTAGAGCATAGGTTTCGCTGTGTATATTTTCCATCATAATTTGAAAGCCATAAAAGCACCTTGCTTCAGGCAACTGTACTTCACTCATAAAGTTTACCGCAAGATTTTCATTTACAATGCCATCACTTGCAGCAAAAAAAGCCAACACATGAGAGATAAAATGGCGTTCGCCATTGTTTAAATTCTCCCAGTCTTTAAGGTCGCTGCTTAAATCAATTTCTTCTGCAGTCCAAAAGCTGGCTTCATGCCGTTTATAGTGCTCCCAAATTTTTGGATAGTTTATTGGAAGAATAACAAACCGGTCTTTATTTTCTTTTAAAAGTATTTCCTCTTGCTGCATAATAAATATTTGTTTCTATTTTTTACTTGCAGACGAAAAGTACAGTGCCGAAAGAATTAGCCACATCAAGAAGCGAATACTGTCAGTACCATGCCTTTCACCCGAAAGCGTTGTTACTAAATGTTTGATTTTGGCAGGTCTTCTGACTTGCTCCATTGTTTAACGCCTTCCCGTCTGTAATGACAGTGGCATGGGTATTAAACAACTTTGGTGGAGCTTACAGCTACGGGGATAGTTCCTGACTTTAACAGGATTCCCTTTTAATGAAAATCCGCCTATGGTGGATTTTCAACCAAAATACAATGTAAAATAATAATCTAAATTTGAATTTGGAGCAAGTTGTTATACACTTTATGTTGAAAACGATTGTAATTCGCTATAGTAGAGTGTGATAAAATATAGTCTGCTGTTGATGGTTGTTGAGTTGCTGATGTTTGAGGTAAAGATGATAAGAATATAGTTCGCTGGGTGGTGGGTAGGCTGTGAATTGGCACTTTTAGCTCTTTGCGAGGTTCTCTTTGTGCCAGAGTTTTTGTGCCTTGTAATCTGCTAAAAATCGTGTTGGGTAATGTCGGTAATGTCTTGGATATTTAAATCTTTGTGTATGTCGTTTAGGGTGACGTACAACATCAGTTTGTGTTTAATCTGCATCTAAATTTCTGTATCCTCCAAATGATTGTTTTTTACCCTTTTCTCCAAGTAACTCATAAACTTATGATGAAGCGGGCTAAATGCCAATACAAATATTCCGGATAATAATGAAGATAATATAACATCAGATATTTCGAGTTTGTGCGAAAGCCAATGTAAAAAATAATGTTCTATCGTATTATATATAAGCACAATGACGATAAATATTAAACCATCAACAAGCGTTCGCCTAATAAGTATTCCTGTATCAAAAGTATTTGAAAAAAACAAACTCATTATCTGTGATAGTACGAATGTAAGTATCAAACCAATATTAAATACCAGTTTAACATTGCGAGAAACTTCCGTTACGCTGGCATTCAATATAGAATAAACAATCATTATTAAAGTAAAAGAAATCAACCCCCAGAAAAGCCATAAGATTTTATTTCTTTCTGTTTTAGATGACTTTTTATAATTAACATACAAACAAAGCAATCCAGTAATTAGTACAAATAAATCACTTAGTTTTTCACTGACTTTTAACAATGCGCATCCTGCCAGTAGTATAGGGAATATTAACCAGGTATAGTCCTTTATTGCCCAGTTTAAATATCTGGATGCTATTTTGTTTTTTGGAAACACTGTAGTGATATCCTGTTTTGAAATTTGCCTAGGAAAACTTTGTAAAGCTTTTATATAAATCGTTCCTGTTAATGCATTTATCATTAACAAGCCAAAAAAAGGTATCCAATCTGGATTCATCAATTGTAAGTATTGAATTATCCAGTTCATTGAAATTGTAGCGAGAAACAAAGCAAACAGAATAATACCTTTTTGCTGCTTAGTTTTTACTGAAATAATAAAGGAGAAAATAATCAATAGGGGTATTGAAATAATGTGGGCAATCGATGTAAAAAAACGACCATCATTTCTATATAAAGGGTTGCCAAGCAGATTAACAAAAAATAATATCAATAAGACAATTGTAATAGTGATAAACAAGTAATTTATTCCTTTTAATAGTTTCATTACATTGATTTTTTCATTAATTGTTTATCAGTTCAATTTCGTAGAGTCTTTGCTAGCATTATGCCTAACACTTAAATATACGCTACTCAATCATTGAAAAAAAATTAGCTGCGTTACAAATGAATTACTGCTCGTCTATACTCTTCAAAACAATATCACAAAGCAAGTGTAATTCTTCTTCTGTAATAATTAATGGAGGCGCAATTCTGATTCGGTCTGGAGCAAATAAAAACCAATCGGTGACCAATCCGTTTTGAACACATGCATGTGCTATAGATTGTGCTTGTGCATTGGTTGCAAATTGTACACTCATCCATAATCCAAAACAATTCACTGAAACAATGTAAGGATGTTGCAATCTTATTTTTAAAATAGCTGCTTTGCTCTGAATATTGTTGATCCATTCGGTGTGTGTAATCAATTCTTCAAAAGCTGCTTTTCCTGCAGCGCAGGAAACAGGGTGTCCGCCGAATGTAGTGATATGTCCTAGAACGGGTGCATAAGTTAATGTGTTCATGAGTCGTTGGTCGGCAATGAATGCACCCAGCGGCATCCCTCCACCCAAGGCCTTGCCTAATAATAAAATATCGGGCACTATGCCATATTGTTCAAAAGCCCATAATGTTCCTGTTCTACCGAAGCCTGCTTGTATTTCGTCTAAAATCAACAACACACAATGTTGATCACATTTTGCGCGTAAAGCTTTCATCCATGTTTCGGAGGGAGCAGTGACGCCGCTTTCAGCCTGAACCGTTTCAATGATTACGCAGGCTGTTGCAGAATCGATGGCTTCTATCAATTCATCAGAACCATAATTGTAATGATACACATCGGGCAACAAGGGTCTGAATGCATTTCTAAAATACTCATCGCCCATAACACTTAATGCACCTTGGGTACTTCCATGGTATGATTGTTTGGCTGCAATTATTTTAGTGCGATTGGTAATTCGCTTGGCCAGTTTCATGGCCCCTTCTGTAGCTTCTGCACCACTATTGGTAAAGTACACACAGTTTAAAGAGGGTGGTAAATATTCCGTGAGCAGTTTTGCATAAGCCACTTGTGGCTGTTCAATAAACTCGCCATACACAATCACATGCATGTACGCAGCTGCTTGTTCCTGCACTGCTTTAATAACAGCAGGATTGCCATGACCTATATTACACACACTAAATCCTGCAATGCCGTCCATATATTTTTTCCCATTCATGTCGGTGAGCCATACCCCTTCTGCACTGGCCATTTCAATGCCAATGGGTTTGGGAGAAGTTTGTGCAACATGGTCTAAAAATAATTGCCGATGATTCATTTGAGCCCAAACTTATAATAAGATTGCCGATTATTAATATCTTCATTGCAAATTCTACTATGGCTACTATTTTACCTGTTCTTGGCAAACACCCTCAAATGGGTGCAGATTGTTTTATAGCTCCCAACGCCACTATTGTGGGAGATGTAGTAATGGGCGATGAATGCAGTGTGTGGTTTAACGCAGTAATAAGAGGAGATGTGCATTATATCAAAATTGGTAACAAAGTAAATATTCAAGATGGGGCTATTATTCATTGTACCTACCAAAAAAATCCAACTGAAATTGGCAATCGTGTTTCTATAGGACACAATGCAATGGTGCACGGATGCACTATACATGATGACGTATTGATAGGAATGGGATCCATTGTGATGGATCGTTGCATTGTGCATTCTAATTCTATCATAGCGGCAGGTGCAGTTTTATTAGAAGGAACTGTGGTAGAATCAGGTACTATTTATGCGGGTGTTCCTGCTAAAAAAGTAAAAGATTTATCACCCGATATGGTGCATACGGAGATTGATCGGATTGCCAACAACTATGTGCAATACGCTTCTTGGTTTAAAGACTATAACCACAATAATTTCTTGAAGCAATAACTAGTACTTTCGGTCTTCCATCGTATCTAAGATGGTTAAGTAACTCACATAACGATCTTCGGAAACAGAACCTATGCCTACTTGTTTTTTAACTGCACAGCCAGGTTCATTAATATGCATGCAATTGTTAAATTGACAATCATTGATTAATGCCCTCATTTCTGGAAAATAATGAGAGAGCTCTAATTTGCTAACGTCTACAATCCCTAACTCCCTTACTCCAGGTGTATCTATTATATGGGTTTGTTCATCAATATCGAACATTTCTGCAAAAGTAGTCGTGTGTAATCCCTTCCCACTCCAATCACTCACTTCCTGTGTTCTCAAATTAAACTGCGGAAATAAATGATTAATAAAAGTGGATTTCCCTACACCGCTATGCCCACTTAATAAAGTAATCTTATTGGTCAACAAGGCTTTTACTTCTTCTAATCCTTGATTGTTCTCGATACTTGTTAGCAATACTTGGTAACCTGCATTGGTATAAATGTCTTTCAGCTCTTGAAACTTCTCCATTTCTTTGGATCTGTACAAGTCTGCTTTATTAAATACAATAATGGCAGGTATATGATAAGCTTCGCAGGAAATTAAAAATCGATCAATAAACCCTTGCGAAGTTTTAGGATCACGCAGGGTAGCAAATAGTAAACTCTGGTCTAAATTGGAAGCAATAATATGATGCATTCGTTTATTATGTGGAGACACCCTAGCCACATAATTGCGCCGATCATGAATTTGGTGAATAATGGCCGATTCTTCTTGTACATCTTCTATCTCCATTTCCACTTCATCTCCTACTGCAATTGGATTGGTGGAAGTATGACCATCTATTTTGAATATCCCTTTTGCACGTGCATTATAGAATTGTCCATTGGCTGCTTTAGCAACATACCAGCTACCGGTTGATTTGTATATTTTGGCCTTCACAGATACGAAGATACTAGCAGCAAGCACAATTTTTGCGAAATATTAACCCAAATAAAGACCTTGAGTGCTTAACAGAACCCATTCAAGGGATTAAAATGAATATCTTTGGCCCATGGCAAAATTTGCGCACGATGATGTAGTGCCTTTTAAAGAGAGTGAGCTGGCAAAGAAAGACCAGGTAGCCGATATGTTCAATAATATTGCCTATCGCTACGATTTCTTAAACCGTTTTTTAAGTGTGGGGATTGATGTGGGCTGGCGAAAAACAGCTATTAAAGAACTCAAAAGCATTGCTCCAAAAAAAATATTAGATGTTGCTACTGGCACAGCTGATGTGGCACTATTAACCGAGCAACTATTAAAACCAAGCGAGATTGTAGGGATTGATATTTCAGATGGGATGCTCAGTTTTGGAAGAGAAAAAATTAAAGCAAAAGGCTTAGAAAATACCATCACGCTATTAAACGGAGACAGTGAAAATATTCGTTTTAACAATGATTATTTTGATGCCATCACCGTTGCATTTGGGGTAAGAAATTTTCAAGACCTCAGCAAAGGTTTGCGCGAAATGTATCGCGTATTAAAGCCAGGCGGCAAAGTGGTTATCTTGGAATTTTCTAAACCCAGCTCTGTTGGCTTTAAACAATTGTACCAGTTTTACATGAACTATATCACTCCTTCTATTGGTAAACTTTTTTCTAAAAATAAAGATGCATACCAATACCTGAACGACAGTGTTCAGGCATTTCCGGAAGGAACTCAATTTTTAAATATACTGAATGACGCAGGCTTTACCCAAACCTATTTGAAGAAACTAAGTTTCGGAATATGCACTATTTATTGCGGAAGCAAATAGTCCTGCTCGTGATAGGCCTACTGGGTCTTTTACAGTATAGCTATGCTCAAAAACAACTCTACCGGATGAACCGGGAAGATCAACTGTATTATTTTGGTATAACACTGGGATACAACAGTTCTTATTTGCAAGTAAACAAATC
>Ga0207952_1001073_pt1 | contig 13595 bp, 14 predicted proteins | sample SubbioR12Aug_8Ca_FD_184831 | JGI IMG/M metagenome (GOLD analysis project Ga0207952, IMG submission 184831) | Serpentinite rock and fluid subsurface biosphere microbial communities from McLaughlin Reserve, California, USA - CR12Aug_8Ca (SPAdes) | ecosystem: Environmental > Terrestrial > Deep...
CTTCATCGACGACTTGTAATTTGAACGCTAATCCGTAATCTCTTTGCGTCCGTTTTGTGTTCCCGTTTCGTTTTGTGTTTTCCATAAGTTGATTCAGTTTGTGTCAACTTATTCTAGGACGGTTCATCGGTAAAAAGAAAGAAGCCTTTCTTATCTGTGAGAACATCCTTAATCTGAGTACCGGTAAGTTTAACTTTCCAGGTTACAATTCCAACTTCCCCAACATCTTTTATACCGTCGTTACTTGTATCGTGAAAAACCGTTCCGCTTATACTACCAAACTTGAAATTTCCGAAATCATTATTATTAAACGTACTACCACCTGCAGTAATATTGATTGTATACGTTGGTTGTAAAGGGAATGTTTGTTGCCAATGAAGTGGAATCACTTCCTGAACTGTGTAGTTTCCTAAAAGCAGATTTTTAAATAAATAATTTCCTTCCTCGTCGCTAAATACAGAATCATTGCGCAGACCTTTTATAAGGATTTTCCACCCTGGTAACCCAACTGTATCATCGTTATCAATTACCCCATTTCCATTCATATCCCAAAATACATTCCCGGAAATTGATGAATATGGAACAATACGAAGAATGGTAACAGAATCTGACCCATCGCTCGTGGTCGCATAATCTATAAAACCATCGTCATTAAAATCTCCTCCCGTTATTGATTTCGGCTGGCTATTAACTGCTTCTGTGGAACTACGACTAAAATTTCCCGTACTGTCATTTTTCAGAATATTGACAATGGAAGGAAACCAATTGGCAGAAATAATATCTACATCGCCATCACCGTCAATGTCATTAGTTGTTAAAGCAAATGGTTCGCCTCGGGTACCGACTGTTCCATATAAATTAAAAATTCCAGTTCCAACATTTTTGAAAATGGTAATGGTGGTGTCATTAAAGTTTCCAACGGCAATATCCAAGAATGAATCTGGAATAAAATCACCTACTATTATTGATTTAGGTGCAATCCCTGCTTGAAGTGGTGCACTCGGAGTAAATGTTCCATCGCTATTGTTTGTAATGATTACAATACTATTGGTTTTCCATCGAGAAACTGCTATATCGAAATCACCGTCATTATTCAAATCCCCCACAGCGAGAGCAAACGCAGAATCTCCAATATCAATAGTTGATAGTTGTGAAAATTTACCGCCGCTCCTGTCATTTCGTAAAATACGTACATCTTGGGAACCTTCATTTGCGACTACAACATCAAGCCAGCCATCTCCATCAAAATCGCCTGCTTTTATTGAACGCGGTAAATTCCCAGCGAAGAGCGTAACAAATTTCGTGAATACACCTCCATTGTTTTTCAACACCGATACACTATCAGAAGACTTGTTTGCTACAACAACATCGAGGTCACCATCATTATCAAAATCTCCGCTGCAAAGAGAATAGGGAAATTTTCCTCCACTAGAATTTTGAGTGATTGAAAAAGAACCACTACCGTTATTAGCGAGTATGGTAACGCCCCCAGATTCTACCTTATTCGTTGTTGCTAAATCTATATCCCTATCTTTATCCCAGTCGCCGACGATGATGTCATACGGGTTATTTTTGACAAAGACATTGACTTTCTCAACGAATACCTCGCTCGCTTTGGAACTTGCAAGAGTGAACTGAGAAATGAACGGAGTAATGTTTACACCGGTATCATCTTTACAATTTTTTGAAACAACTATTGTAACAATTTCACTTCTTGTAAATGGGTCAATAGGAACAATATCAACAGTCGTATTCCCTTGCGAAAATGTGAATGTCGCACCTTGCAATCCGGTTCGTTCATTATATACACGTATTGTTGTATCATTAATGCTCGAAATATCCATCGGATTAGAGAAGATAATTTGGATTGATGTTCCGGTAGGAATGTTGACCGCATTTTGTGAAGGGGTTATGGCAATAACTTTTGTTGAAAGTGCGCTTAACACATAACCGTAAAATACTATACCAAAAACAAAAACGACAAATAATTTGAAACCTATTCGACGCTCTCTCTTGTGCAACTTGGAACATTTGTTCTCTTTCATAATAAATTTCCTTTCGTATTTTGGAAAGTTGATTTGTAAAAACTCAAAGTTGTTATTTCATCAGTAATAATTTTTTCGTTTCTGAATAAACTTGCTTTCCTTTTTCATCGGCAACAATCAAACGGTAGAAATATACGCCGCTCGTTAACCCGCTTGCATCGAATTGAATTTCGTGTTTACCTTCTTCCAGAGATTCGCTGTTGAGTAATGTTGCAACTTCCTGTCCCAACACGTTATAAACCTTCAACGTTATATTACTAACAGCCAACAGCGAAAAGCTAATAGCCGTTGTCGGATTAAACGGATTGGGGTAGTTTTGAGCAAGGAAAAATCTCTCGGCTTCGTTTTGATTAACAAAGTTTGATGCAAATTTGAATGTAGGGAGTGTAAATTTTCCAAGGTATGTTCCCACTGAGTCTCGCATTAACAAATAAACATAACCGCTATCTAATGTAGCGTACTTAGGAATGGAGTAAACAGGATCGTTGAAAGTGATAGAGTCCGGTCCATTGCCATTGCTGTCAAAAACGTACAACCTTTTGCTGAAATTTGATAGTCTGACATAAACGTTACCATTCCTATCAACATTAACGTCTGTTGCCGAATTATTCAAAAAAGTCTTTTTCCAAACTATTTTTTTGCTTGTAGGATTATATTTCATCAAGACACCATCCTCGTAAACTTCTCCAAGTTCATTAACTGCTTTCCCGCGTAAGATAAATCCAGTAAGATAAATATATCCCCCCTCATTACCTGACACTCCATACAACCGATGTTCAAAATATTTTCCTGCATAGGTAATGCTATCTACTTCATCCCTTTCCTTATAAGTTATTAATCCATTCCCTTTATGGGTGAAATTTTTAAAATTACCTTTAGAATTCACGGTTATCAATCTCCACGTAATTGCTTCAAATTCTTTAAAAGACTTTGGTTTCTCATTGCTGATATACAATTCATTGTCTCCCCAAATACAAAGGTTATCAGCAGATAAGAATGGAATATTCTCATCATTTGCATTTTCAAAATTTTCCTCTTTATGATATTCTGTTCGTCTACCGCCATCCTCTTTATTCTTATCTTCCTCATGGTATATAGATGGTAATTTTTTCTTTACGATGATTTCACCACTTGTCTTATCCATTATTACTAAGTATAGATATATTTTCTCTAAAGAATAATAAGAGGTTTCCGTATTCTTTTCTTTATTCACCGACAAGTTCCCTAGAATCCATACTCGATTATTACTATCCTCAATGCCACTACTATTAAATAAATCTACATAGCTCTTCCCTTCCTTTAATTGAGGGATGTTTAAATGAAAAATTTCGCCGCCTTCTTTATTGTACTTTGTAATCCAACTACCATAATTCACTGTTCGATAACATATCATTAAATTTCCACTCTCATCACAGGAAGAGAAATTGTACCAGGTTCTATCAAAGAATTTTTCCCAAACCTTTATACCTGAAGTGTTATAAAAATAAATAGTAAAGTTTATGTGAAAAAGGTTCGTATTCCAATCGATTATGTAAAATCCACTCCCGGTATTTCTAATTTGTAAAACATCATTAAATGATTTCGACCAAACCGTGTTACCATTTTGGTTTATTTTCTTTATAATTTCACTATCAAAACCTAATGTGTTCCAATAGATATTTCCGTTTGTATCCTTTTTCATATCAGTATAGCGAGACACTGCTGCAAGATAGTTCCTCCACACTTCAGTTTGTGAAAAAGAAAGTGTCGTAAAAACAAAAATGATAATTGTTGATAAAATAATTTGTTTCATAGTTTACTCCGTTTGGTTATTGAAAAATATTGTTTCTATAAAACTCTTGGATTTAAAACAAAAAAGGACGTAACCAAAATTATATCCTTGTAAGAGGTACTGCTATACCCACGCAAAAAGACATAAGAGGCCACGTCCATTTCTGGACGAAGTCCTCGCTGTTCTTTTGCGCTTTGAAAATTAGCAGTTTTCTTACAAGAACGTAGCGAAAAACTACGTTATAAAATTTTTTACGCTTGAGGCGTATAAATGTTTTTGTTTGTTACATAAAAAAAAGTTTGTTTGCTTGCCCGCCTAAGGTGAGTGAAGCAGGTAAATAAACTTATATAAAATGTGTTATGCTTTTTTATCGTTGACCGAACGTCTTACGATAATAACTGTTGCGATACTGAATAATAAAACAGTTATAATTCCAATTGTAAATCCCAGTTCCATATTATTTTATTCCTTGCTCGGATAAGTTGTTGACATAAAGACCAAATACAATGGCAAAAACACCAATACAAATTCCGCTTAAAGAAAGTCCAAATGGAAAAGAAGAAGCAAGAAATGTAATTATGCTTCCTATCAAAGTTGCCTCTCCAAGTCGAATTAATACATCAGCAGATTTTTCTATTGTGGTTTTAAGAAGTTTCATAGTCTATTTTTCGGTTCAAACATACTAAAAAGTAACTGAAAGTAAAACACTGTCATTGAAGTTGATAGTTGTAGAAACAACAATTCTTCTTATTTTTTCGCCGCAATTTTCATATTTCGAAATGAACAATAAACTTTCACTCAATTATTCAGCAGTAGAAAAAACGCTCGTGGAATTTCTTCGGATGGAAATTCATAGTGCGGGATTTTCAAAAGCGGTATTCGGTCTTTCCGGCGGAGTTGATTCTGCTGTAACTGCATATCTTTCTGCAAAGGCGCTAGGAAAAGAAAATTGTCATGCAGTGTGGATGCCATACGCAACAAGTAATCCGCAACATCTACACGATGGAATGGAAGTCGTTAATCAACTTGGAATTAAATTTACAACAGTAAGCATTTCACCGATGGTTGATGCTTTTATTTCTACTGACGTTGAAATGAATCAAGTGCGAAAAGGAAATATAATGGCGCGAGCGAGAATGATTATTCTTTTCGATTTGTCGCAAAAAGAAAAAGCAATTGTCGTTGGCACAAGTAACAAAACGGAAATTCTTCTCGGCTACGGAACGTTGTACGGCGATGTTGCATGCGGAATCAATCCACTCGGCGATTTATACAAAACCCAAATCTGGGAATTTGCAAAACACCTTGGCGTTCCACATCAAATCATTGATAAAAAACCGACGGCTGATTTATGGGAAGGACAGACCGATGAAGACGAACTTGGCTTTTCTTACAATGATGTTGATAGACTTTTATTTTCTTTGATTGACGAAAAGAAAAACGACTCTGAATTAAAAGCGATGGGGTATGAAGAAACGTTTATTCATACCGTAAAAGAAAAAGTAGAGAAAAATAAATTCAAGTCACGATTACCGTATATTGGCAAAGTTTCACACTTAAAATGATTGAACAAAAACTTTCCCAACTCAAATATTTCATTCAACAATACAAAACTGTACTCGTGGCATTTTCCGGAGGAGCCGATAGCGCCTTCGTATTGAAAGTTACACGCGATGTTTTAGGAAAAGAAAATGTACTTGCCGTTACAGGACATTCACCATCGCTTCCGGAACGGGAAAAGGTTTCCGCTATTGAACAAGCGAAACGTATTGACGCTACACATCTCATCGTTGACACTGAAGAATTAGGAAACGAAAATTATTCTTCTAATCCATCGAATCGTTGCTTCTTCTGCAAAACAGAATTGTACACGAAACTTTCTCAACTCAAGTCTGAAAAAAACTTTGATGTGATTTTCGACGGAACAAATCTCGATGATGAAAAAGATTTTCGTCCGGGAAAAATCGCGGCAAAAGAAAACGGCATTATCTCTCCCCTTTCGGAATGTGGTTTTACAAAAGACGAAATTCGTCTCGCCTCGAAAACACTGAACCTCGAAACATGGGATAAACCTGCGTCACCCTGTCTTTCTTCACGAATTCCGTATGGAAAAATAGTTACAGTGGAAAAACTTTCTCAAATTGAACGAGCGGAAAATTTCTTGCATGAACTTGGCTTCACCATTTGCCGCGTACGACATCACGATACCATAGCCCGGATTGAAGTGCCTTCAGAAAAAATTTATCTCTTAATGAATGATGAAATCCGTGAATCTATTGTAAAGGAGTTGAAGCGAATCGGATTTCTTTTTGTTACAATTGATTTAAACGGATTTGTTTCCGGAAATTTAAATTCAACGCTCCAACATTCCATCACTCCATCACTCCAAGACTCGTAATGCAAGAAGCAACTCTCCGCAAACTTCTTCGGGAATTTCGTGAAGATAAAATTTCCGAGGATACTTTTCTTCAAAAAATAAAGACGCTTCCGTTTGAAGATTTTGATTTCGTAAAACTCGACCATCATCGCGCATTACGCAAGGGATTTCCCGAAGTAATTTACGGCGCCGGAAAATTGCCATCGGATTTGCAACTCATCGTTAAAAAAATGCTCGCAAAAAAACTTCCGGTAATGATAACGAGAGTTGCAAAAGAACATATTACTGCTTTAAGAAAAATCCCTGACTTTCAACTCCACGAAAAAGCAAACATAATTTCTTTCAATTGCTCAACGGAAAGAAGCCGCAAAGGAAAGATTGTGGTTGTTTCAGCCGGTACATCAGATATTCCCGTTGCGGAGGAAGCGGTTGTTACAGCGGAATTACTCGGAAGTTCTGTTGAGCGTTTATATGATGTTGGCGTTGCTGGAATCCATCGTTTACTCATGCGGTTAGAAATTTTTGAAAATGCCCGTTGTATAATTTGTGTTGCCGGAATGGAAGGCGCGCTCGCCTCGGTGGTTGGAGGAATTGTTTCCTGCCCGGTCATTGCGGTTCCGACAAGTGTTGGTTACGGCGCTTCCTTTAACGGAATAGCCGCTCTGCTCACAATGTTAAACTCCTGCGCAACCGGAATTTCTGTTGTAAACATCGACAACGGATTTGGTGCCGGTTATCAAGCCCATCTTATCAATACGTTATAATTTTCGATGATTGACTTGCTTGTTTTTTATCTTCACACGATTGCCTGCGTTTATGGATTCACAAAATATTGGCAGGAAGATGGTGTGATAGGAGGTTTGCTTTCCGTTGGATTTATTGCAATTATATTTTCAATCGGATGGGCAATTTCCGCTTTTCTGATTTCCTATATTCTTCCTCCACAGGGATTTGCAATCTGGCTCAATCGTGATACTATTTCACTGGCGCTGGTTACTCTTGGTGAAAGCATTTTTTATTATCAATATCTCAAGGAGTAAGTGTAAAATCATTTTTTACCATCACTGTATTTTCATATCATTACCTAAATTTTTTTATAAGAGAATCTTATTTCGTCGTGAAGTCGCTCGAAGTTAAAAAATTATTCTATTCCATAAATGAAGTGAGCCGGATTACGGAATTAGAGAAATACGTGTTGCGTTTTTGGGAAACCGAATTTGAACAACTCCAGCCACAAAAAAACAAATCGGGAAACCGCACCTACACGAACGGTGATATCAAACTCATTCTCGAAATTAAAAAGTTATTACGGGAACAACGATATACTATTGAAGGCGCAAAAAAAATATTAAGCGGCTGGAAAAAAGAAGAGAACGAAGGGGATAACAACGTCTATATTGATGAGGAAAATCGGACGTTCGACACTCTTCGATTAAGAAATGATTTACTCCAAATAAAACAATTCCTGGAGGGATTGTTAGTGAAATTGTCTTAGTGGTAATTTGTTCCCAGTACATCGGAACGTAGCGCAGCCCGGCTAGCGCACTACCTTGGGGTGGTAGGGGTCGCGGGTTCGAATCCCGCCGTTCCGACATAAAAAAAACCTGTTGAGAAATCAACAGGTTTTTTTAATTTATGTGTCTTCTTCAACTTATTCAGTTTCTTCAGTAGTTTTCTTCACAGTTTCGCCGGTAATAACTGAAATTTCCACTCGTCTGTTCTTTTTTCTATTTTCTGAACTTGTATTAGGAAGAGCGGGTTTATACTCTCCATATCCTTGAACAGCAATAAGCCGTGGTTCTATATTCAGCGTATTTATCAAATAATCAGAAGTACTCAAAGCACGTGCGGTGGAGAGGTGGAGATTTGACGGAAACTCTCCCGTACTAATCGGAATATTATCTGTATGCCCTTCAATAGAAATTTTTAATTTTGAGAAACTTTTTATTTTTTCGTTTATCGTCGGTAAAACCAAGTTTAGAGCTTTTTTTACATTCGAAGTCAACGTCTTTGTTCCTGATTCAAAACTGGCTTCACCCTTAAGAGTAAAATTTAATTTTCCAAGTTCCGAACGAATGTCAATAACATCAGATAATCCTGATTTTTGAAGTTCCTCTTTTAGAGCCTCAACCTCTTTTTGTTGACGCATCGAACGGGCAAGCGAAGGGTCAATCGTTTTACCCGCTCCTTCAAGTATGGAAACCTGTGCAGAACCTCCTTCACCTTCGCCAAGCACAGCTTCCATTGCTTCAGCAACCTGTTTAGCATCCATCTGGGAAAATGCCCAGAGAACAACGAACAATGCTAAAAGCAAGGTAATCAAGTCGGCATACGTGAGTAACCAACGTTCAGAAGATTCGTGTTCGACAGCGTGTTTCTTTGCCATATAAAATCCGTTCCCGATTTAAATTACTTATTTCTTCTCTTGTTTACTTGCGGGGAGCATACTATACAATTTTGCTTTAACAATAGAAGGAGCTTCGCCTTCTTGGATGGATATGACACCGCGCATTACCACTTCCATGTATTCTGCTTCTTCTAAATGGACATTTTTCAATTTATCTCCGATTGGGAGGAAAACTAAGTTTGCAAGAAAAATACCCCAAAGTGTTGCAATAAAAGCCGTGGAAATGTGTTTAATAAGATCTTGTGGGTCGCCACCAGCAGCAGCAGCAAACGTTGCGATTAAGCCCACGACTGTTCCGATAATACCAAGTGTTGGTGAATATCCTCCCATTTTATCAAATATTTTAGCATTTACACTATGTCGTTCCGCTACGAATGTCATTTCCGTCTCAGCGATTGAGCGAATGACATCAGGGTCGTTTCCGTCTATTGCTAAACTGAGCATTTTCTTAAAAAATGGTTCTTTAAGATTCGGGAGTTCTTTTTCTAAAGCCAATACGCCATCTTTTCTTGCGACCGAAGCAAAATTAACCATCTGGTCAATAGATTCTTTAACATTGTATTGCAAGGGGTTAAAGGCAAGGCCCATAAGGGAAGGAACCTTCGTAAAATGATCCCAACCTTGACCGACGACTGTGGCACCGAGAGTACCTATGAATACAATTATCATTCCTTCAAGTGCTGGTTTGCCGATTAAGGTTAATATTTTTCCTCCGCCAATATATTTATAGGCAAGGAGAATTCCTGCAACAGCAACGACCCATGCAATAATGGGAATTATTTCAAATTTTTTCTGCATTGTTTATTCTTCCAAAGTTTGTTAAGAAATTATTATCGTAAAAAATCAACTAAAGATTTTGGTAAAATATTCGCCCCGATTTTATAGGCAGCTTCAAGTTGTGTTTGTTGTCGCTGTAAATCTACAACGGCGCTTGCGATATCCGTATCCTGTTTCAGGGAGATAAAGTTTTCGAGTTCGAGTTTGTCATCTTCCAAACGGTCTCTAATTGCATCAACGGTATCTATCTGCCCGCCTACGAATTGCATCTGCGTGATGAATCGAGTGTATGCTTGTCGTGCTAAACCCATGAGTTCAGATAGGGCTTCTTTGTCAACATCAGCAAGACTCTCGGCACTTGCGGCTTCATCTAATGCCTCGCGAATATCTCGAAGAAGGAGGAATGCATCTAATCCCTCGTCACCACCGAATGCTTCCTGCCCAGTAACGTTTAACCGAGCGGAAATACCTTCACCAACCGGTATTTCGATTGCGTTTCCATCGGTTGTTGTTTCCACTTCGATAATACGTTCCGGAGTAAGTAAATCGGATAAATCAACAGTATCGCCGGTTGCAAAATAGGGCTGGGGGGAGTCTTCCGTTATTGCAGTTTGAGTGCCACCGAACAAATACTTTCCATTGAAGGAAGCATTTCCGACTACAACCAATCGCCGAAGCAGATTATCAATTTCTGTAGCAGAAAGAGCAAATTCATCTACACGAAAAACATTGGGTGCGACCGAAACAATTTCCATTGCCTGTTGAAAAATATCCTGCGCATCTTTCATTGCGTTAAGAGAAGCTTCAAGGTAACTTTTTGAAGCATCGGCATTAGCGATGTATTGCTGATTTTTATCCAACAACTGTTGAAATCGCATAAGCATTGCTGCATCAACAGGTTGCTCGGACGGACGGCTAAACCGTTTTCCCGTTGCGAGTTGAATCTGCAACTGGTCTATGCGCTGTTTATTGAGGTTGATGTTCGAAAGAAAACTGAGTCCGAAAGTATTGTCTGAGATTCTCATAGAATTATACCATATTTAAAATTGTAAGAAACATATCATTTACCGTCGAAGCAACCTTTGCGGAAGCATCGTACGCGCGTTGAAAATTAATAAGATTCGCCATCTCTTCGTCTGTGGAAACACCGGATACTGCTTGTTGCTGAAACTGCATCTGTTGAAGAACTGATTCCGATGCTTCTTGCAAATTTGCTGCTTGAAAAGAGGCGGTTGCAATTTCATCTGTTGTGAGATTATTGTATTCACTAATCGTGAGAGTCGGCTCGTCAACAGTTAAAAACATTCTTTCATCTAATAAAGCGGCAAGTTGTTTCGCGATAACATTATTTCCCGGAAGTCCCTCATCTTCAGTGCCGGCGACGTTATTCGGGTCCTGATAAATTTCATCGGCGATGGCAATAAGACTTGCTGAATTTCCAAGAACCAAATCATCGGTGTTTATCACATCAGGGTTAAAAAAACTAAGTCCGCTTTCTGCGCTACCGGTTTCCGGATTGTATCTACCTGCACCATTCTCATGAATTTCATTCACTTTTTCGGTAAGCACATTTGCCATTGTGTTCAAGCGAATAAGTCCAGGCGTTAACAAATTATTATAAACATTCAGGTACCCGTTTAATTGACCCGATGTAACATTCACAAGTCGTAACCTCGGATCTTCCGCAGAGTCTTCATTGAACGGTGGACCAACAATAACAAGTTGTGGAACCGCGACATCTGAACCTTCAAACGTAGTTTCTTTTGTAACAAATGCTGTACTAAGCGTGAGCGAACCAGCACGCGAGGCAATAACCGTTCCACCCAAAGAGACAATAACTGAACCGCGTGAATCTTCTGAAACTTTTACATTGGCAAGTTTTGATAATTCGTCAATGAGAATGTCTCGTTGGTCTTTTGTATCACTTGCATCCGAACCGGACGATTGTAATCGGAGAACCTCGACATCAAGTTGAGAAATTGCTTTGCCGAGTTCGTTAACCTGATTCAACACAATTCCAAGTTGGTCAATCGTTTCTTTCTGTGCAGATTGATATGCTTGAAATGTCGTATGAAAAGTATCCGTCAACCGTTTTGCCTGATTCACGACATTAATACGTGGTTGTAAATCTTCCGGTTGTTGAGAAAGCGTTTGGAATGAATTAAAAAACCTTGTTAGTTGCTGCCCGATGCCATTCGTTGTCAATTCGTTTATTTTCGTTTCGATGCGCGAAAGAACGCTTCGCTGCGTTGATGCATCTTCGAACGAGCCATACGAATTACGAACTTGTTCATCAATAAACGCATTGCGAAGTCTTCCGCCATTCGTGCTGAGAACACCCGTGCCTAATAATCCTTGTGAAGATTTGAGAACTTCACCGCTTCGTAAATCGGCGCGTTGTCGTGAATAGCCAGGCCTTGTGGCGTTCGCAACGTTGTGTCCGGTAATATCAATGCCTAACCGCTGAGCAAATAAGCCGCGTTTTGCAATTTCAAGAATATGATTTAAACCTAAACCTGCCATAATATCGGTTCCTAACTTATAATTTTTGATCTACAATTTGTCGAGAAAAATCTGACGTTATTAATTTAATGCTTTGTTGCGCATAGTTCATTGAGTGTTCCAGTAAAATGGAATTAACGGAATTTCGTTGAACAACACCGGCAACGGCATTGCGCAACCGTTCCCGTGAAGTTTTAAGTTTTGATTTTATTCCGCCGCGATTATCCAATACAGACATCAATCGGTCGAATGCTTCCGGTGACGAGGCATACTTTTCTGCCGGTGTCCCTTTCATCGCGTTCGAAAGAATTCGCATCCGGTCTCGTTCGAGTGCGTTCATTCGTCGTATCATTTCCGAACATCGTTCGACGCTTAATTCCAATTCATCACCGGAAAAATTAATGAGCGAGTTCTGTTCATCCGTCAAGACTTTGATAATCTCTTCCGCCACAGATGCTTCCATATCCATTATTTTCGCTAACTGTTCAACAGGTGTCAGTGGTTGTGCTGGAACGGGCATTTGCTCACTCCGCGATTCGAAAATAATTTAAAAAATTCATTGTCCGTTTCACGTATTGCTGTGTTTCTTTATATGGCGGAATGCCATTATATTTTTTCACCGCACCCGGACCGGCATTGTAGGATGCGAGTGTTTTTTCGATGTCGCCGTCAAATTGGTCCAGCATCGTTCTCAGGTATCGCGCACCACCAAAAATATTTTCTCGTGGGTCCCAAACATCCTGTACTCCCATTTCTTTTGCCGTGCTATCAATTAACTGCATTATCCCTTTTGCATCTTTTGGTGAACGCGCCTCCGGGTTTCCGCGAGATTCCGAAGCGATAACTGCTTTAATAAGATTTGAATCTATATTGTATGCTTTTGCGGCATCCTCAATTACTGTATTGAATCCCTCAACGCGTTCACGAAGTGTTTTCGCTTCTCCCGGTAAAGGACGGGGAGCAGATTGAACAGGACGAAATTCTTCGTTCAACGGTTTTTGGGGAGGATTCTGAATGACGGTATTCGCAACCGAAGCGCGTGGTATTGGCTTCGGAAGTTTCTCTCCCGTTAATTTGTAATACAGCATATTACTTATTCCGAACCCTTGTGTGTCGGACATTTTACGAGACAATTCCATATCGAACATCGAGTTCATTATGTCTCCACCCATATTCTCTTCGCCGAACATATCAGATTTATCAATGCTGCTTCGCATACTCTTCAGCATTTGATTAATGAGTAATGCTTCGAAATCGCGGACAGCCTTCTGTAAGCGAATTTTTTTCTGCGGGTCGAGGTCAGTGCGGGGTTTATTTTCTAACGCACTGATATTTGAAAGTAATGAGTTAAAGTTCGATGTCATATTATATGATAATCAATTCTGCTTTTAATGCCCCCGCCTCTTTCAAAGCCTGAAATATCGCAATGATATCTCTTGGTTTTACTCGAAGCGAATTTAATGCTTGTGCGACATCCTGAACAGTGGCTGCTCCAGAAAGCGCACGAACTGTTGTTGTATCTTCACCAGCGGAGATTGCTGAGATTTCTGCTTGAACAGTCTGACCGCGAGAGAATGGTCCTGGTTGCGAAATGACCGGAACCGGTTGAATTTCAATCGTGATTCCGCCATGTGAAATTGCAACCGGAAGAATAGTAACATTACTCCCGGCAACAACGGTACCGGTTCGTTCGTTAATTACTACTTTCGCCGCAAC